>Ga0307971_1001970_pt1 | contig 10329 bp, 3 predicted proteins | sample OrgLakmetagen714_FD_201820 | JGI IMG/M metagenome (GOLD analysis project Ga0307971, IMG submission 201820) | Saline water microbial communities from Organic Lake, Antarctica - #714 | ecosystem: Environmental > Aquatic > Non-marine Saline and Alkaline > Saline | place: Antarctica: Organic Lake... | reverse complement strand
CCAACGGTGAGTAAATCCGCTTTATTTCTGCTCGCTGGGGCTTGGTCGGCAGATATTAGACTTGCACAGGGCAAAAGTCTAAGGATCAAACCGCTTGTGTTGCTTGAACTACGAGCAAAGCCTTCAGCTCGCTGGGGACCCTGCTCTCTTTATATTGCTGGATCCTGCTCTCCTTCGGAGAGGAGGGAGGCGGGGGGGTGAGACAGGCCCCGAGGTGCCGGAATCAGAAGGCTAATAGGTAAACATGAAAAGCAAAGCAGCGTAAACTAAATCTCCATTTTATAATTCAGAAGAGGCTTCCCGGTTGACGGTTGACGGCTGACGGCAGCACGGAATATATGGTTACGGGTGGTGATAGCAGGCGTAGCTGCCCCGCGCAGCGCGCACCTTGCCTACGTCCCTGAAAGCAAGAAGCCATAATTTACCTCGCCTTAATTCCCAATTCACATACCGAATGCCCTTTGCAATTGGGGAGTATAATCTAATCTAGCCATAACAAATAACCTTGGCTGGGAATGGCGGTTTTCACGTAAAATCGTAATTTGCGTTTATTTGCGCTTTTTTACTTGACCTCCTCTCAGAATAGTGTTAAATGGGAAATGGGCCTTTTTTGGCGTTTTATACGAAATAAAATTTACGTCAATTTGCGTAAATTTACGTCATTTCGACTTGACTCCTGCGTCATTCCCAGCCAAGCAAATAACATTCACGTATTGCTTATTTACCGAAAAGGGATATGTGGCGTTCTTTGGAATTTAGCAAAGGAAATGTAATTTTCTCGAAATGCAACCTGCACCTGTCTCGTAACAGTAAGAGGAACACGGAGGTCAAAGGTTTTCCTTTTCAAGGACCATTACACTTCTTCTCTCTCATCGCATCTAATGCTACCATGCACCCGTGACTGACACCAAGGGTAGTGACTGGTTGCGGTAGAGCAGGTGCATCAGTAAGTCACTATGTTGACGCAGTTAACTCTGCTGGCATCCAACGCCACCGCCGCCGCGGCCCTCTTCATCGCTTTCCTCATCAGGAGCCTCGGGCAGGTGGTCATGGTAAGATTGATAAGGGTCAATATCAGTAAGCATTGCCACATCAACCTCTCCTTTCTCGGCGCTCTCAACTGTCGCCTGAAAGAAAACAAGAATATAAGAACATGAGTTCAAGAACGAAAGCGTGGATGACAGAAAATAAACACGCGCACTATTTCTTAACAACATCATGACGCCACTGGTCCATCCTTTCACAGCGCAAAATAAATTTTGGCTTATGGTTCTGCTACCGAAAATCGTAGGCAGAGGACATGATACAATTCAGCAAATACCTTTGAGGCTGGTTTGTGCATCTTCGGCACTACTGCAATCAACGCAGCTTGCGCGGCCTCCGTCATTTGCCCTGACTTTGGGAATTCGATGGTGAATTGAATGAACAAATTACCGCGCTCAAACGGGTTGCTCAACCGGGGCATCCCTTCACCCGGCACAGCCTTCATCAGCCGCCCCGCGGCGTTGGCCGCCGGGTCCCCGAGCACGTACAGGGTGGCGCCTCGGGTTGGCCTCGCGCCGGCGAGGGCTTCTTCGCGGGTGCACGACTTGAACACGGTTCGGCCGTTCTTGATCACGAACGCCCCAATGCCCTTGTCCTTGAGCTGGCCCTTGGTGCACACTTGCTTGCAGGTGTCCGGGTCGTCGGTGCGGCCTTCGGCGGCGTCCTCCACGCCCGGGCAGTCGAAGTTTTCCTTGACTTCCCAGTTGGCAGATGGCGTTGAGTCCTCCCCGAAAGGGTCGTAGTTGCAGGGTTTGATCACGTCGCCAGCAGCGGTTTTGATGAGCAGTTTGCGGCCGTCCAAATGAGTGAGCTCCATCGCGAAGCCGCACAGAGCATCCGAGAGGGAAATGGTTCGAGACACGTACAGATCGTCTCCCTTGCGCTTGAATTGCGCGTGCGGCTGCTCTTGCACGATCATTACCACGTCGCCAGCGTCGCCGTCTGGAATTTCGTTGGCCATTTCGTTAAAAACCACTTTGTGGCCGTGAGGGGCGCCCTTAGGCACGTGGACCTGATGAGAGCAGTGAAGACATCGTTCCACATGAGTGAGGATTGCGAGCTTGAAATCTCGGACGGATAGAAATCATACGGTTCAATACTACGCGCGACCTTTACTTCAAGATACGCTTACGCTGCAGTTGTGAAAATTCATAATGTAGAATGGATTCATGTCTGCGCGAAGTATAGGTTTTCTTCCACTAGTTAGGGCGCACCTCGAGCACTTCCGTCTTCTGGACGCTCTTGTACGAGTGGCCCGCGCCGCCGCACGAGTCGCAAGTTTGCTGGATTTGCTGCACCATTGGGCCCATGCGCATCATGCGCACGATGGCGCCTTGCCCCCCGCACTGGCGGCACGTGGTCATGGAGTCTTTGTCAATGGTCTTGCGGCCAATCGACATCCGGCGCGTCGAGCCAGTGAAGAGTTGCTCCAGGGTGCACGAAATCTTTGACTTGGAGCCCGTGCCTTTCTTGCGCCGCTCGCCACGCTGCTCGTTGGCACCTTCTTCGCCGTGCTGCCAAGGTAAGAGACCAACATGATGGAAAAATGTGAGATGCAGAGGTCGAGAGAATGAAGATAGGGAAGCAGGATCGTGTTATGGATATTTTTTAGCTCTCAGATCCATTATGTAGATCAGCTGCGTTCCCGGACCAAAGCCTCTGCCTTTACTACTTTTCGTAATGCACATTGTGGCACATTGCTCATGATTCGTGGTAGAAATGATGTGGGAACCATCGATTTTAGAGCACAGTGCACATCATGCGTGCCGGCGAACCTCCCCTAGACCTCCTCTTCAGTACCTTGTCGTAGTAAGCGCGTTTTTTCGGGTCAAGAAGAATTTCCGATGCCGCTTGAATTTCTTGGAACTTAGCTGGGTCACCGCCACGGTCAGGGTGCAATTTCATCGCGAGTTTCTTGTACTGTAGAGTGCATAAGAGAGGGAGGGAGAGCGCAGGGGTAAGAGTACACGAAGAAACTAAGTAAGTTTGAATACACTACTAAGAAGCAATATTCATGCCAAAACGATGGCAAGCAACAAGCCGCACCCATTCACCGTAAATATTTATTAGACGCCACACGCGCATTCACAAGAGCAAGATCAATTTCTTACATACCGCCTTGCTAATAGTTTTCTCGTCGTCATCCTTTTTCACACCAAGGACGTCGTAAAGCTTTTGAGTATCAGCAGGGGCACCGCCACGGCGGCCGCCACCTCCGTGGCCAGGGAAACCACCACCGCCGAAAGGATCACCGCCGAAAAACATCTCTTCTGTTGAGGCTCCTGCGCCCGTGCTTCGGGCTGTATGTGAAAAGTTGTAAAACGCGTGGCGCTTCGAAGAATAATTACGTCACATTCTTGGCGAGGGTTTCGAAACGTATTATGTTAGAGCGAATACTTTACAGGGACAACAGGACGAGGACAAGCGACAAGCGACGAGCGACGATACTCGATACATAAGTCTGTGAATTGCTAGATTACAGCCGAGGACTTATGATAGTCCGAGTAACTCCAGCCGCAACACTATAGCCAGTCGGCCAATTAGTCCCATCTACCCGAAACCCTTACTCAGCACCCCCAGTAGTACTAGTGCCAGTCTGATCCTTTATCGCAGTATGTCGATGTCGCCGGCCTATTTTATTTTAATTTCTAAAAAAAATTTTGGCGTATTCAGAACTACGTGAAGTCAATGAAAGAATCGCACCACTAGGACGTGCGATTACGAAGTTTCAAACACTGGTACTACCAACCGAATGCTAGAAATTTCCACGGAACCCCTTCCACATCGTAAGGGCGCAACGCTGCCTCAAGAGCGGCTGCTGCAGCTCTAGGAGACCTCAATGTGCGTGGCGTATTATGCACGGACAGGAGCCAAGCACCTCCATCTCGAGGCCGACCAGCGCGCTTCAGCGAAACTGCAAGGAGGGTGGCTAGCGGCAGCGCTGACGGAAGGCAAGAACTGCTATTCCTGCCACCGTCATCGCTGTCTGACGAGGAGGAGGAGTCTACCAAGAGCATCAAACCACCGTCACCTGGCCGGCCGGTGCGCTGAGTCAGAGCAAGGCTGCTCGTGATCACGGCAGCCTCGAGGCGTGGCGCTGACAGCTGCAACACCAGACCAAAGCCCCCAGAGGCGACTAACAATACTGCTGCTTCCGCATCCATGCACTTCGCCACCGCTGTTTCCTCTCTAGAAGCAATCAACATCTGAGCTCTCGCTCTTCCTCCTCCTTCTGCAGCAGCAGCAATTAGTATTGCTTCAACTGCAGCTGCGCATTTAGTGACGGCATGGCGCCATGTGGCATCTCGAGGCAGCAGCGTGGCACACTTGAGGCAATTCACAGCCTGCGCAGCTGCCAATTCCAGTGACGCAACTTCACCATCACCTGTAGAGCTACTGGCTGCTGATTCGTGCGCATTTGCTGCTGAATCCACGAGCGCAGACGCCAATGTTTGCTCGTCCAGTTCAGTCAAGTGAGCTGCAAATGCACCGCAACGAAGAAGCTCCAACAAGGGCTGCCAGAAGCTCTTGGTGACTAGCCCCTCGAGGAGCGCTAGCCAGCAGCGGCTCTGTGCTAACGACAAGGCCGTGGACGACTGGCCCGCAGGTAGCGAAACCTCTTCTACAACACCACTAGGCTGCCCGTGCTTGGATGCACCAGCAACGCGACGAGCAGCAGCAGCAGCGCGACGAGGGCCGAGATTCACACTGAGAAGGCCCGAGGAATCCTCATCGAAGGTTGCCAGGGACCTCTGGTCTGCGCCTCGGCTAGTAGTAATACCAGCATGAAAAGGACTTGAAGAAGCAAAGCTCGATGAGACACCGCCACCAGTAGCGGTGTACTGCACACCAAAACCGCTAGCCTGAGCAAATTCAAAGATTGCTGAAGACCAGTCACTACTGCTGTTGCTGCTAGAGTCTTTGGTGTTTAAAACGGCTTTCAGACCTGCAGAGGATGCAGGAGACCACCAGATGGACAGGAGAGTAGCGAGCGCTATGATTTTGGCGCGTGTGGTGCTGGCGTCACCATGGTCGCCGTTTAAGGTATCAGCAAGGAGGCGATGAAAGAGCGCTGCGATAGTGGACTCGTCGACGAAGTCAGCTACACAAAGCCCTGCTGGCTGGAAAGTGGGCGGAACTGGTGGCGGCGGTATGTCCTGGTAGCTTTGTGAGGTGCCAGTAGCGTCGATGCTTGCCCAAAGAATTTCTCGGGACAGACGGTACAAGCGCTCAGGATGCGATTCCAATGGTTTTGAGGGACTTGCTTCGTCGCCGGCACCGGTATTTGCAGTGCTTTCGATGGTTGTTGTATCGGTTGTAGTAGCATTAGCCGTTGCTGTGACAGCATCACTGGCGACAGCGCCAGCAGCAGAAGATGCACTGTTTTCTAGCCATGGATTGTCCCCTTCGTCTGCAAAGAGATCGTCGTCAACGTCGTCGTCCGTTGCAGTCAGAGATTGCGCTGCTATATCATCGTTGCCACTGCCCTCTGCAGCAGTGATTGTTGATTCCTCGACTTCAGCTATCCGCCCACCATGAATACCAGTGGATTGCGCTTGCGCAGTGCTAGTGGGCTCAATGTCAATGCCAACGTCGGCACCCCACGCATCCAGAGTATCGTCGTTGAACAGATCATCGTCGTCATCGTCATCGTTGTCACTATTGTGCAGGGCGGGTCCGCCGTTATTAGAAGCGATGTTAGCTTGTTGCGACAAGACAGTCTCCTCCGAGGCATGAGATGACTCCTGATTCGCAGTGCTCGAAGAAAAAAGAGCCGGATTTGGCGACGGAGTAACTGAAGACGGCGCTTGATTTGAGCCCCATGGATCGAGAGCATCGTCGCTAAACAAATCATCGTCCTCGACATCATTGTGGGCATTATCATTAGCAGTCAAGCTCGGTGCAGCATGAAAATCCGAAGACACTCCTACTGATTGGACCAGGGCATCAGTCGGAGTTGGCATTAACTTCTTGCGCAAACGCTCTTCTTCTGCTGCTGCTGCTTCTGCCGCTGCCTTCTTCTCAGCCTCAACTAGGGCTGCCTCTGCTGCAGCTGCTGCTTCTTCAGCGGCCAATGCTCGCAAAATTTCTTCTTCGGCTGCTGCTGCTTCTGCCGCTGCCTTCTTCTCAGCCTCCACTCGAGCTGCCTCTGCTGCTGCTGCTGCTGCTTCTTCAGCGGCCAATGCTCGCAAACGCTCTTCTTCGGCTGCTGCTGCTTCTGCCGCTGCCTTCTTCTCAGCCTCCACTCGAGCTGCCTCCACTCGAGCTGCCTCTGCTGCTGCTGCTGCAGCTGCTGCTTCTTCAGCGGCCAATGCTCGCAAACGCTCTTCTTCTGCTGCTGCTTCTGCCGCTGCCTTCTTTTCAGCCTCCACTCGAGTATATTCAAAGACGAGAAGGGGGTCATCGTTGGGTGTCGTGCCATCGGACGGTTCATACGGTAGTAAGTGAGCAACAAAAGCTGCAGCAATACGCTCAGCGAGTGCCTTACTCCAGCGCCCTGTGCTAATCATTTGACTGCACTGGTTGGCTATTGCGGTCCGCACTCTTAGTGCAACTTCTGCAGCTGGCGGCCGCAATGACGTGTTTCGACCGTCCCATGAAGCGGCTATTGCGCAAGCCTCGAGCGATGCCAATGCACCTCTTGTGGTTCTGGCTGCTTCCTTTCTCTTTGAGCGCAGCTCTGAGGACTCATTGTGGAATGAGTCTGGAGTCAACAGCGAAGCCTCCTCGTTTTCTTTCAAGATTTCGGCGGCAGCAGCTACACCGCACACGAACCCACGGGCAAAGAGCAACCACTCCCACGCGTCGCTCGACTCGTGATGCGAGCGCTGCTGCGGCGGTGGCTGCGTTGGCATGCATGCAGCGAGTGCCTTTCGGGCATGCAAAGTCCACAAACCGCGCCACTGTTGCTTGCGTCTTGTCGGCTGCTCAAGCTCTTCTCCTTCAAGTCCTTCGGATGATGATGATGCTTGCGCTGCTGGCCAAACGGTAGTTTGCCACAATAAGGCCACGAGGTCTTGCGGCGAGAGTTTCGGCAGCAATGGGCGCACATGTAGCGCCAGGCACAACTGCACAGGGTCATCGTCATCTTCGTCGTCATCGTTGCTGTTCAGGTGCAGGGCGCTCCTTCCACTGCTCCGTTGGCTACTACCCGAACTACTAATAGTCGCTACACTCTGAGGAGGCGGCGCCGCAGAGTTGAGTCGACCTAAGCCAGCAAACGGCCCCACTGTTATCTGAATCCCTTTTTTGTTCTCTGTGTCACCGCCGCCACCACCAAGGCCATCGCCAAACGCTGCAACCGCTGCCGCTGCTGCTCTTGCCTCTTTCCTAGCCTGCGCACGCATGCGCGCCCGTTCTTTTTGTTGCCGTGCAGCAGCGGCCAAAGCATGTTCCAAGAAGAGCCTCAGCACTTGTGAAGTACCTCCAGGTGCCGCAGACGGCTGAAAGTGAGAGCATAATTTTGCGAGCTTGAGAGCGCGGGCCTGTGCTTCGCTTGCGCGCTCTGAAGACGCTAGCCAACCACTGCTGCTACTGTCACCGGTGATACAATCGATGCTTACGTCACTCGCGTAGGGCCTTTGGTAAACTCTGCTGTTGCTGTTCTTGTCGTCGATACCTCCTTTGTCAATGGAATCGTCATCCGATTTCTCCGAAGACGAATCGCTGCTTGCGTCGCTGTCGCTGGTGCCCTCGTCTAGTCTTGAGGGCAACTTTTGCGGGCGTTCAGGCTGGTGGAGCGCTTTGGGCAGCGTTGGAAAAGGCCCAATTGGTAGACGTGCAGTTGGATTCTGGAACAGCATTTTTGCCACCCACCATGGTGCCGATCGCTCCAATTCTCCAACTTCTTTGCCGTCTGTTTTGGCACGATCAACGTCTTGGCTGTTTGGCCCTTCGCTGTCGCCGCCGCTCGACTGTTTCAATGAGCCTACTGCAGCACTGCAATTCACGAGCTGTTCTAGATTCACGCACCCGTCCAAACCCCCGCAATTGTCGATGGCCAAAAGCCGCCGCAGCAACAGGGCAAGCTGCTTCAAGCTTTGACGTCGCTGCGACTCTTGGGCTTCAATGTTAACTGCTTTTGCAGCACCTGCACTATTAGTATTCTCGCTCATAGCGGCAGTGGCATCAGTTGGAGCCTCCGTAGCAGCGGCAGCTGCAGCAAGGGAAGTATCTGCGAGGAGTCGGCAGAGCACTTCCAGAAGCGCGAGTCGTTTTCCTCCTGCAGTTTTCCACCGACGCCGCAGTAAAGAGGCAGTTCGCCCTGCGAAATCATAACATAGTCCGCTATGCCGCTGACTGTCTCCCAATGGTACGTTACTAGGAGGGTGCAGAACCAGCTCCATCACGGTGGGCGGAGGAGCCGTATTATTGGTGAGTGGATTCTTGACATCAGCTGGGGCACTGGAAGGCTCTGTGGTTGAGACTGCAGCAGACGTAACGCTAGCAATCGCAGTGCTATTCGAGGCAGAATTTGCTTTGGTGACCTTTGAGTCGCCGCGTATAGCTACTTGTATCACTGCAGCAGCGGCTGCCTCCGTACCATTCGCAGTGCCTTTTGCAACAATCGCCAAGTGTGCATCTGAGAGAAGGGTGGAGAGATGCACCGCTGGTAATCGCCACGGGTCAACTAGGCAGAGCAACAGCGACTCCTGATCCTCGTCGTCTTCGCTGAAATTGCAACAATCCGCAGCAGCTGCTGCCGTGGCTTCTGTTGCTCGCTGCTCCAGAGATGCGCGCTCCGCAGGCGTTAAGCAATGGTTGCTGCCAAAGGCAGCGAGGCGCAACGCATCGTCGAGAGAGGCGCGGGATGGGTCTTTCGCCGCGGCAAGCGCAGCCATCGCACATGAGCGCGCATTCAACGATAAGGACAGCGCCCTTGGTGGGTTATTCTTGGTACCAACAACTTCAGTGCCACTGCTGCTGCTGCTGCTGCTGCTGCTGCCACTGTGGTGGTCGTGATTGGGTACCCACTTGGCTGCCAGGGCTGCCACTTCTGCGCGCTCGAGAGCCAGAGCTGAGGATATTTCAGGCGTGGACGCCTGATCGGAAAGCAGAGGCACTGATGAAGGCGCATTTGCTTCTAGCGCTGTGGATGCAGGAGCACTTTGACTTTGCGTGGTGACATTGATTGTACTGCTAGCTACATCACTCGATCCTGCAGCCACAGCAACTGCTTCCGTATGAGATGCTGTGGATATTGGCACCAAGTTGGCACTGTCACAAGATCCGTGCGCCTCAAACGCTGTTACTGCGAGTGCTGCGGTGGCTCGAGATGCCGTGTCTTGCGGCCACGCACACACTTGTACAGCCATAAGTGTTGCCTCCATTGTAATTGCCGGGTTCGCAGCACCAGTACCAGTGCTTCTTTCACTAGCACTTTCGATGCGCCCAAACGTAGGGCCGCCGCTCTCGTAGAAATGGTCGCGCAAGCTATGCCAGCACATGTAACGCGCTTTGGAGGAGTCTGCAGCACCATGGTCTGGAGTAATAGCAGCAGCATTTTCGGGACCGGGCCCTTTCCGCGCTGCTGTCAGGACTAACTCCGGTAAAGGTGCGGCAAATAGCGATAATACTGACGTTGGAAGCGGTGAGGACGCATTCCTATCGTTGCTCGATCCACCCTCTTCTTCATTTGCATCTAAAGCTCTTACGAGCGCTCCTCTTGGTTTTACATGCAACGAAGCATCTGGCAACAGCACGGCAAGTGCAAAGAATCGAAGCGCAATGGACACCGCCACTTCCACTGCTGTCGCCGCTTCCTGCGCTTTTGTAGTGGATCGCTGCTTCAAGTCCTCTCCACTTTGATTGCTGCCCCCTACAGCCCCCAGTACGTTGCCTCCACTGTCGTTGCTTCCGCTTTTAGCCTGCGAAGAAGAAGACAACAAAGCTGAGGAGGAGGAGGAGGGAAGATTGGGTTGTTGCCAACCCCGCACCAACGGCAAATTGAAGTCGCTGTCCCCAGCGTGCGCGATAGCCCACTGCAGTGCGGTCTCGAGTGGGGCATTTCCAGTAGCCGCCGCCGTGCGCCGCGCGCCCGAGAGCTCAAAGCCCATTTGTTGCAGCTGACTCACTAGGGACGGGTCTGGCTCGACCCACGTGCTTGTTGTGGTTGAGCTGCTATCTTGCTCATCTTTGTTTGGTCTTAAACTGCTGGCGCTATAAGGAGGGATGTCGTCATCGTCACTAGTTGTCGTTTTCACTGCAGATACCTGCGCTTTTACGTCGTCAAGCTGACCGCGAAGGTCCTGCATAGTGGTATTTAAAAAGGCAACTGCTTCGGAC
>Ga0307971_1001965_pt1 | contig 10346 bp, 9 predicted proteins | sample OrgLakmetagen714_FD_201820 | JGI IMG/M metagenome (GOLD analysis project Ga0307971, IMG submission 201820) | Saline water microbial communities from Organic Lake, Antarctica - #714 | ecosystem: Environmental > Aquatic > Non-marine Saline and Alkaline > Saline | place: Antarctica: Organic Lake... | reverse complement strand
TGTCGTATAGTGGAGTACATCAATGCATGTGCATGGAGACGGACGCGCTGAAAGGCACACTTTGACCTCTGCCGAGTGGACTTCGTGTTCCGCATGTCACGAGCTTCTTTGCTCGCGCGCCTTCCTCTTTATTGTTCTGCGGAGTGCGCAACACCCACAAATTCCTCGCTTTTTGCAAATTTTTCGAGGAATTTGGCCAATGCCCCTCTCCCACCTGAATCATTCCGCACTTGCTTTGTTTGCGCAACGCACGCGCATTCCCACTTCTGCCCGCAGCATTGGCTTCTGTGCCATTTGGGTTTGTATTAGTTCGAGTTCGAGTTCTTCTTCGGACACAGCCATTCTTGTATTCTTTGTTGCTTTGCGCGCGTTCGGGGGTCGATTTGCCGGCTTGTTTGGCATCTTAACGCTTTCCACATCAGAGGGGGGTGGGAGTATTATGCTTCCTGCCCTCTACACACTTCCTATTTACGATTTTGACTTGCGCGCAACACACACGCGTACACTTCTGCCCGCAGCATTGGCTTCTGTGTCATTTGGGTTTGTATTAGTTCGAGTTCAACTGCATACCGCATTAAGGATCCAGAATTGGAGTTGAGTGCGAGGGCGTACGTGTATCCGCACAGTCGGAACTGCCGTTGCAGTTCGGGTTCAGCCTTAACGCTCCTTGGGCGTACACACTTCGGAAAATTTCTTACTTGAAAGATGCCTTTTACACAAGTGGCGACTTGGTGTCACTGGGCTGAGCTTGCACCACTTGGGCTTGCACCACTGGAGGCCCACCAACAGCATGAGCTTGCACCACTTGGGGGCCACCAATTTGCATTTGCACCTGTGCGTGACCGCAGCACCGAAAGAGCGCACATTGCATTAACGTGAGCCTCTTTAGAACAAGAAAACAACGAGAGGTGAAAATATAAAATACAGGCTTCTTTAGAAGCGGTGAACAAGTGTTTCCTCATCAAGATATGCTCCCAAATGATATCTTATAGCCATGCGCTTCGCTTTTTTTTTACCTGCGGTGCACCCACGCCTTGCGCCACGCCTGCCGTTGGCGGTGGCATTTTGGACTCGGCCACGTGGCCCTTCCAGCCGGCGTACACGCCCCACACAGAGACGATGGTCCAGAGGCCCGTGATGATGGTGGTGACGATGGTGTACTGAATCAGTTTCACCTGTAAAACGAAAAGAAGAAAAGAACGCATACCCCCCACACCAAGAAATACAAAACACAGCGCAAGAATTAAATAAAATTAAACGAAAAGGAACGGCACGCAAAATCCCATGTAAGCTTGTTTGCTGAGAAAAGTTCGACGATGCTCAGGGGCATTCTGGACAACTACCTCGTGGGTATGAGAGTGCTTGGCTCCAGAAGTTCCTAGATATTTCTCTCTCTCTCTTCTCTACCTTCAACCAGTTCGAAACCTTCAACAATTGCCACTCCTTTACGTGCACCCAGTATTTGGGAAACTGACACTGACCTGGATACTGCGAGAGCCTCCAGTGAGTAGGGGGCCGCAGGCAACAATCGCTTCGTAAGAGTCGTCACTGTATTCTTCACCCGAAGACGCATCAAGGGTTGCCTTGCACTTGTCGTAGTCCTCAAGCTCGGTGTTCTGGAGATACCACAAACAAATTCAACAAGAAACGAAACCGAAACGTAAAAAAATATAAAAAAGCAAGAGAAGGGAGGAGGAAGGTACTGTGCAACCTGCGAAGTGGTTGGGCGCGTTGAGATGTTTGCACGATGAGGGGCAGAATAGAAGGTTGAAGGGGGGACAGGTGTAGTTCCTCTCTTATTTCCTTACGAAGTTTGAAGCGACCACAATCAGCACGATGAACATGATAAAGCGCACGACGAAGGAGATAGCAGACGTGGCCGTGATCCAGCGGAGCCCTTGGACATTCTTGCAACAGCACACGGGAGCGCTCGCGCCTCCAATTCCAAACCTACAGTAGGACGGTTATCATCAGCAACATGTCGTACGAAAGGAGACGAATGAAGTGGAAAAAAGCACGGGATATGGCAACCATGGAGTCATGCATGATTGAGAGCGTAAAAAATATGAGGGGGTTGAGCGAACAATAGGATTGCTCAGTCACAAAACCTACGGGCGAGCATTTGCACGGTGCCGATCTTACCAGCCCGCGACATTCATCCAGCAGTAAAGGCAGCAGCCGCCGTTCGCGCAGACAACACAGTTGAAGCAGCAGTTGAAGATGGACCCGATGATTTCAAAGCAAAGAATCCAAGGTGCTTGTTTGCCAGTTTGCTTCGCCTCCTACGAGACGAAATGTTTCGAGAGGAAAGAGAGCAGCGCAGTGTAATAAATGCTGATTATCAGAAGCAACAAAAACACGTGGGACATAGTATCGAGCAAATTTTTACCTCGCTTTGAAACTCTCCAGAATTTCCGCATTCTCCACGCCCGTAGCCTTTGCCTTCGCCCTTGCCCATTCTTCACAGCCTCCGGTGTCGGGGACTGTTGATACTTAGTTACTTGGTGCAATGCGATCTTTGCAGTCGGTCGATCGGTCAAGCTGGGTATCCTTGCTAAATTACGTAGTAATGAAGTGTTGAGTGCCGAGAGTTCTACAGATCTACAGAGACTACAGATACTGTACTGCACATCATTGTGATTGTGAAAACAAAAGCCAGGCGCGGAATAAAACTTTAGCCTGGGGCTTGAAGAGACTCATCTAGGTCAATTGTGCTCTCATTCTAGAAGGATGATGCTAGCGTTGGAGCGTTGTGTGATTCAATTGATGACCGGTAATCCATCTAAGAAGCAAGCTTTCCGAGTGTCACCTGGGCCGAGACCCGAAGACGCCACTTCCTCCGGCGCAGAGGTCCCTGCAATAGATCACCAGTTGTGGGATTCTGTGCTTCATCGCTGCCTAAGTCCACCAGGCGATGATGTTCAGGGAATCTCAGGCACTGCGCTCTTCGACTATAAGCTTGTTCTTGGTGACCCGTCAATCGCGGCCGACATGCAAGCGTGCGTGAACCGCTACGATTTGTATCAAACGTCTCGCTAAATATACTTTCCGATCATCATTTTATTGCCGCTTTCTCGTCTTGTGATAGGTACCTTGATCTCATAGGCGCTATAAAACCAGCAGTGTTCAAAGCCCTCACTGACGATGAGCGCCTAGCTCTCTTCCTCAATGCCTACAACGCTTTATGCGTGAACACCATCCTTCGCTGGATGCGCGAGCACGATGGAGCACCGCCGCGTAGCATCAACGACATCAGCACCTGGCGGAAGCCGGTATGGAAGCAACGCGCAGGGAAGGTAGCAGGTTCTCATGTGACGCTGGACTATATTGAGCACAGTGTTTTAAGAACCGAATGGGCTGAACCAAGGGTCCATGCGTGCCTGGTCTGCGCTAGCCTTAGCTGTCCAAATTTGCGCGGTGAGGCCTACGATGCACGGCGCTTGAATGCTCAGATGGATGATCAAACCCGCGATTGGCTCGCAAATACTACCAAAGGTGTCCTCGTAACTCCGTCGACGACCGACGATTCGAAGCCTCAGATTACGTTGTCGCGAATCTTCCTCTGGTTTCGAGACGACTTTATACGGGGCGAATCGACCGCGGAAGACAGCTGTGGTGCTGCGACAGCGGAGATGAGCCCCGAACTTGCTTTCGCGCGGCGGTATAAGCCAGAAGTGCGTGATGGCGCCATCACCTACTTTCCATATAATTGGTCGCTTAATATTGCTTCGTAGACCCCCCACCCGAGCTACGTCGATCTATTCAACGTGCTCATCTATTGGCGTCTTGAAAACAGGCCTCTGATAGCTCCAAGATAAGTCTTTATGCTTTATGATTTATTGGATGGGAGTTTACATGGCTATGTTCAAGGGAACAGCGGCACACGCAGCCTAGTCAGGCTTCTTCAATTGGCGTCTTGAGGCGTTGAGGCCGCATTAAGTTCTAAAGACAAGGCAAGATTTATGAAAGCATAATTCGTAAGGATTCATTCCTGGGCTGAAGGGCTAGCATATGCATCTCTATATTATGGTGCTCTTAATTCTGGGTTCCGGGTTCCATTCTGGATTGGCACTGTACGATTTTTATGTTTTTGAGACAGGCCCCGAAGGGCCGGAATTAGAAGACCAACAGGTAGAGAAGAAAGCAAAGCAGCGCGAACTAGACCTAAGAAGCTAATCAGGCGCACATGCCCGAGTGGCCATGGAAGTGATGGTAGCGGTCCGAAGTGGCAGCCTTCTCCATGCTCTGAGAGTGCAGCTCAAAAGAAGAGTTTCCACCCGCAGAGGAAGGGACTACAACGAAGTCCCTCAGGCGATCCAGAAGAAGAGTCGCCCATCCCCGAGCAATTGCGTGACCCCATTTGCGTGCAAGCTTCAGTCTGAACAGGGCTTTGGCTTCTGAAAAGCCGATGTTGTAAAATGCCGTGTGTTTGCGAGCCATTTCCCAATTAATTTCCCGAGCGACGAGGTCCAAAATGAGGCTGAGATAGGTACCGTAACCGTAGGTACATTAAGGTACATTGCCAACCCGTAGGGGCGTGAGATACTCAACCCGTAAGGGCGTCTGTAGGATGATTTGAGGATTTGAGATTTCAGTTCCAAATCTTTTCTTGCTCTTTTGCACTTCACGACTTCACGTGCGAGTGCCGGATGCCGGGTGCAGGAACTTGAGAACAGTGGAAGCGCACAACGAAGCAACTGAACATAATGAGTATTGAGAAGGCCTGGTTCGATGCATGCAACGACCCTGATTCTGGCAGTCGAGCGGAGAGCATCGCGCGGCTCGATGAGCTTACCCCAGATTCTTTTGTTGCTCTGCTTCGCAGCGAGCTGGCATCATTATTTGATGAGACCAATCTTCTCTTGTTGGCCAAAGCTCACAAGACCTTGGACGCAGCAGCTGCATCCAAATTCCTGCTGCGAGTTGCCTTGGAATCGCCGTTTCCAGAGAATCGCCATTCGGCAAAGTCTGCTTTCGCGTTGTTGCTGCCGGCTGACCTCACCGCGCTGTTTTTGGGCCTTGAGCAGACGGATCGGCGGTTCGCAAGAATGTGCGTGAGCTCCTTGCGGCTCCCCAAAGACGATCCTCGAGTCCTGGCCGCATGCGATGCTTTTGACCCAAGCCGCGTCATGCGGTGCACTCTTCAGCTCCAGGCCCCAGACGCAACTTGCGCGACGGTCGCGTGGGTCGACAACGGAGCACTGCTGGCGGAGGTGGTGCGGCTTCGGCCTGAGATCGCCATCGAGCGGTACCTCGCGCAGTCTCCTGCCCAAGGAGCAATAAATATTAAGAACGGCAAAGGTGGTTTTGGGAGCTCTGTATCCTTTCCTCCACATTACACCGACGCGAAGCTGGTTCGGCTCCTCGCGCACGCAGGTGAGAGCGCCGACGCAGTTGCAACTGGCCTTCATGCTGCATGTTTGCGCCATGCTACCAGTAACCAAGGCAACTTTCCGAAGACAATTGGGCACCTATTGCGAAACCATTTGCCTGACGTGGTGGTGCCTGCCTTTCACGCATCCAAATCGCCCGATAGTCTGGCGGCGTATCTATTGCCGCGGCTCAAGCACGCAGGCTATGGAGACCTCTTGAGCTTTTACTTGCCGTTGCTCGGCCACGACCTCAGTTACACTGCCCTGCGTAAAGTGCTTGCTACCATGCGGCCTATGGCGAAAAGCATGCGCGACACTTTCGATCGCCTCGCGGAATGGCTCAACGGCCTTCCATGTTGGGTGTGGAGCTCGGAGAATGTGATGGCAGGCCTCAGTTTCGTGGCGCCGGCTCACCTTGCGCGCTATATGATTGAACTCCAGCTAGGTAAAGAGCGAGGGCGTGGAGCAACGAATGTGCATGCTCTAGCTGTGTATCTCGTCAAAGCTCGCGTTGAAGCGCCCAAATTTGCGCTCTGTGACCGCGAGCGTTACGATCTCTTCTGCTACGTGCTGTCTTTTCCTCATGCCCCGCTCAGTACTGTTGGGCCCGTCTGGGAAGCATTCGTGGAGTTTACAAACGACTCAGCCCTACTATACGAGGCCACTCTCAAGTATCAGGCGTATTTTGGATCACTGGGTGCCGTGCCTGGAACTGCATTTGCGTCAGTGGTGGCCAAACTTACACGCCTTGACTTGCCGAGCACGACTGCCCAATCAAACGAGGCATCTGTTGGCAGCCTCACTCGACCTGCGGGTGAAAGTTTGGCCACCAAGGAAGGAAGTGCTTCAAGAACAATGGCAGCAACTGAAGGTGCAGCGTTTGCAATCACTCCTTGGGCCCTCTGCATCTTGGTCAAGGCTGTCGAGTGCGATGACCCCGCTGGGCGCCTCTTGTGTCGAGTATTGCAGTCCAAGGATCCAGCGATGCCTCGTGACGAATTTTGGGCTTGTCTCAACTGCCTCACAGGTAGAAGCAACTCTTCAGTTGCAGCTCCGTCTTATCCGCCACCGCCCGTGAATACAACGCCCCAAGATGCTGCCGGTGGTTCATCAGACGATGCCAAGGACGACGAAGGTGCTCTCCTCGTGGGGGCAATTCGAGGCAAGCCAGACCTCCGAAAGCAGGCTATCGAAGCGCTTTTGGCATCTTGCCAGCCGTCCTTGCGTCGTGACTTTATGATTGAGCGGCTTAGGCAAGCTGCTGTCCAAATTGCCACTCTCTATGTAGATTTGCCGTACGTGCACCGGCGCGAGCTAGTGAAAGCTTTTACTACTAAGGTGGTTGCTCATGGAGTCTTCGTTGACCTTGCAAGTGTTTCTTCGTCGTCGTCGTCTTCATCTACTAGCGGTGGATCTCTGCGATCTCTCTGGGCTCTGTGCAAGGAAGACACAACCATGTCTAGGCATTGGGCTGACTTGGCGTCCAAAGCGTTCCCGTTGGGTGCCCACGATGCCTGGCTCGAGACGTACTGCGACAAGAGTGCTGGTGGTATGAGTGGAGGCGCTGCAAGCTTGACCCGCGACCTGTTGGACTCCGGGCAACGCCGAGCGCACTTGCTGAAAGTGCTGACTCCACCGCCCCCGGGCACGTCACCTCAACCCAACGGTAAACTCGTGCGCTGGCTTCTCGAGTACGACCTCAAGGAGAACTGCTCCACTGCTGCTGACGTGATCAAGCTCGCCATTGCTATGACCAATGCCGTCTGCCCTGCGCCGCCTCTTGCACCGATGACAAAGAGCCGCGGCAAAGCTTCGAAAAAAGCAGCGCTCAACCAAACTCTCGAGCCGTGGGCGCCTGGTGCTGATCGTGTGGCTCAAGTAGCTGCGACTCTGGCGACTTACAGCGAGCTGACAGCGAAGCTCGATGCCCTGAAGACGCCCGCTGCAGTGCTGGTTGACGTACCCGTGCTTACCCACGTTTTAGTAGGCATCCATCCTAGCGACAGCAAAGGCAGCAGTACTGGAAGCATCACAAGTGATAACGACAATCGCCCAGGTCCTGCAGGGTGGAGTCCTTATTCATCGTCTGACGTGTCGAATGCGTTAGCTACAGCGCTAGCAGAATCTTCGGAGGGTGGTTTCACCAAAGGCATCGAGGCTGTCGTGGATCGGATGACGCGCGTGCAGCCGCTGTCAACGAGCGATCGAGACGCGTGCTTGAGCACACTGGTGGCGGCCGTTGGCGCTGCTCCTGAACCAAGTCATGTCGCCGGAGGTTTGGGTCTGCTGGCGAAAGCATGCCGTGCTGTCCGCACGCAACAGGGAAGCACGGCAGAGCTGTTTCGCGCCGTGTTGGCTCGCTTGGAGTTTCGCAATTCGGAAGACGAAGACGCACGAGTTTTCGTGGAAGCTTGCTCCATTCCAGTGCAGGTAATCACACAACCATTTGCACTATACTCCACAAGTACCTTCCCAATCCACCCTCGAATTTAGCTTTTTTTTTAAACGCAATCTCAAAGTATGACTATCTCATCTTCATTACGTGAATCGCATGCTGAGCAATTTAAATTCATGTTTCATCATTGATTTTGCTTCTTTCATTCATTCAATAATCTTTTGCTCTGACCCCGCGCGATTGGCATAAATTACTAGGATTGGGGCACTTTGCTGGAGCGATCTGACGGCCTTCAAATTGTGTCCTTCGCGTCTCCGGCGGCCGCAGCACATGTCTTCCACAAAGGACAGCTCGACCTCATCCCTCGCCTCCTCAAGATGCCCGATACCCGTGGCAAAACAGGCAGCAAGAGTGGCGGCAAAACTAAGTTGACAGGACGCACTTGCCTGGCTGCATTGCTTGTGAAGTGCTGCGCCGAGTCTGCTTTTCACGAGCTCTTGCCGTCCAGCGCTGACCTTCTTGAGCCCCTTCTGTGTGAACCTTACCCTGCAGATGCTACTCCACCAAGCGTGCTCCACCCGAGTGCACCCGTTTTGCTTGCTGCTCTGGCGAGCTGGCGTCCACTTCAAGAAGCCACTTTTACTCACTTGAGCAGCTGGCCCGCAGCTCAGTTGTTGTGCTTTGTGGAATGCTTGGCGAACAGCGGCCGCAACCCCATTGCCGTGCTTGCAGCTCTTGCTCGGCTCCCGCAACGCAGCGACGATGACGCCGCGTTCAAGCGTGCTTTCCGCAATGGATTAGAGGCTGCTCTGAGAGCTTTGCCTCTGGCCCGGCGCCAGCAAGAAATTATCGCCGCGCTTGCTGTGGCCAACGTGGGCACTACCAAGGCGTTGCTTCGCCTCGCAGCTGCAAACGACGCCCGGTTCCTTCGCCGCTGCTGCGCTGCCGTGTGGGCTGCTGGAGAAGCCAACCCCAAGAGGGGGAAACCGCACGTGGACGTGGTGGCCACCATGCTGGTCCTTCTAAGCAAGCCTGAAGCACCAGTAGCAGCCGCGAAAGCTCAGCATGATGGAAGTGGTGGTAATCTTTCAGCTGCTGCAGCAGCGGTCGATGAAGCGCCACTTCCAGCTAAACTCTTTGAGTTGAGCGAATGCAGCGAGGTAGATGCCAAATATTTGGCCGAGACGGTGGCGACGTCCCTCGAAGCTTGCTATGCAGCGTGGTGTGTGCCCTTTCTGCGGTCTGCATTATTGCGTGGGGCTTTGGTGCCTTACAAAGTCTTTGAGCTCTTTGCGTTGCGCTTGAGTCATGTGGTAAAAGTTCACACGACCAGCAATGAAGTGCAGGTTGATGACACGTCAAAGGGCAACAGTTCTCGTCCCTTGGGGGAGGAGCTGGTTGCGTCCCTATCAGACCTCCTCCTTGAAGCAAGCATTTCAGCCAACGCTGACTGCCTCACGATAAAGGATCGACAACTGTGGCGCAACGTATCTGTCACTCAATCGCCTGTTCCATTGATCGATGTCTTGGCGTCCGCTTTGTGCCACTCTAAAAAGGCTCAAGCCGCGAATTCTGATGTCAAGCAAGCGCTAGTAGAAGGCGCAGTGAGGGCCGTTGGTGCTCATTCTCCGGAACGCGCCGCCAGCCTCTTTTGCGCAGTTGGGGGCACCAAGCCAACACCGCTTAAACTGTCTTCGGTGGATGACTTGCGGGCTTTGTTGTGCAATGTACCTGATGACAAGTGGTTGTTGCCATTCTTAACTGCGGTAGCCCGCTGCGCAGCGACCGTGGACAGTGCAACTGCAATTGGAGCTGCAGCGTCAGGGCATGTGGACATCATTGTAGCTTCGAGACCTAATGTGGGCGACGATGCTTTCCTCAAGTTGCTTTGTCTTCTCGCTTCGCGCGTGGTTGGCTATGCAGCTGCGGTAGCGGCGGGTTCAACTCCTATCAAAGATGAGGACAAGACGGCGTTGACAAGGCCGGTATCGCACGTGGTGTCACTCGTCGCAACAGAATTGGACCGTCGCAGCGAAGTGGGCACTGCTGCCACTGTAGACTTGGCGCAGTTGATTGGAGAAGATTCGAAAGGGCTGGAGAAAGAGTCCGCAGCGTGGCTGCTGCGCAATCTCAGCATGCGAACTGATGCGTCAAGTGCGGAGGAACACCTCGCGACTCTGGCAGCTCGTGTGCTGGATCGGGAAGGCTCGTCAGGGGAATCAGGGCAGAAATTCCTGGTCACTTTACCCCTTCGCATTCAAGTGGCTTCGCCTGTGGTGACGGCCATCGCTGTGAACTTGTCGCCGGCGCACCAATCAGCGTGGCTGGCTCGCGTTTTGGAACATGGTCGACTCCCCACCTTCTTGCCGTTCAACCTCACCAAGTCGACGGTAATTGTGGAGGCCTTGCTCGCGGACGCATCGCCTCAAGCGCAGCTCCAAGGCCTTTCTGCCCTCTGTGCGCGCGACGGCCCTGCACCCACTGGTCGACTTCAAGCAGTAGTGAAGACCACCAAGTCATTGATCGTGGCTCAGCACGCTAGGGGCCTCCTCGCTGGCTTTTCAGAGACGCGAGGCTCG
>Ga0307971_1001952_pt1 | contig 10369 bp, 5 predicted proteins | sample OrgLakmetagen714_FD_201820 | JGI IMG/M metagenome (GOLD analysis project Ga0307971, IMG submission 201820) | Saline water microbial communities from Organic Lake, Antarctica - #714 | ecosystem: Environmental > Aquatic > Non-marine Saline and Alkaline > Saline | place: Antarctica: Organic Lake... | reverse complement strand
CCAAAACCCACACGAAATTGGTAAATTTTTGCAAAAAAAATCGTAGTCGAGCACCAAAGCCGAGCAGCACCCCCGGCTGATACGCCGAACCGAACAACCGAATCGAACAGGCGCGCGTGAAATGATTTCGAACTGGACCGAACAGCGAGCAATATTCGGCTGCTCGGTCCGTTCGGCACCTTGCTCGGTACTCGGCAATGTCGAGCGTGGAACACTGCTTTCTACAGTATTTCTCGATCGCTAAATTGAAGACGTCGTTGATGACGTCTTTGTTCAGTCGCGAGTCGCAACCAGAGCAACGGAACATCACGAAGCGAAGAATGCAATAACGCAATAACGCCGATAACGAGGCCATCATCCTACTGCTGCATATTTGGAGTGATGCGTGCCTAGCATATAAGCTGGATAAGAGGCGCTTAACAGGCTGCAATGGGCGGAACTATCAGTTCCAATGTCGTGAATGACCTTCAACCGGCATTTCAACAATTTGCTACGTGTAAGTTTGTTACATTCCCGACACGAGTTCGCTGTGCTACGCACTACCTACTAGCTCCGGCTTGCGGTCGAGGTGACTCTTCTAGCAACTACAAATCGCGTTGTGTTTAATTTTCTCGCTGTGTAAAACAGGGCCGTTGGCAAGAGCACGCACTGCCGTTGAAGCGTTTCATCAGCAAGAGTACGACTTTGCGGTGGATGCCGGGATTTTGCGCCGGCTTTGCCCGGCCCTGGGGCTCGCGCATAGCCAGAGCGTGATTGCTGCCTTGAGCACTGCACCCAGGCTCCTCCTCATCAATGCAATGTCTTTTTTGCTTCTTATTGTGACTTTTGCCGACGCTGCAGATGAAGTAAGCTACCTGTCTGAATCTGCTCATCTCTTCATACTAGATCCTAGCAGTACCCTTATTTCACCTTCATTTTTTTAAACGTTTTACAGGGCCTCGAAGTGAAGTTTCAGCTGATGTTCGATGCGCACGACATCAATGGCAGCGGGCGCTTCAATTTAGACGAACTTGTTTTCCTACTCGTGCACCTCACTCAGGTATTCATGTAAATTGCAGTCTCTTTTTCACGGTGCACATGAGCTCTTCACAGCTTCACACGAATTTATATTTGTGTCCTTTTCGTCTTGGATTAGGCTTTACTGGACAGTGCAGGGCTTGCATCAACTAGCGCACACCAACTCGAATATGCTCTGCAAAGGGTAAGTATCGGCTGATCACGTGCGATAGAGAAAGGAATTTGACTCTTGGACGTCTTTTGGTTTTATGGCACATGGTGAATTGAATTGTCGTCCTTACTAGCCTATAAGATTGAAACGAAAAAAGTATGATTTTATTACTCTTATTTATCAATTTTCTTTGCTTTGAATTAAGTTTTTTCTTGCCTATGATTTTGCAGGTCGCAGTGCAAGCATTTCAGTATGCTCGTCGGCGGCTTAATGGGTCCATCTCGAAGGCCACCTTCGTTCGATGGGCGCTCAAGAAGTTTGGCCGGCTCGGGTTGCCTTCTTCGACACAAGACCAGCCGCAAGACGCTGTCAGTCCGGAAGAGCAAATGCATGGCTACGACTTTACCGCGCTCATGCGGCGCCTGAACGTGGACGTCACCAACTCCAACCAAGTGCTACCCAAAGTTCAGTACCGTCAGGAAATTGCTCGGACGCCAAAGAATGCTTCTTTGTCGCGCAGCAGTAAGTTGCAAGGTCGGGGCTCTTCAGCACGACCAGCGTGTGGCGTGAGTGCTCGCTCAAGCAGTCTTGAGCTAGTAGCTGCTACGAGAGGTACTGAGCCGTCATCATCAACCGCCATAACGGTGTCTGAGGGAGCAGCACCCTTGAGCGGTCCGTTCAAACAGAATCAAGTTCGACCAGTCTCAGCGCCTGCGTCCGCTGCACAGCGTTCGAAAATACCTTCGTCCTCAATGCGTGGGGCAATTGACATGCACAGCGGCGAAGACGAAACATCGGGCCGCCTTGAGCGTTACTTATTTTCAAAACGCAGGGAGGAGCTCGCAGTGTCAGAAGAAGAAGGAAAAGAAGTGTCGCCATTAAGAAGCGGTAGCGGCGGCAGGTCTTCACGCGAGAGAGCCGTTAGACAAGCGAAAGTTGGCGCACGGCCTACGACACCGATGATGAAAGCGACATATGAAGCTCGACCTGAGCTTCCAACGAATGGTGTTAACGGCTTGCCACCAACAGACAACTTTGAAGCACTTTTGGAAAGTGAATTCACGAGTACAGAGGCATCGCGAAACAGCTCACATATTCACCAGCAGGTGGCACATGAAGAAAGTCCTCAAAAGAGTGGTGCCATGATTGAAATCAACCACAATCCTGCGACTGCCGTAGAGCAAATTGCGTTGAGCACCGAAGTTGAGGAGGCTATTGAGCAGCCCAGAACCGAGCAGATGCCATACGAGAAGTCAATTGATCAAGCACTTGCCAATGATCATGTGAAAAAAACAGAAATGATCGAAACTACGCACGTCGAGAAATCCACTGAAAGTACCTGTCCATCCCCAGCAAGAAATTTGCCTTGTTGGAGTGCTTCGTCTCCCGGTGGAGCGCTTTCAGGGCACCGGATAAATGCTTCAGCACCGCTGACGCCATCATCGGGAGGTAAATCCCTGGACTTTCTGATTGCACAAGCTGCTGAACAAGAGGCAACGGAGATGAACATCAGCCGAAATATGGCCAGCGTGCCATTGAAAGAAGAAGTCGATGAAGACGGAGGCGATGATGCAAATTCGGTGGATTTAAGAGCTGCAATCCTGGATGCTGAATCATTGGCAGCCGCTGCCGAGGCTCAAGCTCAAGCCGCCCGCGAAGAAGTTGCCCGTTTACGCATGGCGATAACTCGATCAAAAACTAAGCCTGAGAATGGAGAAGCCTTTTTAGAGGGCAATGATACACATTCGCCAACAACAGATGTGCAATCAGCGCTATCAGCAACTGAAGATCCTGCTAATCGCGTGTCAGAAACGCAGACCTCCATGTTGACTAATGACGAGGTCGCAAAAATGCGCGATGAAGAATGTTGCGAAGCTCAACAACATCATGACCCTGCAACGATTGGAATTTACAGCGCCGAAGTTGTCGCGTCCGTGTTCCATGATCACGATTGGAACAACTCGGGTGACCTTGACATATTCGAGCTTGCAAGCGCAGTGGCTGAGCTATGGGGTAAGCCTCCGTCAACCGCTCAGGTCTCAGCGATGGTTCGCGCCTCTGGTGCCATGGCAACAAACTCCTTGACGTTTGTGCAGTTTACTGACTTGCTTGCCAAGGACTGGCCTGAGGATGATGGAGAAACGTCGCGAGTGGTTGATGGTTGTGACGCTCAAGCAGTCGACGTGTATCACTGCGTATTCCATGGCAATTCTCTGGGCTTCGGCGTATCTTTTGACAGAGCCAACAATCGCATTGTAGTCTCTGACGTCAGCTCTGCACTGTCTACGCAAATTTACAAGGGCGATGGCATTTTGGCAGTGAACAGCGCACCACTCGGTAAAGTGGACCATCCAGCAGCACTTCAACAAGCACTCAAACCTCTGCGCCGGCCGGTAACTATTTCCTTTGTCCGAAGCGAGCGGCAAGTGATCCAGCAACATCTAGCTTCAAAAGATGAAACAAAAGAAAGTAATGTGGCTAAGGAAATAGAACTTACGACTGCAGCAATGCAAGATGCAAATACAGAAGAAGTCAAAGTAAGCCCAGAAGAAATACCTGCGACTACACTAGCAGCGCAAGAGGTGAATGCTGAAGGCACGGTGGGAAACACTGAAGAAGCGCCAGTCGAGATTGACTCGGAAGCAGAGCCTACACTAACAACAACTGAAGAAGTACCTCCGACTACACCAGCAGCACAAGAGGCGAATGCTGAAGGTGTGGTAAGAAGCATGCAAGAAGCGCCAGTCGACATTGCTTCGGAAGCAGAGCCTACATCGACAACGGAAGGAGTCCTTGCGACTACATCAGCAGCGCAAGAGGCGAATGCGGAAGGTGCGGTGGGAAACACTGAAGAAGCACCAGACGATATCGCTTCGGAAGCAGAGCCTACACCACCAACAACAACTGAAGAGGTTCTTGCGACTACACCAGCAGCGCAAGAGGCGAATGCTGAAGGTGCGGTGAGAAACACTGAAGAAGCGCCAGTCGACATTGCTTCGGAAGCAGAGCCTACATCAACAATGACAACAGAAGAAGTACTTGCGACTACACCAGCAGCACAAGAGGCGAATGCTGAAGGTGCGGTGGAAAGCACGGAAGCAGCACCAGTCGACAATGATTCGGAAGCAGAGCCTACATCGTTGACGGAAGAAGTTCTCGCGACTACACCAGAAGCGCAAGAGGTGAATGCCGATGGTGCGATGGGAAGCACGGAAGAAGCGCCAGTCGACATTGTTTCGGAAGCAGAGCCTTCATCATCATCGACATCGGAAGAAGCACTTGCGACTACACCAGCAGCGCAAGAGGTGAATGCGGAAGATGCGGTGGAAAGCACGGAAGCAGCACCAGACGATATCGCTTCGGAAGCAGAGCCTACATCAACAACAACAACTGAAGAAGTCCTTGCGACTACATCAGCAGCGCAAGAGGTGAATGCGGAAGGTGCGGTGGGAAGCACGGAGGAAGCGCCAGTCGACATTGTTTCGGAAGCAGAGCCTACATCGATGACGGAAGAAGTTTTTGCGACTACACCAGCAGCGCAAGAGGTGAATGCCGATGGTGCGGTGGGAAGCACGGAAGAAGCGCCAGTCGACATTGTTTCGGAAGCAGAGCCTACACCAACTACATCAACTGAAGAAGTTCTTGCGACTACACCAGCAGCACAAGAGGCGAATGCTGAAGGTGCGGTGGGAAGCTCGGAAGAAGCACCAGTCGATACTGCTTCGGAAGCAGAGCCTACATCGACAACAGAAAGGGTCCTTGCGACTACACCAGCAGCGCAAGAGGTGAATGCTGAAGGTGCGGTGGAAAGCACGGAAGAAGCACCAGTCGACATTGCTTCGGAAGCAGAGCCTACATCAACAACAACAACAGAAGAGGTTCTTGCGACTACACCAGCAGCGCAAGAGGCGAATGCTGAAGGTGCGGTGGAAAGCACGGAAGAAGCACCAGTCGATACTGCTTCGGAAGCAGAGCCTTCATCATCATCGACATCGGAAGAAGTACCTGCGACTACATCAGCAGCGCAAGAGGTGAATGCTGAAGGTGCGGTGGGAAGTGTGGATGAAGCACCAGAGGTAATAGAGTCTTCAACTGAGCTGGAGCCATTGGCGACTTCTACCGTCTACACTGCTATGTTACCAAAGGAGAGTTGTCAAGTATCTCCGGCTGAAGCAATTGACGTTGATGCACCTGTATCGGAACGGATTGATCAAGCTACAGCGGAGACGTTGCGAGATGCTCATGTGTCGAAAGTGCCCGAGGAGCCACTAAAGCCTGCGCAAGATGATGCACCGTTACCGAATCTTGAAACGGAGGCTGCGGATGACGTCTTTAGCCTCCTCGCTGCGAGTGAGGATGCTATTACTGCTGCTGAAGCTAGTCTGCCCGCAGCGCACCAAGAGTACGTGAACTCAACGGCATTTACTGAAGAAGTAACTTGGCGCATGCGCAACCTCGCACAAGCTGGGAATTCAACCGCGCCACTTCCGCCGCCTGTCTGCTTTGAAGCTTGCGTGCCACTGGTTCGAGGGCTCGTCGGTGACTCGCCTGAAAGCGGTTCGGTTGATGAAGAAGCACTCAATGCACGGCTTGTCTCATTTGTGCAGGCCTTCGATGTCAATAACAGCGGCATGCTTGAGATGCTCGAGTTCGCTTTATTCCTTCGCTGGTTTTATGCCGTGGCCTTCGCAGAGGAAAATAGCGACTACGCTGCTGGTTCTTTGCAATCTTTACACGATGGCGACACCGCATCTAATCCCTAGTGATGAGGAAGTACATTAATTCGTCTCACTTAACTGTTCTGGTGTTTGGTGTCCTTGCCTGAGATGTCCCGGCGTCTTGAGACTAGTATTCAAACACCGGCCACCATTTTTACCTCATCCGCGGATGGCGGATGTGTGTGTGTGCTCGGCCATATTTCTATTACAGCAATATTGATGCGGGGATGTGGTAATAGTCATAGGAAGAGGCCCCTCTCCTATAGCGCTATATATATAGAAATAATAAAGATGAAATAGACAGCCAGCCACATCGTTGCCACGGTCGTTTGGGCTGTTGGCTTGGAGTGTAGGAGTGGGGAGTGGGATCTTCTCTTCTTGCTCTTTCTCTATGCGCTCTAGCGCTTTAACTTCTTTAACTAGAGATAGAACTATGGCAGTGAGGTATCGTACGACACACAAGAACTACTACCAACTATACCTACCCTTGCGCCTCGTCGGCGTGATGGTGCTCATGTGGTGCTAGTGCTGTGCGTGGTTGAGGCTCAAGTCTTTTTGACATAGTAGTCATAGCTTGAGCTAACAATATAGGTAGTGATATAAGGCACAAACCTTAGATTGCCACTTTCCCATTAAACATCTACAGGCCTCGGCACCACAAACAAAAAGTCTACTTCTCGATGCCCCTTCACATGAATTTCTTATTCCACTTCTCTTGTGCTATTCTCTCAGCCGCAGTTTGCTTTCTGCGTCGAACAGGTGGCTTGGCGTTTGGCGTGCCACCAAGCTTGCCAGTGTCGTAAAGGTGGATGATGTAAACGATATAAGCAACAACAATAGCCAAGACGACGAATCCAGTTACCAATACGCTGTTTAGATGACTGAGGATACCGTTCAGCCCATCCCAAGAAGTAGGCATGATGTCGGAAAGATCTTCCTCCAATTCTTCGTAGATTTCATCCTGTAATGACATTGTAAAAGGAAATGCTTCCAGTTCTTGGCACTCTTGCTAGCTCGGACTTTGTGCAGCTGCTTGTGATGGAGGATGTGCGAATTTGTAGAGCAGCTATATGGCGTATTAGGACACGTGTCGTTTTATGAAGATGAGGCATAGCAAAAAATTGTCGACGAATCGATGTGTCACAACGTTGACATAACAGAACTGTAGAATAGCCGATCTTCGTCAGACACATGATCACCTCACACTCTCACACTACTGTATAAATGAAACACGGAGCTGCAGTATTAAAGTTAGTCAGTGACAGTTAAAAATGCTCGTGCACGCAGAGATGCTAGCGATAATAGCTCTGTGTGTTGTATCAAAGCATAGTTTTTCGCCTGTCTCTAATGCTTTCAGGAGTCGAGGGAGTTCATGGAGTCTTGAGGCAAGAACTAACGATGTTGACGTTGAAAACAGTAGCATCAAGAATTCTAGGTATGCAGGCTCGGGCATTGGCCGTCGTAGCTCTATTCAGGCAGCTTCGGCCCTGTTACCTGCTGCTTTATTTGGAGCTGTGTACTCGGGGCAGCCATCGGCTGCTTCTGCCCTTGGCACGCTTCCTGAAACTGCGGCCCAAAGTCGCGCTGTTGCCCAAGCGGTGGTGCGGTTACCTGCTGGAATGACTCCCACCGCAGTGTCGTTCTTCACCAATGCTCTTTTCGCCAAGGTTCTACAGGGGCCGATGCTCCGTGACGATGGGTCTGTCGTCACCACCATTGGCTTCGGGCCGCAGGAATATGCCGTGCCAGCCGACTTCGTGCCGGGTATCTCCGGGTTCTCCGAGTATGGCTCCCACTTCAGCTTGCAGTTGATTGCGCCTCCGCTAGCCGCCGCGGAGAGCAGCAGTCATCAAAGCAGTGCTGCTGCACCAACGCGCGGCGATGGTTTGGCGTACATTGCGATGGGAGTGCCTCAGTACCGGGTCTCTAAACTCATTGAGTACGGAGGCGACATCAAGAGTTCGTATGGCTTTACCGTCGTCGACGCTCCCGGTGGCCTCCCACTGCAAGTCGTGCTCGGCGATCAGGTAAAGCTTAGTGTTTAGAAAGTGTGATTCTTGAATCTACTATGGCACTAGGAGGGGTATGTCACACATGTAAACTATCATAGCTCTTCTCGTAGCTTTGAGTTGGTGAGCTGCATTCATGTGCCAGTCGTGCGTTGCATTTTACACGTATGAGCCTTTTCCAAACACCAGGTGCGCGATCCCTTCATGTTTGCCGCGGTCTACGTCACCGATATGAAAGCCTCGGAACGCTACTACACGCAAGAATTGGGCATGAGCCGCATGCCTTACCCCAAGTAAGACTCTAGTATTGATCTTATGACACAGCACTGTCCTACAATCGATTCACGCCCCGTGTCGAATTTCACGACGCTATTCCACTATTGATTTACGCCCCGTTTTCTGACCTCATGGTGCTTGTTGTATCGTTTTGCATCCTGCACCTGTGCATGACCAGAGCTCGACCTGCGCTGGTGAGCAACTTTGAACCTGCGCAGCCTCAACGCAGTGTTTACCTGGGCTACTCGCCCGACTCCTTTGGCTTGCTCCTGCTGCCGAGGCCGAAGAAGAGGGGCCAGTCCAAGAAAATTGACGTGGGCACTGTCTGGGGCGGCCTTCGCATCGTTACCGATGACTCAGCAGCTGCCAGCCCTCCAGGAAAACCTGAACCCGACAGCTATCCGGCGAGTACTTTAAATGTCTTCTGTGACTTTCACTCTGGTCTTTCGTGCTTACTTTTTAATCATTGTTTGTGCAGATCTCGTTCGTGGATCTAAACACTTTTATTCAGGAAATTGCACCTCCTGAGAAGTCGTCGTAATTAGGAAGGAGGGGGAAGTAGCTGATGAGGCGCAACTGCAATGAACTAATTGCGCATGCATTCACTTACTAATAGTTCAAAATTTCTTTTATCCTGGTGTCCTGCGGTGCACCAAGCTCGTACCAAGCTAGAGCTAGGGTTTCAGAGTTAGGGTTAGAAAAATTAACAGTTGGATACCCAAGATGTTAGTACAAGAGAACCAATCGCAAGAAATTCGGAATGCGGAATCCTCATCGAAGTAATTAGAATTAGGCAGTTAGCTCCTCGGGTTACATATACAACTTTTATGGCTGGGCTCGGGCTTTCCTCTTGCGCTCATAACTGGATCAGCCATGGGATTTCGATATTTGATGTAATAGATATACCTGCACTATACGTATACGTTTTTGAGTTGTAGTATATGAAGCACCCATTTAACCCATTTAACTATTAAGCAATAGAATCCTGCCATCCTGCCTTACCTGTTCTTAAAATACCCCACCATTTTCTTTTTCGTTAGCACTATCCACGTGATTATAAGGTCAAATCCAATCGCCAGCCTGTAACTTTCGAGGCAAATATACTTGCGTCACGAACTGAAACCCAAAGCTGCTCAGGGCCTGAATTTCGGCCTTCACTTTCAGCTTGAGCATCAATTCAAGCTCGGCCACCCATGCAGGGTTTTTCTGAATGAAGTCTTCTTTGAGCATGTCTTGGGCGACCTAGAGGTTTGTGCGGTATTGTTCAACAAGAAAGGATTATTTTGATGAGTTCCACGAAGAATAGCACCAAAATTAGGCAGAGAAATGTTGTTGAACTAGCAAATATGAACCAGGTCGGCACCTTAATATCTTTGTCCGACAAGGGAAGAAGGCATTGTTCCGGCAGCGAATATCGCTCGAAATCGGAAGGTCGCAGCCCCAGCCACTTCACGTCAGGCGTAGTGAGCGAGCAGCTGTCGTAAGACATGTTTTTGCTGCCCGAGGAATAAACCTGGTAGTGACAGAATTTCATTATCGTTCAGGCAGTTGAAATGACGCACGTTCTTATCACGATACAGCAGCGCGTGGAATGCAAGAAGAAAATGCAGAAGAAGAAAAAAGCAACTTATTACCGAGAGGATTTTGAGGCCGTGTGGGTCTGCATCGACGAAGGCCAGCACCGGAATGTTGAGCGTGGTTTTCAGCTTCCTGAGAAACATGCGGGTGGCCACATCCGGCTGCCCTTTGCCCGTGATGATAATCGACTTGAAGGTGTTGTAAATGCGGTCTTCTGCCAATCTCATGAAGACAGCGTCCTTCTCCACCAACAATATGAAGTCGGCGTCGGACTGAATGTTGGTGATTTTGTCGGTGAAAGGGGGGATTCCTTTGCCGCCAACTCCTACTCGGCTGCAGTCAATCAAATCGCCGTCTTCCAAGTAAGTGAGGCGCCCTACCACCAGACCTTTCTCCGAAGCGACCACGTTTAAACAGGAGCGAGTACAGCCCATCATAGTGGCCACGTCATCGAGCACCTGGTTTGGCAAGGAAATGGAAGTTGAAGTCATTGAGACGGATACTCATGAGCAGCACAAATCAGTGTGAAGGATTGCAACGGACAAAAGTGTGCCTTGCTACTTTCGCAAGAAAAATTCTCATTTGGTTCAAGTAATATGAGTGATCCTCATCATTCTCAC
>Ga0307971_1001948_pt1 | contig 10376 bp, 19 predicted proteins | sample OrgLakmetagen714_FD_201820 | JGI IMG/M metagenome (GOLD analysis project Ga0307971, IMG submission 201820) | Saline water microbial communities from Organic Lake, Antarctica - #714 | ecosystem: Environmental > Aquatic > Non-marine Saline and Alkaline > Saline | place: Antarctica: Organic Lake... | reverse complement strand
TCTTGTACAAATTTCTCAAAACAAGATTTATTTATTGCTATTTTCATTTTAGTTTTTTTATTGTTCAAAATTTTTATAGCCTTTTGGAATAAAATTGATTAGTTTGTCTGTTTTTTCGGCTGTTTTGTGCATGATGCAATATTTTGAATTGTTGATATATGGTAGTTGTGGTGCATTTAAACAGCCACAAAAGAGCATAGACTTTTACGAATAGTTATTTCTTCAAATTGTTCTCGCTCATTTTCTTCAAGTATTGCTTTGGCTGTTCCGTCCGTTATCAATCCAGTCACCCAAGTATCACATTGGTTTTCTACGATAAGTTTAAATGTTCCTTTTCGACTATGATTTACCTTATAAATTTCGCCTGATTTTAATTCTGTTGTTGTCATAAGAAAAAACGCACCACAACAATGTATAACAGCAATAGCGGGTTGTAGTGCTTAATTTTAACACCATTGCTTCTAATTAATATTCTGTTTAATTCAATCATTTGTGCTTTCTAATCCGCTACTGCGTTTATACTTTAGCATCAACTTTTTTTTATCTGTATATTTATTATTTTTTTTATAAAAATCACTATTTCCTATTTTTGTCCAACCTAAGTCTTGTACAAATTTCTCAAAACAAGATTTATTTATTGCTATTTTCATTTTAGTTTTTTTATTGTTCAAAATTTTTATAGCCTTTTGGAATAAAATTGATTAGTTTGTCTGTTTTTTCGGCTGTTTTGCGCATGATGCAATATTTTGAATTGTTGATATATGGTAGTTAGCGGTTATTTAAACGAACCCACTCTTTTACAATTTCAGTCTCGGTCATAAATTTTCTTGTAACTACATTCATATAAATATCACCTTTATCCGTATTATCTGAATATTCATAATATCCGTTAATGTATCTCGCCAAAGAAAAACAACCGCTAACATCTGCTATAAAATCATTGCCGTTTTGTTGCATATTCAAAGTTTCGTTTTCTTTACTCATTTTGTTTTTAATTTAAAAGTTAGTGCGTTTTAATCGGCTACGCTTCATAGCCGTAATCCGTTAGCGTTCATTTGCCAACGCTCGTTTGTACCTTCTAACTAATTCACTTAATATCATATCGGTATCTTCGGGCATTGGGGGTACGCACATTCTATGGCTTTTCCCACCTGTTCTTGCAAGTTCTGTTATTTGCCTTTCCACCTCCTTTATAAGTGAATCATTACTCATTCCTTCTTGCAGTTCTTTTAATCTTTGTTCAGTCATTATTTCTAACTTTATGTGTCAACGCTCAAAAACGAAACGCTAACAAGGTTTAAAATTCATTGCTCGTGCCTCACACGAAATTTTACACAATTCGTTATTCATCTTGATTTTTAAGCGATTTATATCCTTTTGGAGTAAACCCTATTATTTTTATAAATTCCTCAAACTCTGGTGGAGTTAGATAATGATCCTGAGGCAAATCTTCGCTGTCTGGCGTTTTGCGAACAGTCCTTATAGCTTCTCGAAAAGCTGCTGTAATTTTATGCGATGGGTACGGATAATAGTGCTTTTTTAACCAACTTTTTGACGGACACCAGGGAAGCTCTTTTAGTTCTTTTTGCATGATTAAAATATTTCGATTGGACGTTTCTTTTTCGTACTTATTTGTTTGTATTTTCTGTCTGCAATTTTTTGAGAAGATGCCCAAACAATTGCTTCTGTTTCTTTTCCTTTATTGTACGAGTAGGCCTTTTTGCGCTGCTGTTTTGCAACTAAACGCTGCTTAGCTATGTTGTTTTGTAATGATTTTTTATAGGCTTTTGGCTTAAACCACCACGCTATTCTAGGCCATACTACTTGATAGAGTAGAAATAATACAAATGCTAGTCCAATTGTGAAGAAAATACCGATGATGATGTTTAGTGCTGTTGTCATTTTTTTGAGTTTTTGGGTTTATTAGTTTATAAGTATTATTTTGTAGCCAGCTGGTACTGGTGTGTAATCTTTCAAGTCTGATTCCCACGTTTGGAAACAATTATCGTCACTTGGATCTAAAAGCGTTACGTAATATTTTTTTTCGTTCAATGACTTGGTTACCAAAAACAACTGATTAAACTTATTGTGCATAAAACAAGGTTGTTTTGTTGGTTCTAGGGTTGGAATTATTTGTATTTTCATTGGTTTTTTGGGTTTATTAGTTTATAATTTTTTCTTTACGCATTAATTTGTCAAATAAATTGCTATATGCTTCATATACACGTTTGCTGAAGCTTGCGTTGTTGTAATACAAAATTTCATTTTTTTCATTTTTTATCGTTTTTAAATATTTTTTTCGTTTGTGTATATCTAGACGAATACTTTCTTTGTAATACCTTCGCTCTATAACTAATACTGGAACAACAAAAAAGCCTTTGTTCATGCAAAAAGCAGCTTTGTCTTGTGGCGTTATTTCGTTTTTTGCTTTCATGCTAGGCTTCATTAAGGTAGTCGTATAATTTACCCGCATCACTTAAATCTACGATAGTTCCGTCTTTTCTTTTTACGCAACCGTCAACATATCCTGTTCCAAAATGCAGTTCCCAACAATAATACTCAATCCAACTATGTGCGTGTTCATCATTAAATGCCATTTGTATAATTTGAAATAAAGCATTTTGCAAGTGTGAATTATTATAAGTTAGATTTGCTTCAAAAGCATCCGCATATAACTTATTAGCATAACCCGAACACATAATATCGTAATCGTGTTGCTTTTCAATTGAATCCATAATGTCTATGAAGTGGTCTCTTTTAATTTCAACGAAGCCTAAAACCGTATATAATTCAGGCTTAGTTTGTGTTTTTTTACTTACTTTTTGCTTACTCATAATTTTGTTTTTATCTGTTAATATTTGGCTCAACTAAAGCCCGAAATCATATACTAAACGGTTATATATCGTTTACAATATCTTCATCATCGTAACCAAAAGATGAATCGTTTGGATCTGGTGCTGTAAATCCTTCGTCTTTTGGTTTTATTTGATTTTCCTCGTCTGTTTCTAGTTCTGGTTTAGGATCAGAAAAGTCTAGTTGTGTATATACACTATCTAATTGCTTAGGAACTTGCCAAAAATTTGTTAGCGGTACAGTAGACTGCTTAATGTAGACAAACTCATAAGTATCTCCGTCTATGCTTTTAATAATTCTTCCATCTGCTTGTAAAGACTTACAACCTTTAGGGTTAAATTTAAAGCCAGCAAATTTGCAATATTCTTTTAGCTTAGTTTTAAATGGGCCAGCTTTCATTTTATTGTTACCTGATTTTTCTTTAAAATGATTATAGATATCTGATTTTGAAATATAACAATCTAAATTTCCATCTTTTGGAAAAAAATACAAACTAGCCCAATCGAAAAATCCGTCATACTGGCCTATCTTTTGCATTGCGTTTCGTTTCCGTACATTTTCGTTTGGAGCTTCTATCTTTGTTTCTGTATTTAAGTAAAATTGAAGCGAATAAAAACAATATTCATAAAATTTACTGTACTGCTCGTTAGACCAGGTGTCTGAAAAAAAATCCGTAGAAAAATCATTTTTTGGAGTGTATTTTTCAGCATCAATATCTGTAACATCATGGTAATAATCTGAAAAAATATTAAACAATACTCGCCTATTGCTTGATCCTTGTTCGTACAATGCAAAATTGGTAGTAATTACAAATTTGCTCGCATCTTCAAAAGGTATATCTACATACCCTTTTTGCATTACACGTATAGAAATTTGATCGGTTACTGCGTTGTAAACTATTTCAAAAGGAAAAGATTTATCTGCATCTTCAACACAAATTAATGAAGTAAATTTGGTAACATCAGAAAGCATAAACTTATCTTTAATCTGCTCTTTATCTCGGCCATTAATTGTTTTGATATTTTTAAAAAGTTGTTTGTACATCTTATGAAAAACCAAAGATTTACCCGAACCACCATTGCTATCGTTGTTTTCGCTTATACGATAATCCATAGCGTAAACTAGCCAAGCTCTGCTCATTACTTTATGTTGATGGAGCAAATAACCATTTGAGAAAATTCGATTTAACAAAGCTTGCTTTTGTTCTTCATTACAAATAAATGGCAGCGCTTCTTCTGTAATTTTGAATTTGTTTTTTACTCGATATTCTGTTTGATCCTTTACAACTTTATCAATTTGCAGTTTTTTTTGTTTTTGGGTTAGGTGTGGTTCGTTTTCAATTTTTGTAATAGCATCTTCAAAATGTTCCTCATGGCTTTTTCGCCAATGAATACGGCAGGTATTAATTATAAAATTGAAATAATCGTTGTTTTCATCTATTTTCGTAAACGTATGTTTTTGAGTTTCTTCGTCATATTCAATTTTAAATGGTGGTTTTTTTGGATTGAAGTGAATATCCTTTTCTAAAATTTGATTTTCAAATACATGAAAGTCGTTTCGTTCATCGTATTTTTCTTTGATAATTTTATCTTTTGAAACTTTAATGATGGTGTTTCTAAAATAAAAACGTTGAAAATCCCAACCATACGTTTGTATGTTTGTCTCCAAAACTGGTAAAGACTTTAATTTGGTAATTTTTACATGAGTAGAACGTATAACAAAATTGATAAGCGATTTTGGCGCATAAATTTCTTTTAAATACTGCTCTGGGAATCCTTCAATATCTTCCTTCTTTACAGATTGTATAATATTTGTACCGTTTGAAAATTTAATGTACTCATAATCTTCCTTGCTAAACTCGTCTGCATACTTGTAAAAGCCGTTAAACTCCAAAAACTGAATCATGGCAATATTGTCTATATCCCATCCCTTAAAGTTGCCTTTATTATCATATTTGGAAAACCAAAATTGATAAGGCAAAGCAGAATCAACTAATTTTTTGAAACTACTAGAAACGTAATCAAAGCTTTCGTTTTTATTTTTTAGTTTATCATTTAAAATGTCTACAAAATCTTTTACATCTTTTTTGCCTTTTCCTCTATAAGTATAGTTTTTAAGCCATTGTGGAAGCCTTATAATTTTTATATCGGTGTATTGTTTGGCAATCTGTTTCGTTTCAATAAAGCCAACCTGATCTATATCTCCGCAATAATATAGGTTGTGTATGTTTTCTTTTAAAAACTTGTAGGTATCGTAAGGAAGTTTTGCTGTTTCGCTGTTTAACCAAATAACAAAATAACCCAGAGAGTATAGATTTAAACCATCCCTATCTCCAGAAGCTATAATTACTTTGTCTATTTTATACTTCTCTTTTGAAGGTAATGATAATTTTTCTTTTACCGCTTCAGAACAATCTTTTTCGTATTTTTTTGCAAGTCGATCTATTTCTTTTTTTACCAAGTCTAAGCCAAAAATGTGATTTTTTGGTTTTGTTCCTGCATACGAGAAACGAAAACGAGCATCTTCGTTTAATGGTTTGTAAATTTTTTGCCAATCTTTATGCTTAAATACATACACAGGATATGATTCGCTAGACACAGTTGTTTGTTCTACTAGCTTTTCGCCATACTGTTCAAATTTGCGTGTACCAGGCTTAAACTGCTTAATTCTGCTGTATTTATTTACAGTATGCAGCTTAAAATCTTCGCAATGTTGCTGGGTAACAAAAGGACCAATGTTTTTTAATTCAAAATCGGTCAGCTCTTTTTTATAATCAAACGTATGATTGTTTATGTTTGCATCTGCATCAGCAATTTTATCTTTATATGTTGCTTTAGAAAACTGAATAGTTAATCCTTGTATATTGAAAAGCTTGTAAAGAAAAACCAAGGCATCGTAAAATCCTAAGTTTTCTTCTTCACAAACTAATGATATAGGGTTATAAGACTTACCACCAAAATCTTTAATTACATAGCAATCTGAATCAGTTGGCTTAAATATTCTAGCACTAGCGTTGTTTTCTTCTCTAATTTTAAAATTTATAAACCTACCAACATCTCCTGCTTTTGGGTAGTAATGCAGCAGAATATCTAATCCGTCTCGGGTAGCTTCATAAATTTTAGAAAGGTCGTATTTGTGGTTTGGCATTTTGTTATGAGTTTATTCGTTTTTTTGGTTTAGTGGTTTTTTTTAGCTTTATACTAAATCAAGTTTCTTTTAGATATGATGGTCTAGGTGTTCAATATATTCGTTTAATTTATCGATCATAGCTACACAAATAAAATAAGCGATATCTCCTTTCTCTGCATGACAAAAAAGCGATAGATCTACTAATAGCGGATTATCAGGAATTTTATTAGAAATAAAAGCTACTTTGCCTTTTTTAGAAAGTACTTTTTTTACGTTTCGTTTATCTCGTTTTACTTGCTCTTTAATATCAAGAAGTTCTTGTACAGTAGCGTCTTCTATTTCGTTATTAATATTATTCATTGCTTTATGGTTTTAAAATTTGTGCTAATTTTGGTTTTGATAAGATTTGATTTTTTTTGATTATCAAACACAATCAAATAATCAAATTATTTTTAATTTAATTATGGTTGATTAATATGTGAAAATAGAAGGTCATAATAATTGCGTAAATCTCTACTACCCAAAACAAAATCACAGCAAGAGAACTACAAAAGAATAAAGAGAGACAATCAAATATAATAAGGTATAGTAGTATGTAGTTCAGCAAACTAATACCCAAAAAGATGCAGACAAATTGTATAAAGGATTTCATTGTTCAGAATTAAATATTAAAAATTTATGTTTTCTAAAAAGGTAGGCTGTTAAGTATGACAAATAGCAGCCTATTCCGCTTGTAAGATTTAGCAAAAAGTAGAATGCAGTTGTATAGCTTGGTAGAGTTATTAATAAATATAGCAAAAGGAAAAAGGCTATCAAATTAAATAAACCAATAATGACAAAACATATTCTTAGTGTTTTCATGCTCATATATTTGTGGAATTATTTAGCCGTCTTTTGTAATATCTGATAATCTCGAGGACTAATCATCAATGTATCTCCTTTGCTAATTACATAATGGCCTGTGAAGCCTTTTTTCAGCATAATTCCAACTTTAGTGTAAGGCTGATCGTAGTTATACATAGCTGCCTTATTTGTATTGCAGCTTACTAAAACAAGTAAAATTAAAATTGAGGTAAATCGTTTCATGATTTTAAATTTGAGCGTTATTATTAATTTTTAAATTGGTCTTTTTTTCCTGCAACTATTACAAAAATTAGATAAAAGATAACCGCTATACAAAAGCTTAGCAGCATCCAAAATGACAGCATCCAGCTAATTGTAAATAGTCCTAAAAGACAAAATACAAGGATTCCAAAAAAGCTCATTATGGAGCAAATGAAAACGTAAATAAATATGAAAGACAACAGCCTTAACATGACACTTGTATTGCATCTGTAATTGTGATGTTTCGCATATTTTGAAGCCGTATAGCATCAATCTTTGAATACTGTAAGTCGATGTACTGCTGGAACGCTTTTTTTAAAGCTTTGCCTTCTTTTATTTTAGCGTTTTCTGGAATAAAATTAACTTGAATTTGAGCAGTAATAATGTTTGCATAATATACAAGCAATCGGTTACAGCTTATTACATCGTAATTTTCTAGGTCAGATACATTTAAAAATTCAACAGCAATTGTATTATCAATTGTTTCTGAACTAATTACAAAATGCTTGTTATCGTTAGCTTTGACTATATCTTCTAGGAGATTTATTTCGTTTATACTTTCAACAAAGTAGATTTTGTTTTTTTCGTTTGTGGATAGTTTAAAAATAGTTTGTAAAACACTTTGTAAATCTTTAGATATGTATAAAGATTGCTTTGTTTTTAATTTGAAACAAGACTTCATTAAAATTTTTGAAGTCACATCTGCTTTGCCGAATACAATAATTGGTTTCATAGGTTTTTAGGTTTTAATGTTTATAATTTTTGTAGAGCCATTCCAACAAGTTGTAGGCCCTTGTTATAGTCGCACTTTATGCTGATGCCTGTTTCGCTTTGATTATCGCCTTTGATACTCATTTGCACTAATCTTTTGCTTACACCATACTTTTCAGCTAGTCTGTTTACAACTGATTTGTTGTATTTGTTTTTTTGATTATCTTTGTTCATTTATTTATTCTTTTCGCTTTGCACGAAACTTGATTTATGTTGTTTCGCTGTTTACGAAAGCAAATATATAAATAAATAATGTAATAAAACAACAAATAATAAAAATAATTCTAACATATCTTTATTGTACCCTAATTACAATAAACATACATTACAATACATTCTTTAAGTTTTACAGAAGATTTCGATTATTTTAGTGATGATGCCAACGACTGGTATGCCAGGAGGGAAGCACAATTGTTTTTTGATTAAAATTACCCTCTTACAAACTTACAAACGAAATTTTTTGTAAGTTGTTTGTAATTTTTTTGTAAGCTTGTAATTAATTAATATAGAATACTTTAATATATACTCTTACAACTTACAATTACTTTCTAATATTATAAGTAAATAAAATAATATAATATATAATAATAAAAAAAAAAGAAATTGTAAATCTCGTTTTTTCGTTTTTTGAGCCAAAAAAAGTCCTTTTTTAGATTTTGCTCTTTCATCTTACAAATCCCAATGCTACTAAATCTTTGGGGTCGGGGGTAATGAAAAGGCAAATTTTGAAAATTAAAAATCAAGCTTGGCATACGGACATAAAAACTACACAATTATATGTGCCAAAATCGAAGCTTGCAGACAATCAAATGAAAAATTTAAAAATATTTTAAAAATAAGTTTAACTTTTTTTGTAATATTTTGTAAGTAATTGATGTAATAATTTGTATTTTAGTTCTTTACACTCTTACAAGCTGTTTTTTTACCTTTGTAATTTTTTTTAGGTTGTTGTATATCAATGTTTTAATTTGTAAGAGATTAGCTGGTAAGTTTGTAAGATTTGTAAGTTTAAGGAGAAAAAGCATGAAAAAACTTATTTTCATGCTTTTAAATAACAAAGTTTATTTTGAATTGAATTACTAATCTTGTTTTAAATTTAACTTAGATTGCCTCTTTGTCCTTATAGAATGTGGAACAGATATAAATAAAAAAAGCCTATAAATACTCCAATATTTATAGGCAAGTGTTTTTAACACCAAAACACAATAAAGTGCAAAGATATAAATTAATCAAAGAATCGTTTCTGTTTTCGTTTAATTTTTACTTATTATTACACCTAAAATATGTTCTATATTTTCTTTTTCGACTTCAACTAAAGAAGGTTTCGCAAAAAATGTATAGCAAGTCCATTCCATCCCATTCCAATTCGACCCTTTTATTCTTTTTCCTTCCAAATACCCTATCGCCTTGTCTAACATTTCAGTATTTATTGCTTCTCCTAATTTTACCGTATATTTTTTAGTTCCTTTCATAATTCGTATTTTATATATAATTAACCAATTCTACATTTAAACTTTCGCAAAAATCTTGCATTTTTTGTATACCTATATCGTGTTTAGAATTTTCCATTCGTGATATACGGTTTTGTGGCAGATTAAGCTTTTCACCTAATTCTGTTTGACTTAAATTTAAGTCTATTCTAATTTGTTTGAGGATTTCTCCAGATTTTTTACTCATTTGTTTTAGGTTTTAATGATTATTATTTTTGTTTCAAGCCATTTTACATATTTTGAATTTTTGATATATCGTAGTTGTAGTGCATTGTGCTAAATCGGATTACAAGTATTGCAGTTTCTACCCATCGAAGGAGCTTCTATAACATCATCGCTACCGCATACATCGCACAAAGTACTCTTCGGCACAACAACATTGGCTATATCAAATTTTTTAGGGCATCTAGTCGCTGAAATCGTGTGATTGTTTGCCAAGAATCGGCTTAGTGCTTGCCAGTTTATTAAATCTTCCATTATTTATTCTTCTTGGTTAGTTAAGGCTAATTCAATTTTCTCAAGATTATCATCATCTTCTAAAGCATCTATAATTAGGCCTTTTAGTATTTCATCTTTTTCTTGCTCATCTACATCATCACTTCTTAATAAATCATAAGACTCACTATCTGTTGTGTGTGATTTAAAGTTAAATTCTTCGTTGTTTATAGATATGGTTACAGACTTCTTATATTGTCCGTAACCGCTTGCTAATTCAATTCTTGCATCACTTACATATATTTCATTTGCTCTTGGCGTCTTGTAATAAGACAGATGCTCATTTACTGCATTTGCAATTTTAGTTTCAAATTCTTCATTTGTGTTTAGATTGTAAACCGACACTAATACTTGAGTTTTCATAATATTTTAATTTTAGCTTTCATAATTTTTTATTTTTGCAATAAAACTTCTACTTCCATTTCATCATTTAAGTTCCAAAATTCTGCCATTTCTTCTTCAAATTTAGAAGCATAATCATGAGCTTCTAATTCTGTTTCAAAAAAATAATAGTGATCTTCCGAAGAATTTACT
>Ga0307971_1001945_pt1 | contig 10387 bp, 17 predicted proteins | sample OrgLakmetagen714_FD_201820 | JGI IMG/M metagenome (GOLD analysis project Ga0307971, IMG submission 201820) | Saline water microbial communities from Organic Lake, Antarctica - #714 | ecosystem: Environmental > Aquatic > Non-marine Saline and Alkaline > Saline | place: Antarctica: Organic Lake... | reverse complement strand
CGCGCCGTGGCCGAAACTTGCCGGTGGCCGACAAAACTTTCCTCGACAATCCGGAGCTTGTCCTTATCCGACCATCGCCGACGGCGAACGCCATCGGCCGCGGAGAGAACTTCGATTTGAGGGCGGTAAATGAAATCAGACATAAGGTCGGACTTATCATCGGATCGTAGCCGAAGTCAGACGGCCCCCGCCGGAGCCTCACAATGGCCGATGGCAGTGCCTCGGTCGACATCCGTTCCTCCGGTGCCAAGGCATCCGACAAGACACCCGACAAGGCCCCTGCTCCTGCCAAGAAAGCCCCTGCAACCCGTGGCCGGCCTTCCAAGGCAGCCTCCCGTCAAGCAGCTGTCGAGAAGGCAGAAGCACAGGCTGACACCGCTTCTTATGGTGAAAAACAAGATACCTCGAACCAGGAAGAAGATCAGCAGGATACATCGGCCCCTGAGACCATGAACTCAGAAGACTATCCGGATGCTGTGAATACCCCGACCCCGGAGATCATCGAGACTACTGTCATGCCGGCTGATGGCCCGAACCAGGGAGAAACCTCGGACGAAACTCCCGAGCCTGAGCAGGAAGAAGCGAAGCCGGCCTCGAAACCTGCTGGCTCGATCTTCGGAGCCAAGCCTGATCAATCCGAGAAACCGGCTGAGGAGGAAAAACCCAAGAGTGAACCGGTCTCCCGGAACTCCATCTTCTCCAAGGTCAGCTTAACCTAAAGGGACCCTGGATCCTGACTGGTATTCACCTTCATTCACCTTGTCTTCGGGCACGTGTTTGAAGGTAGTTTCAGACAACGTGTAGACAAAGTCTCTGGCCTTTAGGGCACAACCCCCCAAAACACCCAAGCTCATGCCTTGGTTATGGTATTTGAGGACCTCACACGGGTAGGTATGTCCGAGATGAAAGAACAACCGAAAGTAGTAGTAATACAACCTTAAATAGTAGTTCCCGACTTCTACACCAATTCTGTACCAGCCTCCGTAAGTTCTCCAATAGTTCTCTTTACGTTCTCTCTGGATGTCTGATCCCATGTTCCTTGAAGTCTCTTGCGACACGTGACACATTTATGGCGACACGTGACATAGAGGAGGTCTGGCATGGTTGCGCCAACCCTGCAGAATGAGGGACCCCAAGCGGAGGCCCAGTCAGCCGAGCTGAATGAAGCGGGCCGGGCCTACCGGCTTCTTGGCGGCGACAAGATACTCAAACAGACGGTACGCAACTCCCTTGATGCGCACGACCTGATCATGAAGGGGCTCTCCTCCGGGGCGCTGGTGCATCTCGTGAGTAACGTGACGATCCTGTCGTCAGGGGATGCGCTGAACAAGGCGATCGGCATGAGTATACGCACCCTTCAGAGAAGGAAGACGGAAACGGATCGGGCGCTCTCGACTGAACAGAGCAGTCGGGCCTGGCGCTTCGCCGAGATCCTTGCACAAGCCACGGATGTCCTCGGAGATCAGGAGGCGGCCGAGGCCTGGCTCCTCGCGCCGGCGATCGGCCTCGACAATCGGCGCCCCATCGACCTTCTGTCCTCCGCGGCGGGAGCCGAGGCGGTCGAGAATTACCTGACCCGCATGGAGTACGGGGTTTACACGTGACGCCACTCCCGCCGCCCTTGGGCACCGGAGAGCTGCGCTTCTGGCGGCTCGATCAAAAGCGTCACGCCACGACCTGGGACACCGGGGAGGGATCCTATCTGGCGGGCGGGCGCTGGAACTCAACGGGGGTACGGGCGGTCTACACGTCCCTCGACCCCTCGACGGCGATCATGGAAGTCGCGGTCCACAAGGGATTCAGGGCACTGGACACGGCGCATCACGTTCTGACCTCAGGGCGGGTGATCGACCCGAATAAGGTTTACGTCCTTGACGCCGATGACGTCCCGAATGCGAACTGGCTGGTGCCCGGCCTCCACGGTCCAGGTCAAAGAGGCTTTGGTGACAGGCTGCTACGGGAGCACCTTTTCATCCTGATCCCCTCGACGGTATCCCGTCACAGCTGGAACCTGGTCTTCAATGCGTACAGGGCGGCGGACCATTTCGATGATGTACAGCAGGAGGCGTTCGCGCTGGACCCGCGGCTGCACGTTTGAGTCTTGAGGCAGGCAGCAAGGGGAAGGTAGCGACTGATCTGACCTTCCAGAAAGCCTCGAGCTGATGTATGTGTTCAGATGTACACATGCTTGGGAGGTGATAGATGACCACCAGCACCACAATGACGATCCGGCTTGATCCCCAGCTGAAAGAGAAGCTCGGGAGGCTGGCCGACGGAACCCGGCGCAGCCGCTCCTTCCTCGCGGCAGAGGCCGTGGAAGCTTACGTGAACCGTGAGCTGGCCATTATCGAGGGCATCGAGCTCGGGCTTGCAGACGTGGAAGCAGGCCGGACGGTCAGCCATGAGGATGCGATGGCGTCCATGCGACACGCGATCGAGATTGCGGCAGACGGCACCTCGTGAGTCGACCCGTTCGTTGGTCTGCCAATGCGCTGAGCGATCTTGCTGATCAGGTCACCTATATCGCAGCCGAAAACCCCTCCGCCGCCCGTCGCGTAGCTGATGTCATCGACAGAACGGCCTTGGCCCTCGGAGACATGCCAATTGGACGCCCCGGGCGGGTGACGGGCACCTACGAGAAGGCTGTGACGGGTCTGCCCTACATCCTCGCCTACGTAATCACCAAGTGTCAACGCCGGAGTAAAATCCAGCCACAGGGCGGCGCAAAAACCGGCCACTTTGGGTTTGGGCGTAACGCGCGGCACGAGGCGGCGGCCAGTCAGCCGCGCTTCCCAAATAGCTGGCGGTTGACTGGCCGCTTTGGCCCGTCAGGGCCAAATCTGGATAGGCTGGATCAGGCGTTGTTGTTGGACTTGCGCGCGCGGCTTTGAGCGAGACGATAGCTCTCGCCGTTCATCTCGAGAATGTTGACGTGGTGCGTCAGCCTGTCGAGGAGCGCGCCGGTCAGGCGCTCGGTGCCGAAGGTTTCGGTCCATTCGTCGAACGGCAGGTTGCTGGTGATCAGCGTGGCACCACGCTCGTAGCGCTGCGAGATCAGCTCGAACAGCAGCTCGGCGCCGGTCTTGGAGAGCGGCACGAAGCCCAGCTCGTCGATGATGAGCAGCTTGACGCTGGCCAGTTGCTTTTGCAGGCGCAGCAGACGGCGCTCGTCGCGGGCCTCCATCAATTCATTGACCAGCGCTGCGGCGGTGGTGAAGCGGACGGGCAACCCCTTCTGGCAGGCCGCCAACCCGAGGCCCAGGGCGATGTGCGTCTTGCCGGTGCCGCTTGGCCCGAGGGCGATGGTGTTCTCGCGCCGCTCGATCCATCCGCAGCGGGCCAATTCCAACACCTGCATCTTGTTGAGCTTCGGGATCGCCTTGAAGTCGAAGCTGTCCAGGCTCTTGGCGGCCGGGAACTTCGCGGCCTTGATGCGACGCTCGATCATCCGCCGTTCGCGGTCGATCATTTCCATTTCGACGAGGCGCGCCAGGAACTGGACGTGATCCAGCCCTTCAGTGGCGCATTGACGGGCCTGCTTCTCGTATTCGCGCAGGAAGGTGGGCAGCTTCAGCGTCTTCAGGTGATGGTTGAGCAGGATCTGCGGAGCCTCCGTCATTCCGTCGCCTCTGTCATCAGGGTCATGTAGCTGGCAGCCGAGGTCGTCCCAACATCGGCACGCGGCAGGTAGGGATAGCTGGCCAAGTCAAGCTTGGGCGGGCGCTTCTCGATCCGACAGAGCAGAATGTGCTTGACCGCATCGAAGCCCGTCGCGCGCAGGCGCAGGGCCTCCTTGACCGCGCCATGCAGGTCGTCGAGGCCGAATGTCTCCAGCAGTCTCAGGACTTGCACATACTCACGCCGTCCCATCTTCAGCATGTGTGCCTCCATGAGGCGGCGCAGGGTCTGGAACTCTTCGGGCAGATCCCACGCTGCCAAGGGCGCAGCCTGATCCAGGGCATTGATCTTGCGTTCGATCAGCGGGAGATAATGAATCGGATCGAAGACCACATCCTCGCGCGCGTAACACCGCGGATGCCGGGCGATCACGTCTCCACGGCAGCCGATCACGACCTGATCGACATAGCCGCGCACCCAGACATTCTGATGACCATAGGCGACGGGAACCGAGTAATCGTTGGTCTCGTAGCGCACGAGCGATTGCGAACTGACCTGGCCGCTGGCTTGCGCGCAAGCCTCGAATGGAGCCCCGGGCAGTGGCTTCATCGCCGCCAGATCGCGCTGCAGCCGTTCGCCAATCGTTTCCTTATGGCCGCGCAGGATCTCGTTCTGGCGATTGCGGCACTGGGCCTCCAGATCCGCGTTGAACGCGTCCCAGCTGGCAAAACGCGGGACCGGCACCATGAAGTTCCGGCGGGCGTAACCAACGATGCCCTCGACTTTACCCTTGTCGTTTCCCTTGCCCGGCCGCCCGTAGCGGTCATGGAACAGGTAATGCGACTGCAGGGCACTGAACAGCGTGGCGCGCTGGCGCGTCCCGTCGGCCAGGATCTTCGAGACCAGGCAACGATCGTTGTCATAAAGGATGGAGTGCGGGACGCCGCTGAAGAAGGCAAAGGCGTGGACGTGGCCATCCATCCACGCCTCCGCCGTCGCCGCGGGATAGGCCCGCACAAAGCAGGCGTCGCTGTGCGGCAAATCCAAGACGAAGAAATGGGCCTTCTGCTCGACGCCATCGATGATCACCATGGCTTCGCCGAAATCCGCCTGGGCATCCCCGGGCGGGTGGGCGAGCGGCACGAACATCTCACGTCCACGCCGCTCGCGGTCCCGGATATAGTCCTTGATGATCGTGTAGCCGCCGGTGAAACCGTGCTCCTCGCGCAACCGGTCATATACCCGCTTGGCGGTATGGCGCTGCTTGCGGTGGGTCTCACGATCCCCGTCCAGCCACGCGTCGATAATCTCGGTGAACCCGTCCAGCTTCGGGCGCTTGATCGGCTTCTGGCGCCGGTAACCGGGCGGCGCTGAAAACGCCAGCATCTTGGCTACGCTGTCGCGCGAAACATTGAAATGACGCGCTGCTTCTCGCTGGCTCATGCCTTCGCCACACGCCAGGCGAACCTTCAAATACAAATCCACGGTATGCATCTCCACGCCCCCTCTTGCCGTCACAAGAAGAGCAAAATGGCCGGTTTTTACACCGCCCGCAGCAGGACTATCCCGCCGCTACCGTGGCCGAGTTTTGCACCGCCGTTCTCAGCTTCGAAACCGGGGCGACGTGTGTCTGGCACCCAGATTTGAACGGGGCGCAGGCCAGCGGCCCGCAACGCATCGCGGCGCTTCTGGGCACGTTGGGAAGCAGAGGTTGGCATGGTATCCCCTTTTGTCACATGTGACAAAAGGGATCGTTCAGTTCAAGTCTGTTGACGGCTGTGGTGTCCTTGGTTCAGGGTCGCGGCGTTCAGCAAGCGCGTGTATTTGCAACGTTAACATCACTCTGATTTTCGCTTTGAAACATCTTTGCAACTCCCGCCGAAGATACCTATATCAATTTAGTGAAGATGATCTTGCACCATCCGAGGAAAATATGAACGTCAGAGTGAGCCAATACCCGCAGCTACGCCAGCTATGCTGGAACCGTCCCGACGACGCAGTCGTGGACGGCGAAACTGCGCTTGCACTCTACGAGCGTAATTGGCGGTTCGTCGACCGTGACGTGATTACCCCCCACGAACAGAAACTTCTGGATCACCTTATTGATGTGCACGGCAACGGTCACTTGCTGGCGGCTTGATGACTACGCCGCAGGGCGCGGACCTGTTCCGGCGGCCACATCATAACGACGTCCATCGTGTCCTTCGCTGCCTGAATGGCAGCTTGCTTCTCGAGGCCGAATGCTACTTCGGCGGTGGAACGGCGATTGTCCTTAACCTCAATGAATATCGCGAAAGTGTGGACATCGACTTCCTCTGCGCTTCTCAGGAGGGATACCGGAAGCTCCGCCAAGCCCTTTGGGGCAGGTCTGATCTCGCCGGACTCCTGCTCCCGGGGGCTTATCTCAAAACACTGCGTGATGTTAGAAGTGACCAGTATGGCATCCGCACTCTGATCGGCGCGGGGGATGTAGCAATCAAGTTTGAGATCATCCGCGAGGCTCGAATCCAGCTCGCTGGTGAGATGGACGACCGCTTCGGCGTCCCCGTTCTCACGCAGGAGTGCATGTATGCAGAGAAGCTGCTCGCGAACGCTGATCGCTGGGCAGACAAGGCGGCTCTAAACCGCGACGTTCTCGACCTATCCATGATGATCGCGCGCTGGGGTCAAATCCCTGACGGTGCGTGGGCCATCGCCGAAGATGCCTACGGCGATACTGCCCGCAAGGCTTACGACGAAGCAGTCGCACGCATCCGAAACACGGAGTGGCTACGGAAGTGCATGGTCGATATGGCTATGGAACCCGAGCTCGAAGGCGAGATACTCGCCCAGCACGGTGGTCCGCTGGACCCCGAGTTGCAATGAATGCTTGAGGTGCGTCATCGCACTCGCCGTTTAATTCATACCTTCGGCTATGCCAGAGTTCGGGTCGGTTGCCGTTGTTGGCGCGCAATGCCAGCGGAACTAAGCGAGCCGGTCACGTATTTTTAGGCACACATACGAAAACGGCGGCCTTGGAGGCCGCCGCATCGTCTCGATCAGATCGTGTGCGAAAAAGCTCAGGCGGCTTTCTTCGCGGCGTCTTTCACAGTGTCCGTGGCTTCGTTGGCTTTCGCCGTTACCTTGCCGGACAGCTCTTCACCGGCCTTGGACGCGAACTCGGTCGTCTCGGTGCTGAACTCCTGCGTGACACCACCTAGGGACCTGGTTGCGCGCACGAAGAGATCTGCCTGCTTCTGCACGAAGTCGCTGTAAGCCTTGCCATAATCGGCTTGCTCGTCGCGAACTGCGGTCACTTCGCACAAGTTCGAGAACGCCTCCTTGGCGGTGTCGGACGCGATATCGGTCGACTTCGTCGCGGTCTCGATGAAGATCGAGGTCATGCGCTCGTTGGCAGTCGTCAGTGTCTTGAAGATGTCTTCGTAGCCCTTCGGATCGTAGCCGAAGTCAGACGGCCCCCGCCGGAGCCTCACTGTATACCCTGATTGTCAGCTGCAAGACGAACGACATCGACCCGCAAGCCTGGATGGCAGATGTCCTGGCGCGCTTGCCAGACATCACCGTGTCACGCTTGCCTGAATTGCTCCCATGGAACTGGAAGGCCGAGCAGAAAGCTGTCAAGGCCGCGTGACCGCGTCCCTCGCCGGATGCTTACCGGCCATGACTTCGATGGTGACGTCCTGGTTCGGGTTCAGGGTGATCTGTTTTCCTGGTCTGCAGGCCAGCAAAGCCGCCCTGGGCGAGAGGTCTTGGCACGACAACGCAACAGATTTCTGGGGGCCGTTCACAGGGTCTGAAAGCGCGTTTTTGAGCCTTGCCTGGTATTTAGGGTGTCTATGGTGTTCGAGGGTGACTAAAATTAAGTTAGCATTCAGGCACGGAAAATAGAGACATGTGTCTGACACGTCTCCTCGGTACTGCCCCGGTACTACGCGATTTGCCGAAAAAGGGCGTTGAAAACAGGTTGGACCCTAAACACTGGCAGACAACAGCGAGACACAGGCGAGACAATGGTAAGTTAAAGCAGAGTTATTCGAGCCCCGTTTCCTTGAACGGTCACGGGATCCCGATAGGTGGTCTTTTCGATTGGGGTTGTTGTTGATTGCTCTAGCCGCCTTCATGGAAAGGCGGGTGGCAACCCGCGCCGCCGCCGAGACCTTCTCGTAAGCAATATAGGTCTGGATTTGCCGCAGATCGTCACGGGCGCGTGGGGAAAGGACGACCTTCATTCAATCCCGAGTTCCTTCCACACCTGATCGGCGGGGATGCCCTTTCCGGCTGCGATTTGCGACCGGCCTTCGTCAATGGCGGCCCGCACCTGGTTCTTATAGCCCGACTCCGGTTGCTCGTCCACCCAGGCATCGCTGCGGCGTTTGTCTGTCGTGTGATCCATCACGGCCCTGATCTGCGCCAGAATGGTGACATTTCCAATGGCGCTCTCGAGCTGGCCCGGTGTCTATATGCTGGGCGTTACCCCTCTGCTGCTTGCGGCAGAACCTCACGCGAGATCGGTTTTAGCAAAGTCGTCGCCCTTGTAGAGCAGGGGCGCGTCGAAAGCCTTTGCTGCGGCGTAAGCCAGTGCGTCACCCATGTTGAGCTTGGCCGGGTGTCCCGTAACCTTGCCATACTTCCTGAGCGCCGCAATCGCAGCCGTACCTATGCTCTCGGTAAGGTGCATTTCCTGAACGCCAAGCGACTGGATCAGCTCCGTCACAAGTTCGCTCGCCTTGTCGAAGTGCGCCTCGCTCATGTGCGTCGCCCCGTCCGCGTCTCGCAGACCCCGTGCGATGCCAAGCGTTGTTTCGACCCGGACAACAGGCGAGATCATCAACTTGCCTCGGGCTTGTTCCATCGCCTTGAGCATCGCCGGCGCTTCCGGCTCATTCAGCAGGACAGCACAGAGCGCGCTGGCGTCGATGAACATCAGTCTTCACCCCACAGCTCGTCCATGAAGGGCTTATCGTCAGTCTCCCGGGGCGTAAGTCCGGCTTCGGCTGCCTTCCGCTGGGCCTTCGCAACGCGCTCAGCAAGGGTCTCCTGCGTCTCCAGCGCCGCTATGCTGTTGAGCAGGGCAGCGCGAACGGCTTCGGTTTTGGTCTTCGCGCCGGACGCCGCAAGGTAGTGGTCAACCAGCTTGTCTACGTCCGGATCTTTGATGTAGAGAGGCATGAGAATATCCTTTCGGGATATACCATATATCCTTAAAAGTATATCCTTCAAGTGGTGTTGGCGGCGGCAGTTCATCGCGAACCTCGCGGGATACCCCCGGCGTTCAGGTCGGAGAAGAATGCTACTGATATGCGAGTGCTGATGTTATCTCTTACTTTTGGGGGGATGTGCAGAGGGCTGGAACGGGCTCTCTGCGTCTTTTCTATGCAAATTCAACATAGTGACCAAGTTTTTGGGATCTCACGACGCTATGATTGGTTTCTCACGTGTCAGGGCTTTTCGGGTCTCATCCTCTTCTTCATTTTATTCTATCTTCTTTCTTCGAAGGTGTTTTTCCATTTTATATCAAATGCTTATTCTCGATATTCTTACGCTTCGGGGGATGTTCGCTTACAAATGGGGGGGTCATCGCTTACGTTTGGGGGGATGTTTCCTTACATATTGGGGGATATTTTTTCCGGCACGCAGCATCTAGCGGCGCCACTTGTCCCCAGTCTTACAATTACGTAGCCTAGTACGTAAGGTAAGGGCTGGAGCATGAGTCGTGGAACAAAATCCCCCCGAACGTAAGGATTCCGCCCCCCCCCGGCGGACGATCGAGCTCACGCCGGTGCCGGGCGAGATGCTCAAACCGGCTGAACTGATCGACATTGACGGAGCGGCCGAACTCACCCTGGCCGCACGGCGTTTGTATAACCAGCTCATCGGCCATGCCTTTGGCCCGGACATGGGCAAGGAAGGTCAGGAATGGACAATCCGCGTCTCGGATCTGCGCGGCTCCCACAAAGGCAATGAGCGGCTCGAGGACAGCATCCTGGCGCTCATGAAGACCATCGTCACCGTCCGCCTGCCAAATGGCGCCACCCGCAGGGTGGCGCTCTTGGGAGGCAATGATATGGGCGACCCCGATCGCACGCATGGCACCCTTACTTATTCGTTCGACAAGCGCCTGGTTCCGCTGCTGCGCGAAAGTTCCGTTTTCGGCAAGCTTGAGCTCGCGGTCATGCACGCCTTCACCACCAAGTACGGCCTGGCTCTGTATGAAGCCCTGGCCCGGCGTGTACGTCTCAAGAGCAAGTTCTTCGAAGACTTCGATCTTGAGGCATTCCGCGAGCTGATCGGCGTGCCGTCGGATAAACTCACCACCTTTTCCAACCTAAAGCTCCGTGCCATCACCCCGGCCGTTGACGAGATCAACGCCATCTCGTCCTTCGGCTGCCAGATCGAGCCCTTGAAGACCGGCCGCAAAGTCACCCATGTGCGGGTGTACTGGTGGCGCAAAGATGTCGACGGGTTGAAGGAAGCCTATGCCGAGCTGCAGCGTCCCAAGGTCGGACGCAAGGCGCGGATCTCGGGCGAGATCGAGGAGATCATCGATCTTCCTAGTCTCTTCGATGTAGAACCCAGCTGAGCTGGCCCCGTATTCGACCGGACACCCTGGACTGATCCACGTGCACGCATTCTTACCTGTCACTCTCTGGTCACTTCTAGATGGCAAATAACGGCAAGCTGGCTCTGCTCGGATTCAAGGCAATGTCTAAGAAAGTGGACACATATCAACAAACCAACCAAGAATTGATGATTGAAAGTCTGATACTGC
>Ga0307971_1001938_pt1 | contig 10401 bp, 8 predicted proteins | sample OrgLakmetagen714_FD_201820 | JGI IMG/M metagenome (GOLD analysis project Ga0307971, IMG submission 201820) | Saline water microbial communities from Organic Lake, Antarctica - #714 | ecosystem: Environmental > Aquatic > Non-marine Saline and Alkaline > Saline | place: Antarctica: Organic Lake... | reverse complement strand
GATGTGATAAATCATGAAGCGTAATGAATGGGTTTGACCGAATCGTATCTTTCATGATAGACTCAACCTTTTGAAATATCGATCTTCTGCGTCTTTTAGCATGAACAACATTCAGATCTTGGGAAGTACACCGTTGCAACGATGATTTTGAAACCTTATATATTGCGCTAACTTTTCTCAAACTACGTAAAAAGTGAGTGTAATGTACAACAGCTCTATATCTGGTTTCTTTCGAGATCATCGTGGATAATAACTTGTACTACTTGTAATACACAATTTTTCACTGTCCCACTTTAAAGTGAGCGGCACTGTATGTTGTGCAACGTTCGACAAGTCATCGTACCTTGCTTGCGTGATCGAGAGCTGTCGGCTGCAAAGCTCGCCTTGACGTCCGGAGTTGAAAAAGGCCACGCGGTGGTGGTTCGCGAATTGATCCGATACATGCCGCACGGTAGTGACTTTTCCCCGGCGTTCGAAGCCGCCGTTCATAACGGTCACGCAGCCGTCGTCGATGAGTTGATCACAGCAGGGGTGAGCGGTGGTGCACTGGACTCCGCACTCAGAGACGCAGCTAGGAACGGTCACGCAGCCGTCGTAACTAAGTTTATCATCGCATGCGTGAGCGGTGGTGCACTGGACTCCGCACTCAGAGACGCAGCTAGGAACGGTCACGCAGCCGTCGTTGACAAGTTGATCGCCGCAGGGGTGAGCGGTGGTGCACTGGACTCCGCACTCACAGACGCAGCTAGTAACGGTCACGTAGCCGTCGTAACTAAGTTTATCATCGCATGCGCGAGTAGTCATGCATTGGACTACGCAATCAAAGACGCAGCTAGGAACGGTCACGGAGCCGTCGTCGATAAGTTGATCATCTCCGCATGCGTGAGCCGTAGTGCAATGGACTCCGCATTCAGAGACGCAGCTATGAACGGTCACGGAGCCATTGCAGAGAAATGGCGTAAACGACGCAATCAAAGAATGAAGCGGAAGAGATAAGAAGATTGCCGTATCCGTCGACAGAGCGCTTCATTCACGAAAATATGTGCACTAGATGTGACATTCGTCACCGGTCTGATGAACATGATGACGATAAAATCCGCGTCGTATTCTCAACTAATATTAGCGTTAGAGCCGCGCCGTCACCTCGTATAATTTTTTTATGGAACGACAGTAATAGACGATAGTGCTACGATACTTCTCGTGTAACAAATCAGACGCATGTTATCCGAGCAACAAAAACGCGCGTTGTCTCCGCGTAAAAAGCCTCGTCATCAACGACGAAAGAGCGATACCAATGAAACGATTCCGGATGATCCGGCAGACACAGAGATAACAAAAGAGGAGGGAGAAGGAAACGAAAAAGAAGACCGACCCGAACTGTGGCTGAAGACGCAGCCGCACCCGGAGCGCTACCTGTCCAGCATCTCGCACGAGGTCCTGGACCGTTACTACGCGCATAACGACTACTTTATATCGCAACACCACCTGCACTCTTACAACGAGTTCTTGCAGCGGGGTCTGCGCGCCACCATACGCTCCATGAACGCGGACTTCCGGATGCTCAAGGACGATAACGTCGTCATAGACGGCGCGGAACGCAGCATCTTGCGCACGGTGCGGGTGACGATAGGGGGCGATGACGAGGCGTCCGGCCTGTATGTCGACCGGCCCGTGATAGTGGACGCGGAGGAGGAGTCCACGCGCCTCATGTTCCCGAACGAAGCCCGGCTGCGCGGCATGACGTACGCCTGCAACGTGTACTGCGACATCCGCCTGGATTTCTACGTCGACGGCATTTCCATCGGAAGCAAGGTGTTGGAGCGTTTCCGTATCGGCCTCATCCCGCTCATGCTGCACAGCGACATGTGCGTTCTACACGGCCAGCCGCGCGAGGTACTGCGAGAGATGGGGGAGTGTGTATACGATCAAGGCGGGTATTTCATCATCGGTGGAAACGAGAAAGTGCTGGTGTCCCGGGAGAGCCTGGTGTATAACCGACTGTTCGTGAACAAGCCGACGAAGAGCGACGAGCCTCCTTATATAGAGTACGAGGGGTGGGTGCGCGCCGTCGAGCCGGACGGGGATCTTTTTCCCAAGACCGTCAAATTCTACGTGTACAAGCGGGACGCCGCGCAGAAGCGGAACGCCATCGACGTGCAGCTCCCCAAGGTCAAGGGCAAGGTGCCTCTGTTCGTGGTGTTCCGGGCGCTGGGCCTGGAGAGCGACCGCGCCATCCTGGACATCACCCTGGGGGACCACATGAACGAGGCGGCGTCCACCATGACCTCCGTCATGCGCAGCTGCGCCATCGCCGCGGCGAACGTCGGTGTGTTCGACCAGATGTCGGCGGCGAGATACCTGGTCGAGCGCACGGATTACAAGACGCCGGAGCGCATGAAGCAGATCCTGGTGCACGATTTCTTTCCGAACGCCGGCAAGACGTTCGACCAGAAGCTGGTGTACCTGGCGTTCGTGATCGGGAAGCTGCTGCGCATGTGCGCCGGCGTGGACCCGCTGACGGACAGGGACACGTACGAACACAAACGCGTAAACGTGTCCGGCGTCAAGATCGCGGCGCTGTTTCGCGACATGTACGCGCGCTTCCGCAAGGTGGCCAGGAACCGCCTGGACTCGGAGTACTACATCAGCCCCTGGAGGCGCCGCGCCCCTAGCGGCGGTTCCCTGCAGGAGGTGACCTCGGACATCATGGGCCTGGTGAACGCGTCCAACGCGCGTTACGTGTTCGACGCGTCCATCATCGAGGAGGGCGTCATGAACTCCTTCCGAGGCGCCTGGAACGAAGACGAGACCAACCCCGGCCAAAAAGACGAGTACGCGGAGAAGGGCGTGGTGCAGGAGCTGGGCCGCGTGTCCTACCTGTCCTACCTGTCCCACGTGCGCCGCGTCGTTTGGCCGGGCGAGGTCGCCAAGATGAAACAGCCGCACATGCTGTACGCCACGCACTGGGGCGCGGTTTGCCCGGTGGAGAGCCCGGACGGCCCCAACATCGGTATCACCAAGCACATGGCCACCCACTGCCACATCACGGGCTTCGCGAACCCCGCGCCCCTTGTCCAGCACCTGTCCGACATAGGCCTGATGCGCGCCGCCACTCTCCGAAACACCCGTTCGACGGCGGTGCAGCAGCAACCGGGCGGTCGAGCGGGTATGTCAGAGCGTAGTAGCAGCGTTCGCGTCATCGTGAACGATATCCTCGAAGGCGCCACCACTGCCGCACTCGCCCTGTCGGCAGAACGTTACCTGGTAGCCCTGCGCCGAGTCGGCCTCATCAACCCCATGACCTCCGTTAGATGGGAGGTTTTGCGCGGGGAGCTGATCGTGTTTACGGACGCGGGAAGGTGCACTCGTCCGTTACTCATCACGGACCACACCGCACCGCCCGAGGAACCGGGACACACGGACGAGCCCGCGCGGTTGCGCCGCCCTCCCAATTCTTCTTCTTCTGTGGATGAGGAGGGGCGCATGCAGTGGAGGGACATGTTGCTGGGGCGGCTTCTGACGCCGGAAAAGAAGGACGAGCTCCTGGCGCGATCGACGGGCGTAGCGCCGTCGGCGTTGCATCCTGATGCACAGGTATTCGCGACACACGCCGCAAAATCCGCGGAGGACGTGCCGCGCGTGACGGCGCTGCTGAACGAGGAAGGAGGCATCCTGGAGTTTATAGACGTCGAAGAGACGAACGTGCGCCTCATCGCGATGGCTCCTCTGGACCTGGAGATCCGCCCCTGCCAGAAGTACACGCACTGCGAGATCCACCCGGCCTCGGCGCTGAGCGTGCCGGCGACGGTCATGCCCTTCATGGACCGCAACGCCGCCGCACGTAACGTGCTGTCCATGGCGCAGTCCAAGCAGTCGATGGGCCTGCCCTTCACCAATTTCGGCAATCGTATGGACGCTGCGGCGGCGGTGCTGCACTATCCGCAACGCCCCATCGTGACCACCTCCTTCGCGCACCGTCTGTGCGACGGAAACCTGGCGTACGGCGAGAACCTGATCGTGGCCATCGCCACCTTTACGGGATACAACCAGGAGGACGCCGTCATCATCAACCAGGCCGCCATCCAGCGCGGCGCCTTCAACACCTCGCACTACCACGCTGTGTACTTCGAGGAGTCCTCGACCAACAAGGAGCGTATCATCATCGCCAACCCCACGCTCGATCCCCTCGTGGACTTTGGTGACGAGCGCGCCGTGGGCAAGGACGTCACGGACCCGGAGGAAAGGGCGCGCGAGCTGTGCCTCCTGCGCGAAGAGCGCGCCGCTCGGTTCGCGCACATACAAGAATCGGGCCTGCCGCGAGAGGGCACGTACGTCAAAGAGGGGGACGTGTTGATCGGCCGAATACACGTTTTGACGGAACACGTGCAACACACGGACAGTGTCGGCTTCTCGCGGACGGAGGTGCGCGAGATCCGAACGGACGCGTCAGAAATCGTGGAACGATCCACCGCCGGAAACGTCGACCGCGTGTTCATGAGCGGCGGCCGCGGCAAGGTGCGCATCCGCCAGGTGCGCGTGCCGGAGTTCGGAGACAAGGTGGCTTCGCGCGCCGCGCAGAAGGGCATCATCGGCATGGTGATGCCGGCGGCGGAGATGCCGTTCAGTGCGGCGTCCGGGATCGTGCCGGACCTCATCATCAACCCGCACGCCATGCCGTCGCGTATGACGGTGGCGCACCTGTTGGAGTGCGCGTTGGCCAAGTCTTGCGTGGTGTCCGGCCGGCGGGTCATGGGGGACACGTTCGAAAAGACCGACGTCATCCAGGAGCTGTTGGACACGGACTACGGCTTCCAAAAGCACGGCGAGGAGGTGATGTACAACGGCCGCACCGGGGAGCAGGTCGCCACGTCCATCTTCATCGGACCCACTTACTACATGCGCCTCAAGCACATGATCGCGGACAAGATCAACCACCGCTCCACCGGGCCCGTCACAGCCATCACGCGCCAGCCCAACAAGGGCCGCGGCCGTCACGGCGGGTTGCGCATCGGAGAGATGGAGCAGCAGGCGCTCCAGAGCCACGGCGTGGCGGCGTTCATGAAGGAGTGTTTCATGGAAAAATCAGACGGACACTGGATGGACATCGACGCAGACGAGGGCATACCCGTCGCGTATTCCAACGAAAAAACAAAGACGCGTGTGGCTTTCGACACGGACAACGTCGACATCCGGCGGATCCAGGTGCCGTTCTCCTGGAAGGTGATGCAGCAGGAGCTGCAGGGCATCGGGATCGACATGCGCCTCCTCCTGGACGAAGACGTGGACGATGATTATGACGAGTCGCACGGTTTGAACGCCGGAGACACGCGGACGCGTATCCACGCCCTGGTTCGCGACGTCCTGCACAACGGCCGCGAGCACCTAACTTACGAAAACAGGGGCGACTGTGTCGGAGACGATGACGGAGGTGACAAAACAGGAGCAACAACAGACCGCATAAAAATACAGGCGGCAGCAGCGGGAAAGGAAGACGAGGAAGACCATGAAGACGAACAGCAACAGCGAGATGGTGAAGGGCGCGGCGAAAGCTCCGACTTCGACATTAATACCGAAGAAGAAAATCACGACGATGAGTAATCCCAAAAAACAACACCCCCCGGTCGTCACCCCCACCTCGCCGGCCGAGCCGGGAGAGCACCTGGGACAGCGATACGCGGACACCCTGGTGTTCGTCAGGGATTTCGACGATACCGTGATCGAGCGCAAAAAGAATAACATCGGCGCAGGGGGGTGTTCTTCGGACGCAACGTGGCTTAAGCGCCTCCGCGCCACGGTACGGGCGATGAAAAAAATGCTTGACGGCGCAGCGGAGTGCAGGAGCATGAAGACACTGTTTCGCGTCGGGGGTACACCTCCGATATTCCTCCTGGTGCGCCTCGATAAATAGAGGAGGAGCGTGACGGATGTATATTTTACTCGGTACTGTTAGCACCTTTTTTCTCGTCTTCTTTTCGATGACGCCTCCTGTTGTTACCGAAACAGTTTCCACGACCGTCATCGTCACTGCGTCGCGCTCCCTCTTCGCGTTCTTCGAAACAGGCGGAGGCAGATGAGCCTTTCAGATCAGGAGCCGTCGCCATGCACGCCGCCAATTCCCACTTGTTCTTGAACTCTCCCTTCAAATCGTCAAGGCTGCATGAAACGGCTCGCGATAACGGGACGTAATTTTTTACGATCGCTATGACATCGCCCCTCTCTGCAAGTTCATGCGAGGACGGGAAAGGCAGCGCAGCACAGGACGTTACATACGCGGTTCTCTGTTTTGCGAAAAGAGGGTCGACGAACGGGCGTCGCTTCGTCTTCCTACGGCATTCGTTATGTATGGGATTCGTGGGCGTGGTTTCACCGCCGGATAATCGTTGCTGATCAGACAACAAACAGGGCGCGCTGATGCTCTTCTTCATGCGGGCTTCTTGAACTGCTTCTACAGCTGTGTTAGATTATTTTGCAACGCAAACAAGATCGATACGGGAAGAGAGGTCCACGAGTCATCGATTTTTTTTGTTCGCACTAAAATGTATCAGCAGACACGCCGTGCGAAAAGCTTACGATTTCGTATGAATCGCTCTTGAACGAAACCCGTTTCTCTCGTTCGTGCATGCGGGCGGCGTATGATAGGAATGCCAAAAAAAAGGTTCGGAATGTCTCACAAGAAAACGAGGGGCAGTCTTGTCACGCATCCAAAACTGGTTCTGAATAACAGAAAGTAAAGTAAAAATACGCCTCGTTCCATTCTTCCTCAACATAAAATAAACTCATAACGCTTGCCGGTGTGATATATATATAGACGATGCTCATCAAGATCAAGACCCTGACGGGCAAGGAGATCGAGATCGACATCGAGTCGGGGGACACGATAGAGCGCATCAAAGAACGCGTGGAGGAACGCGAGGGCATCCCCCCCATCCAACAAAGGCTCATCTTTTCGGGTCGTCAGATGAGCGATGACAATACCGCCGCATCTTACAAAATTGAATCCGGCTCGGTGCTCCACCTGGTCCTCGCCCTGAGGGGGGGGGGCGCTGTCGAATCCTCGGAAAGCATGCACACATAAGGAGAACCCGCGGACATCCGGATAACACAGCGACGACTCTGACTGACGAACATACACCATGACGACTAATATTGTCATTCCGTACGAGCGTCATCAATATTTCCACGATAAAATGCAACAATACAAGGACGCTCAGGAGGAAGAGAATGCGGTTCCCGACGCTGTTTCACTCGACTGGACAAACCACGAGAAGAAGCCGAAAAAGATGACGGCGACAAGCCTGCAGGTCCGTCCTCTACTTCCGTGACCGTCACTAAAAGACCGAATAATAAGAACAAGGGCAAACGAAAGGCGATCAAACAGTCGACACATGCTATCGTCACCACCGCAAAGTCACTGGATGATCGATTCGACGAATCCGTCAAGATCTTTTACGAATTAGAGCGCAACGGATACTCGCAACGCGACGAGGACAGGGAATTCGTAGAGGGAGAGTTTCGTAAGTTTGTCGTAGACGGAGAGTCCACTTCCTTTCAACCTCCCGCGAAGAAGGGTTGGACGGTGTGCCTGTACAACAAGGCCGGAAAACGCAGCGGCATCCGCGCTTGATGGCATAGGCCACATGACATGAAGCAGGTCCCGAATCACCATTAGTTCCGGGATATACATATTCGGATCAGGGTAGTACAATAGTTCCGGGGAAAGTCATAAACCGTCTCATTTGTACGATTTCCTGTATTTTTCGGCAGGTACCACACTTTAGAAAACTCGCGAATTGTCTGATATCACGAACTCCCCGGAAGTATTGTACTACCCTGATTCGGATCCATATTGTACACAACCCTATGGTAGCACGCGTGGAAGAGGCGGTCAGGATGTATGTAAGGATTTCGGTGAAGTTACCTTTCGTTTTTGCTAACACCGTGGAGACCAGGTAAGGTCGTGCGAATAAAGCGTATCCCAAGTCTCAGATAAAAAACAACGTTCAAGAGGAAATTGTAATTGTACTACGATATCGACCACCTATTGATTTTTCCCTCCGCCGCTGCGCACGGGCATCAGGGTCCTGCGTTGCGCCGTCAGGGGCCGACAGCCGCCGCCACTCCCTCCTCCTCCCCCGTCTTCCCCTTTTGCGGGGGGAGCCGCCGGACCCTGCTGCTGCTGCTGTTGTGCCGCTAAGGCCATGGAGGCCTTCGCCTCCGTCCGCTCGGCCCGGTACAACAGGGTGGTGACCAGCAGGTGACCGCAACGCCCCGGGCGCTGCGCCCTTCCGATGACCTGTTGACGCAGCGTGGGACACACGTCATGGACGAACACCACGTGGTCCGTGTTCTCCAGGTTCATGCCGCAGCTGAACATGTTGGAGTGGGTGAGCAGGATCTGGACGTCGCCGTTGTTGTATTCCTTCTGGCACTCGTCCATCTTTTCCATAGTGCCACCTCCCTCCAGGTCCGCGAATGGCACGCCCTCCGCCTCCAGGAGCGGGATGATCTGGTACAGCAAGCGCGGGAACTGCGTGAACACCAGCGTCTTTTTTTTCCCCGCGATCCGACATAGCTTTATCAGGCGCTCGACCTTGAAGAATATCAGCTGGTTTGCCAGGGCGAGCGGGCCGTTTTCGGAGGAAGCTGCTGCTGCCGCGGCCTCCTCCTCCTCTTCCTCCTTCTGTTCCTCGACGTCAGAAACTTCGGACAGGGACTGCAGCAGCGCCTCCAGATTGACGCTCAACGCCCGTATGGCGTGTTCATCGTCTTCCGTCTTGATCTCGATGTTCTTCATGGCCTGCAGCTTGTGACGCCACCCGTCCGCGATCGCGAAAGCCAACGTGAGCTCGTCGCCACAGGTGCTCTTGTTGAACTCCCCCAACTCATACACCTGCACTGACTGCGGATCACACGCGTAGAAGGCGCGGCGCGCACGCTCGTCCGCCAACAACCCGGGCAAAACCTTGCACATGCGTTTGCGGTGCTGCGTGCGATCGTCGTCTTCGGGGCAGTCATCGTCGCACACTTGCACGCCCTCCACCGTCTTGGGAAGGTCGAAGCTGACGCGGATGAATTCCGGGTCGCAGTCGACGGTGTTGTGGTGGAGCACGTCCAGAGGCACGAAAAACTGTCCGTCAGATCCGATATTGAGGCCGTTGCGACTGGACAGGCTCTGGATGGACGCGGACACGAGCCACGTGAACGTAGCCGGCGTCGTGTAATTGATCAGGCGCGACATGCTGTCGGCTTCGTCGAACACCAGGCGCCGGAAGGAGATGCCCATTGAGATGAGCGAGGTGGCCAGTGCCTGGTAGTAGAGGGAGGACACCAGGAACACATCCGCGCGGTGGATGACGGAGCTCTTGGTGTCGAACATCTTGACGGTGTCAGAGTAGCTATTGAAGCGGTGGACCACCAAGTCGTCCCCTACGAACTGTTTGATAGCGTCGTCCCACTGCTTGAACAGGTGAGACGGGACCACGATCAGCGTGGCCCCGGACTGTTTTTTGCCGGGCAGCAGGAACTCCCACGGCGGGATCAGCTTGCGCGACGACCCGAACTTGTCCAGGAGGCACAGACTGAGGATGCTGAATGTCTTGCCGCATCCGACCGGCGCGCTCATGACGCCGTACGGGTACAGCGGAGGCGCGTTCGCGTCCTCCACTGCCCTCTCCTCGGCACGACGTTTTTTGTCTTCTGCCCGCTCACGCTTGCGTTGCAGCTGCTCCACCACGTGGAGGTGCATCTGTTTCTCTTCGTCGATAGCACGGCGTTCTTCGTCGACCAACCCGCGGTCTTCGTCATTGCGGCGGCGCTGGACTTCGCGCTGACGCTTCTCCTCGCGGTCGCGGAGCTTGAACGCGTCGATTTCGATGTCCAGGCACCGCCGCACCATAGCGGCCTGATGCGGCTTGAGGTCGACGCGCGCCTTGGGGAGGTCGACGGCGGGGTCGATGCGCGGAGAGTTCTCTTGCAGGCGGACCTTGTGCAGGCGCTGCTCGCGGAGCAGGGCGGCGCGCGCGGCAGCGGACATCTTGGGCGGCATGGCGAGGGTGGAGCAGGTATATACTTAACGTGGACACGCAGGCAGGCGGAGACGCGTCTCTTTATCTGCTGTGCCGCAAAAAAAGTGTGAACGACTGACCGCGCTAACGCGCACTCGTTCGTGACAGACCAAATTGTACTCGCGACACTTCGCGCGAATGTATATATAGAGAGTGAGGGCCGAAGCATAAAGCATAATAATAGAATTGCATACTTCTTCCAAATCATGTGGTCGCTTGGTAATATGGTCCTGAGGTAACAAGCGATGGTGGTCTCGACACGTGGAACCGACTCCCTGATTTCATCCGCGGTAAGAAGACCGTAATGGATCGCATGGCCCACGAGCGTTGCAGAAGA
>Ga0307971_1001922_pt1 | contig 10454 bp, 4 predicted proteins | sample OrgLakmetagen714_FD_201820 | JGI IMG/M metagenome (GOLD analysis project Ga0307971, IMG submission 201820) | Saline water microbial communities from Organic Lake, Antarctica - #714 | ecosystem: Environmental > Aquatic > Non-marine Saline and Alkaline > Saline | place: Antarctica: Organic Lake... | reverse complement strand
ACGGCCTTCTCACGAGAAGATGAAGAAGAAGTGCCCTTCTGCCCTTGTTCCAAACGAGCTGCGTGTGATTCGGCAGCCCCCACCGCCTTCGCAGCTTCCGCCTCAATAGCGGCTAACTCCGCTTCCTGTTTCGCTTCTCGTTCCTTGGCCTCCTTCGCCGCTGCTGCTTCCAGCTTCTCCGCTTCCGCCGCGGCCAGTGCAGCGAGTCGCTCTTGCTCCTTGGCGTGTTTCGCAGCACGCTCTTCGTCCGCTATTCTCTGGGCTTCCGCTCGCTGTTCGGCTTCTTCGCGTTCTTTCTCGCCCAATTGCGCCGCTGCTTCCTTTGCTTCCGCAGCAAGGCGCTCCACTTCTTCTTTGCGCTCGTCTTCTAGCCGCTCGGCCTCTAGCTTGGCCTCGAAGGCCCGCTTGGCTTCTTCCTCTTGCTGCTGCGCGTACAGCTCGTTGGTGCGGTTGGTGATCTCCAAGTCCAGCCGGGCCTTCTCTTTCCGCTCGGCAATTTCAACGTCTTTTCGCTTCCGCGCTGCTTCCTTCTCCAGTCGTTCCTTCTCCGCAGCCTGCGCGTCCTCGAGTTCTTGTTTCTCTTTCGCAGCGGCGGCCTCCATCTCAAGCTGCTTGGCCTTGAATTGCTCCTCCAGCACCAGTCGGTCTTTTTCGGCCTGTGCTGCGGCCTCTTTCTCCGCGGCCGCCGCTGCCTCGGCGGCCGCTTTGCCTTCTTCGCTGTGCTTGAACTCAATGGCGGCTTCTTCCTTCTCACGTTGGGCCTTCGCCGCAGCCAACGCTGCTTCTTCCTCTGCTTTCACCGCCTCGGCTTCCTTCTTGTGCGCGGCTTCGATTTCGGCCTGTTTCGCCTTGTGAGCTTCCTCGGCCTTTTTCTTGGCGTCCGCGGCCGCAGCCACAGCGTCCTTCTCCGCTTGCTTGGCCGCCTCCTTGGCGGCCTTCTCGTGGGCTTTGACCGCCGCAGCAGTCTGCTTTTGGGTGCTCGCTTTCTTGGAATCGTAGTCTTTGGAAGCCTTCTTCACTGCCGACGCACTCGCGCCTTCCGCTTCCAGCTTGGCGATTTCAGCGGCCTTGGCTGCTTCCAACGCTGCGGTAGCTGCTCGGCTCTCCTCTTCCAAGCGCTGTTTTTCGGCCAAGACTGCGGCTTCCCGGGCGGCTTTCGCCTCGGCATCCGCAATCTTTCGCGCTTCCTTCGCCTCTTCCAAGCTTTCTTCGTGCAGTGCTGCTTGCCGCAACTTTTCAGCTTCGGCCTTGCGCAGAGCTGCTGCAAGCTTTTCTTCTGCTGCCTGTTCTGCCAGCCGGGCTTGCTCCTGGTGCTTCTGGGCTTCGGTTGCGAGTTCCGCCTGGAAGGCCTCTTCGCGCGCTGCTCTGGCCCGCTCTGCTTCTGCTTCCGCAGCCGCAATGGCGGCGCGTTTGTCGGCTTCCAACTGCTGTTGCTCCGCGGCGGCCTTCTCGGCTGCTTCCGCCATCTCTTTCTTCGCTCTCTCTTCCGCGGCTTTCTGCTGTGCGGCGGCGGCTGCAGCTGCTTCTTCAAGCTCCTTTTTGGCTGCAGCTTCGATGGCCGCCTTCTCAGCAGCAGCCTTCTTCTCCAATTCCAACTGTTGAGCAGCTGCGGCTTCCTCCATGGCCTTTTTGTCGGCAGCCGCCTGTAGAAAGTTAAAATAGTGGCGGTGGTGGAGAGAATGACGCAAACGTGATATGTTAATAGTAATTTGCTGCATGTAGATAAATGTGGAAGCAGGCATGTAGATTGACTTCAACACATCACATAACTTGGAAAGGAGAAATGAGTGGCGATTGCGTAAACTTTTCTATTCTTTGTAAACTCGGCCGCACCTTTGCAGCCGCTTCCTGGCGTTCTTTCTCAACCTTTGCCGCCAGTTCAACTCGCTCTTGTTCGGCCTTTTGCTGCGCGGCCGCTACTGCTGCCGCTGCTGCCTTTGCCGCTTCTACGCGTGCCTTCTCAGCCTCTGCCTCTGCTGCTAATCGCGCTTTTTCTGCCTCCTCTTCGGCAGCCTTCTTCTCAGCTGCTGCCTTTGCCTCAGCAGCAGCCTTTGCCTCAGCCGCAGCTTTCTCAGCAGCAGCCTTTGCCTCAGCTGCAGCCTTCTCAGCAGCTGCCTTCTCAGCAGCAGCCTTAGCCTCAGCAGCAGCCTTCTCCTCTGCAGCCTTAGCCTCAGCAGCAGCCTTAGCCTCAGCAGCAGCCTTTGCCTCGGCAGCTGCCTTCTCTTCAGCAGCCTTTGCCTCAGCCGCAGCCTTCTCAGCAGCTGCCTTCTCTTCAGCAGCCTTTGCCTCAGCTGCTGCCTTCTCAGCAGCTTCCTTCTCTTCTGCAGCCTTAGCCTCAGCAGCAGCCTTTGCCTCAGCAGCAGCCTTCTCAGCAGCTGCCTTCTCTTCAGCAGCCTTAGCCTCAGCTGCTGCCTTAGCCTCAGCAGCTGCCTTCTCTATCTTCGCTGCGTCCTCTGTGTCATCTCCACCGAGAGTGTCCGCAACAGTGGTTGCTGCTGCTACTGCTAATGCTGCGCCTGATGGTATGTCGGATGATTCTGTTGTTGGTTGCGGCGTGTCCGCCTCACTCTCAGCGACCTTGTTGTTGGCTTCATTTGCGCTCCTTCGTTTCGCGGCCGCTGCTCTTTGCTTCTCGCGCAACGCCTTGCTCCTAGCTTTAGCAGCCTCGGCCTTGTCTTTCTTCTCCTTGGCCGCGGCCTCTTCAGCAGCCCGCTCGGCGTCTTCTTCGGCTTTCTTCTTGGCTGCAGCCGCCTCGTCTTCTTCCTTCTTTTTCTTCTTGTACTCCGCCGCACGCGCTTTCGCCAGCTGCTCAGGGGTCTTTTCGTGCAATTTGCAGGCTTTGGTGGAGAGCTCCAACGCTTTTTCCGGTGACTGCTGCAACTGAGCCATGGTCTCTTCCGAAGGCACCGCAGGGACTAGGTTGCCTACCACACTGCCGCCGGCAATCTTGGCTTCGTACGAGCTGATGGCTTCGGCGAGGCGCACTAACATGTCGAAAGCCCCCTCGCCGAGGCCCCCTTTCGCCGACAGGTCAGGCCACAGTTCGAAGTGCGCGATCACCGAGCCTGCTTCAGCACCAATCACTTTCACCAGTGGTGCCTTGATGCCCAGCACCACGGCCACGTCGCTGGAGAAATGCGTCTCAAACGCGGCTCGAGCTTGAGGGTTGCCGCAGGTGGCGGCGAAGTCCAAATTCAGTGTCAGTTTCGCAGCCAGCGGCATGCGCAGAGTGGACGAGTACTCTTTCGAAAAGGAGCCTCGTTTGGATATGCCGCCGCCGCCGCCGCTCTTGGCTCGCTGTTTGCGTCGGTCTTTGATGTCTTTGGCTTTGGCAGCGCGCAGTTCCTCGATAGCTGTCTTTACGGCCTCGCGGCAAGCTTCTTTGCCCACCTTGGGCACTTCTGCTCGGCTGTCGAAGGCTTTCCCCATTTCGCGCACTTTGGCTGGTTGCAGCCTCTCCAAGTCCGACAAGAATTTGTCTTCGGCCAGCTCCAGTGGCAATTCAAGCTCCTCGGGGCTGGCTGCAGCGGCCTGTGCTCGCTTGGCTTGGTGCACTTCGTCTTCTATATTCTCCACCCATGCGCCAATTTCGTCTCGGGCGAGCTGTTGCACGTCGCTTAGGGCTTTGTTCTTCAGCACCGCTGCTTCTGCCTCCGCCACCTTCGCCGCTTTCGCCTCGGCAGCCTCCTGCTCTGATAATCGACGTCGATTGGCAGCTGCTGCCTCTCTGTCCGCTTCAACGCTGGCGTTGTGCTTGGCCTCGGCCAGGGCTGCGCGCTCTGCGGCTTCGGCCAACTTCTGAGCTTTGATGCTTTCAAAAGCCCGCAGCGCCTCGTCTTCAGCTTCCCTGCGAGCGGCGCGCTCCTTCTCCAGGCTCAAATTCTTTTTGGCGATTTTGCGGTCTTTTTCGTCCTTCAAGCGGTTGAACTCGGCTAGCGCTTCGCTCTCAGCAGCTTCGCGTTCTCGGTGGGCGGCAGCTTCGAGCGCGATCCGGGCCGCTGCGACAGCTTGCGACGCCGCTTTCATCTTTTCAAACTCTTTAAACAGTTTCTCGTCGCTAGCCTTGGAGGTCTTGGCAGTTGGAGGAGCATTCGCAACATCGCCCTCACTGCCACCACCACCACCACTCGTAGTAGATGAAGACGCAGCTTTCTTAGCCGCAGCCGCTGCTTTCTTCGCTTTCAGCACCTCAAATTCTGCCTGCGCTTCCTTCTCTGCTTGCGCCTTCAGCTCAGCTTCCTTACGGGCCAGCGCGATCGCAGCTTCTGCTTTAGCAGCGTGGGTCGCCTTGGCCCGCTCATACTCCCGCAGCACCTCTAGCTCCGCCGTCTCGCGCGCGTACGCCCTCTCTGCTTCGTTCTGCAAGTGCTTGGCTTCGATGTCCGCTTCGTGCCGCGCCCTGCTCTCCTCGAGCTCCTGCATGGCCAAGTCCTCAGCGGCAATGCGAGCTGCGAAGGCGTCAGCCTCCAGCGCTTGGTTGCGCGCAATTTCAGCGTCCTTGGCCGCTTGCTGGGCGCGGAGCTGGTTCTCGAATTCGACTTCAGCTGCGCGCAAGTCCTCTGCACTCGGCACTGCCGCGGCTACTGCCTCACCGTGGCTCTTCTTGCTGTTGCTTTCTGCCTGTAACTGCTCCTTGAACTTGGCCGTCTCGGCGGCGAACTCCTCTTGCGCCCTGGCGTCTGCTGCGGCTCGCGCAGCTGCCTGCTCTTGGCTGAACGCCAATCGCTTGTCGAGCAGGTTCATTTGGGACTCCTTGAACGTCTCGAACTCTTGCAGCGCCTCCGCTTCTGCTTGCACCCGCATCATCGAGGCCTTTCGAGAGACGCCCTGGCGAAGCACACACGCTGCTTGCTTTTCCTCTTGAATGCGCTTCAACTCAGGCGCAGTTTCTTTCTCGACGGCGGCGATGGCCGCAGTCCGCTTCGCACCCTTGAGGGCTTGCTTCTCCACTTGAGCCAACTTCAAAGCTTTGATGTGCTCAAACTCCTTCTGAGCTTCAGCTGCGGCATCGGCCTGGGCCTTCTTGGTGTCGTCGTCGTTGGCGACCCTCTTGTCCACCTCAGCAGCCTTGCGCGCTCGAATCTTGGAGTACTCGTCCATCAGTTTTTCGTTGGTCGTAGTGCGCAGATCTGCTTCCGCCTTTGCCACGGCCAACTGTTTCGCGGTTTCCACCTGCGCTGCTGCCCGCACGCGTTCCAATTCAGCGACCAGCTCGGGGTCGGACTCATCCACCTTGGGGCTCGAGAACGACGACTTCTTTTTGCTTTTCTTCCCACCTGCTTTTTCTTGTGCCGCAGCCGCTTTTGCAGCCACAAACTTCTCCATCGCCTCTTTTTCGCGCTGCGCTGCTGCTGCCTCTGCCAACTCCTTGGCCTCCGCCAGGGCAGCGGCATGCTTCGCTTTTTCGTCTTCCAATCGTTGCACTTCTGCCGCTGCCCGAGCCTCGGCGGCCTTGCGTTGCTGCGCTGCTTCCCTCTCAGCTGCCAGCTTCTCTTCGGCAGCTGCCATTTTCGCAGCTTTGATGTTCTCAAACTCAGCGAGGGCCTTGGCCTCCTCCGCTGCCTTGGCTGCTTCTGCTGCGGCAGCCTTTTGGACTTCTTCCTCGTGGCTCGCTGCGGCTGCTGCTTTAACGCGTTCAAACTCCGCATGAGCGGCAGCTTCTGCTGCGGCGGCCGCCACCCGTGCCTGTTCCTTGGTGAGTTTCTGCTCGGCCAGGTCTTTTTGCAACTTTTGCACCATTTGAGCACGCGCCGCCATGGCCTCTTCTTCGGCGATTCGCAACGACTCGGCTTCTTTGCGCTTGGCGTTGAGAATGGTGTCCGCGCTCTTTTTCTTGCGATTCAGCCATGTTTCGAACTCAAAGAGGGCCTTGTCTTCGGCCTGGACTTGTGCCATCGATGCCTCCTTAGGAGCCAATCCTTGGGCTCGCACTTTAGCTGCGGCCGCCTTCGTGTGCTTTGACTTGAGCTTCTCAAACTTCGCGAGCAGCTCAGCCTCTTCGTCCATAGAGTACGCCATGGTGCCGTTTACAGGGCGAGCTTTGAGGGCCGCAACGTCCGCCACGATGCTGTCTTCTTCGGTGCGGTTCGACATGATCTCCGCATGCAGTTGAGAAGCCAGGTCGGTTTCTTCGGCAGCGACTGCTTCGGCTTCCTGGTGTTCTAGGCCGAGGCGCGCCTTGGTGGCTGCATCTTTGAGAGCTTGCATGTTCGCCAATTCCATTAAAGCCTCTGTCTCTGCACGCGTATGCGCCAACGATTCTTCGCCTTCCGTCGCGAGCCTCTTGGCTTCCTTGCGCACGTGGGCCTGTCGTTTGGCTTGGAATTCGGCCATCGCCTTTTTCTCCGTCGCCTGCGCAGCGGCGGCATCCCTCTCTGCTTGAGCCGCTGCCTTTGCCGCCGCAGCAGCCGCTGCCGACTCTGCGGATGCATCCTCGCTTTTCTTCCTCTCTTGGGCCGCCTTCTCGCGTGCCTCTTCGGCAGCCCGTGCTTCTTGCACAGCCGCCAACTCCGCTGCCGCTGCTTCTGCGAGGCGTGCTTGTTCGGCTGCGTGCTCGTCTTCCAAATCTTTCTTCTTCTTGGCAGCCAGGGCTTCGGCCGCGGCTGCAGCAGCTTTTTCTTGTTCCAACGCCGCCTGTGCGCTGGCTTCCGCACGGGCAGCAGCTGCTGCCTCGACACGGGCCTTCTCTGCTGCGGCTGCCTGTTGCGCTTGTTCAATGGCCGCTGCTTCGGCCCCCTCCGCTTCCAGCTTGGCGATTTCAGCGGCCTTGGCTGCTTCCAACGCTGCGGTAGCTGCTCGGCTCTCCTCTTCCAAGCGCTGTTTTTCGGCCAAGACGGCGGCTTCTCGGGCGGTTTTCGCTTTTATGTCACGGGCTTCGGAGGCAGCTTGTTCTTTGGCCAGAGCCGCTGCATGGGCCGCTTCGGCTTGAGATTTGGCTTCCGAAGCGCGCTTCTCGACTTCTTTCACCTCTCGTGCGGCTGCTTCTTTCGTCATCACTGGAGCTCCTCCTCTTCCTATGGCATCGCCTTCGCCACTTGTTCCACCTCCACCTCCTCCTGAGGTTTGGGCTGCTGCCTTGGCGTGTAAAGCATCGTACTCAGCCTTGAGGGCTCGTTCCCGCGCAGCCACAGCGGTGGCCGCTTGCTGCTCTTCTTCCAGCTTGGAAGCTGCCTGGGCGTGCAGTTCCGGGTGAGCGGCTTCGAACTCCTTGCGAGCTTCCGCATCGGCTTGAGCGGTAGCGTGCGCCACGGAGTACGATTCTCCCTCGGCCGCGGCAGCTGCGGCTGCTGGTTCTTCGGGAATTGCAGCCTTCTTGTCCCCAGGCGAGCTCTGCTGATTGGCGGCAGCTTCCTTGTCCAAGGTCTGCAAACGCTTCTTTTCCGCGCCCGAGGCCTTCGACAAGGCTGAGAGGCGGGTCCATTCGTCCAAACTGCACTTGCGCAGGAAGGTGAACACGTGGGGCTTGTTGGGGGTGAGTTTCTGGAGCACCCCCTGTAAAGCCTTGAAGCTGGGCACCGCGGCGCCGTCCACCTCCAACAGCTGGTCGCCCGCTTTCACCACCCCGTCTGCCTGGGCCGCGCCTCCGCTCACGCTCTGCACCTTGGCTTTTCCACTGCCCGATGCCTTGGGGGTCTTGGGCACCACGAACTCCAACCCCAGGGGGGGAGTCAAGGTCCGTGAGAACACCGCGTCGAGGGTGCTGGGTTGGCTCATGGAGGAGGCAAACGAGTCTACCGAACTGCTCCGCGACGGCGACTTCTTGATGCCACCGCCACCTCCATTACCACCGCGGGCGTCGTCAGCGCTGGCCGTGCGCGGAGACGGGGTTTTCTTGCGGCCGCGGGTGGACGGCGGGGGGGTCTTGCGAATGGCTAGCGCGCCCGGCGGGATGGCGTCGTTGTCGTCGACAAGCGTCAAGTTGCGCTTGCGGGCGAACACCACGTCCCCATTGTCCAAGCACACGAAGTAGCTGTTGTTGGTGGGGTGGAAAGCAATGACCGTGCCTTTTGGGTCGCTGCCCTTCTTGGATGTGGTGCTCTGCAGAGCAACGCGCTTGGTCACCAGCCCGCCTTCGTCTTTCTCTACCCAGCCTTCTTTCCGCTTTTCCTTGGTGAGGAAAAAGTGCGTCAAAAAGTGGTAGAGCGCCTTCAGCGGTGCCTTTTCTTTATTGACACTCAAGTCTTTTCGCTTGCAGTTCACTTTCTTGCCGTCGTCTAAAATCACCACGTAAGTGCCGCCGCTTGAAGACGCCACAGTGCCCAGGCCGCCATTCGACAGTTTCACGCGTTCTTTCAGGGGCAGCTCCACAGGTCCTCCTCCAGCAGCTGCAGCAGCAGCTGTGGTAGACTTAGGTGTGGTAATGGCGGCGTCCCCCTCCCCGGGGGTAGTTTCCGGCTCGTAACGGTCGGCCTGCGCAGGGCGCGCGCTCGCCGGAGAGGCCCCTTCCGACCCGCGGAGCTTCGACGACTGGCGCGAGGTTTGCCGCGACGCTTGGCGCGACCTTGACAGGGAATTGTCGCCGGGAGTTTTCTCTGGAGAAGCTGGCGCCTCAGCAGGAGGAGGAGCACTGGTTTCGGTTTCTTTCGAAGACTTGCGTGCGTCAGCGCTCTTGGAAGATTGGCGCTTGTTCCTCGTTGAAGCGGGCTTCTCTTTGCCCGCGGGCTTCTCCGCAGCTGCGGCGGCGGCCTCTTCTTCTTTGGCCTTGGCCTCCGACTCCGCTGCTTGCTTCTGCTATTGAGCCGCAGCGTTTGCATCTTCACCCTCATCGTGGGCTGCTGGCTTTTTGTGCCGGTGGCGCTGCCCGAGTGAATCTGCGGCAGCAGCAGCGGCAGCTTTGTCCGCTTCTGCTTGCTCGTATTCTGCCTTCCTCGCAGCGTCAGCTGCAGCAGCGTCCGCAGGAGGAGGAGCCTGCACTTTGTCCATTTCAGCCACTGACGGCGGCGAATCCGTGCTCGCCCGTTGCTTGGCCTTCATCTTTTGCCGTTTCCGCTCCAGCAGTGCGTCGCGCTCCTGCTCCATGGCCTCCACGCGAGCTTTCTGGGCTGCGTCATTGCGCATTCTGACTTCGTCGTTGGCTTTGATTTTGGCCAGCTCGTCTGCCGGGGTTTTGTCTTCGATGCCCTCCGGTTTGGCACCACCTACTTCAAGCCCTCCCGCTTCAGCCTTGGTGTTCAAATTGTCCATCAAATCAGAAGGATCCGCCCCCGAACCTTCCTTCTCGCCAGGCTTGGGCGTGATGCGAAAGGCAACTGACACCGGCATATTGCTCACCTGTGGTGCCAAAAAGAAAAGGCGAGCATCGTCAAGACACCCCCTAAACAAATGCCGATTTCGGAACACAGTCGTCGCTTTCTCCAAGCGCTTTCCGGAAATTGCAGTAGTATTTCAATAGCAAGATGCATTCATCGAAAAAGATGCTTTAAGTGCTTGTACTGTTTCACTAGGCATCTCTGAACACATGTGTTAGACGCCAAAACGTGGAACAAAGTTGGAGAGGTGAATCTAATCGCACACCTTTCAATTCTTGGCGCGATGGAAAGTCTGAACTGCTACAGATCGATGCAGCAATAGTATCAGTCGCCTTGTATGCTTGAACGAGGACTATCACCTTGAATCACGGCTCCTACAATAACCTTCGCGTTTGGGCGTTCTGGCTCTTATAATAACACAACTAAATGAAAAAGATTACGTTTCGGCGTTTCGGCTTTATTGCTCGATTCATGGACGCCTACAGTACAGGGTAGCAATTTTGAACTTTTCCTCATAAACCGTCGTCGTGGTCGTGGTGTCGTGGTCGTCGGGTGAAATCAGTCGGATGATGATGTTCGTTGGCGGGAGGGAGTCGGGCAAGTTGTTTTACGTGTTACGTGTGCTGTGCACGTGTAAGAAATGTGAACATGTGAACATGCACTTCCCCCCGAGGGCACCAAAGCATTTGTTTCTCATCGTCATCGGCTGCGCCCTCGCATACTTCGAGCCAGCATCGGCCTTTTCTTCTTCCAACATCAGGCGATCTCTGGTTGCTAGGGCTAGAATGAGCAAGCTCGCCGATGCTACGATCTCTGCAGCTACCCCTCAGAAGAGAAGTGCTCGTGGTGAGATTTCTCGGAGGTCTAGGGTTGTGACGCGAAGCGTCTCTGAAAGAGGAGAAGAAGAAGTCGTCATCAGCGATACTCCTAGCAATAAGGCGCGGGTTCCAATGACTTCACAGCCAAAGTTGGCTAGACAGGGTTTCATGACTCAGCTAGCAGCCAGCGTGTGCATGTCCATTTGTGTGCTAGCCATTGCCGTTGTGTCTCCTTTCGTGCAAGATGGCGAGGGCTGGGTTGCTTCGAAATTCCCGACCTGACTGGCTAGCTTTTTGAGGGACAATCCTGCGGCTTGGCGCACCTTCAATGCTTGGACCTGGGCCCTCACAGCACCAGCTCTCGCGATTTCGCGCCCAAAATTACTCC
>Ga0307971_1001916_pt1 | contig 10469 bp, 9 predicted proteins | sample OrgLakmetagen714_FD_201820 | JGI IMG/M metagenome (GOLD analysis project Ga0307971, IMG submission 201820) | Saline water microbial communities from Organic Lake, Antarctica - #714 | ecosystem: Environmental > Aquatic > Non-marine Saline and Alkaline > Saline | place: Antarctica: Organic Lake... | reverse complement strand
GCAGCAGCAGCAGCTGACGGACTAGGAGCAATATCTGCACCTAAACCACCGCCACCGCCGCCACTGTCAGGAGCTGCAGCAGTAGGATTGGGTGCTGCGCCCTTGACTGGGCTGAGCCTCGCTCCTTCGGGGACTTTGGCGCCCGGCCTTGCGCGCATCAATATCCTTCCATGGGACGGCAAACCAGCACGAGGCACACTGCTGCTGCTGCCGCTGCTGGGAGGGTTACGATCTGGCAACGGGTCTGCCATACATGGCGCAGAGTCAGCAGTGGCAACTTCTGCTGTAACTGTTTCAGCAGTTCCTCCTGCTACATCTGTAACTGCCTCGTTAGCTGCTCCTATCTCAGCCGCCTCTTTGTCAGTGATTAGAGTAACTTCTGTTACAGCTTCAGTCGCGGATTCCACTTCAGTCACCGTAGTGTCAGGTGCTGCCACTATTTTGCCTGGTATTGCTGCTGTTACAATATCAAGTGCTAGTGCTGCCTCCGGTGTGGCTGCAACTTCAGTCGTTGCTGCTGCTGTTTCGGCTGACTTCGCAACTGCCGCAGCAGCTGCTGCTGTTGCTGATCCTGACCTCCGTCTTCGAAACTTGGTGAGCGCTGTAGCCGCAGTTGAAGCCGCGGCAAAGGACGACCTGACGGCTTGCCTTGCCGCTGATTTACTTCGAGGGGGTGAAGAAGAGGCAGCTTCTGTGGCGGCAGAGGCAGGGGTGACGTAGGAGGCTGCGTTCTCGTCCGAGGAGGAAGGCGTCATGGAAGTTGGTGGCTCGAAATTGACGGCTTCAGCCAAAGCTTCCCGTGGCAACACAAGAGGAGGGTCACTTTCGGCGTTGAGTTCAGCGTGAAAAGCTCCACCGGTACTACTGCTGGTATGGTTGCGGCTGCGGCCAGTACTGTTACCTCGCTCAAAACCGCCCAGTGACCCAAAGCGCCTCCTCCGAGGTGGCAATGGTATAGCTGCGCCATCTTGCACCTCGCCAACCACCTCTTCGTCATTCGGATCTGTACCTTCCGCATCTTTCTGAACCTCAGCTTTATGAACACTGGAACTTCTACTGCCTTCAGAGTTTGTTTGAAGACTTGAATCAGCTTTCTTGGCATCATCTTCTTCATCTGAAAAGTCGTCGCGCAGGGCGATGTGCTTTGGTTTTGCGCCATCTGCGAACGCGTCTTCTTCAACCAACCACTGCACTTGCTCCTGCATCCAAGCCAAGCGCCGCTCGCCCTCATAGCCCCACCATTCCGCCGTTTCTTCACTTGCATGACTGTTTGCGGTTCTTAGGTTGACAGGTTTACGAAAGGCACCCTGACGGCTAGTGCTTCCCTCTCGCATGAAACCAGCATCGATACTGCCCCAATTCTCCTGAGCATAGCTCCGTGTTGGCATTTCGGACTCTTCCTCAGCTCCTGTCGTCTTGCTAACGTCTTTGTTTCCCGCAACAGCCTGTGCCATAAACTTTTCCATCGTGTCTGTGGAAGGAGCTGAGTCTGATGCTGTCGATTCATGTTTTGATGCAGTTGCTGACACTGGAGCAGCCGTACCGTCAGAGGCCCATGCTACGGCTGCAGCAGCATCACTGCCTTGAAAGACGAAGACAAAATGCCTTGCGTCAATGCAGATGAGTTCCAGGGCCGTTTGACCTTGAATGTCGCGCCAACGCCGCCGAAGTATTGTCCCCGCCACTGCGGCCAGGGGCACTGACAGCGGCTGAGCATACGCAGAATCCTTTTTGCAACCTTTGTTCTTACTACTTCTTCTGTTGCTCTTCCCACCACTACTGCTGCTGCCTCGGTCATTGCTACTTTGTTGTTCATAATCACCTTCGCTAGCGCCTGAATAGTTGCGTTGTTTAGCATTTTCGCTAGTGTAGTCCTCAGGAAAGAAAAGGACACGGTGCGTGGTAAGGACCAGACAACCTGAACTCAGGGATGCATCGCGTGACGCGGCATGCAAACGCAACTGCACAAACGGCACTACTTCTAGGGCGTGCTCATGCCGTGGCACTACGTCCTCTGGTAAGGGTCCAACTCGACGAAACAAACACTTATGCAGTGGGTGGCTTGGCGGGTACCAGAGCCTCAGAGGACCCAAATGGAAACCCAGCAAGCGGCCACGCTGGTTGCGGTGCACTGACAACGACGACGATGGTGAATCACTGCAAGGATGAGTAGATGCACACGGTGGTATTTGCCAAGTCCAGGGCAGGTGACTGTTTGCGGGCAGTGGCATAGTCGGATAGTGTGTGTCGGCACGCAATAGCCCCCAAGCTTCGAGACGGAGTCGTGGCCGCCGTCGACAAAGAGCCTTTAATGGCTGCTCAGCGGCTAGCTTATGATTAGCAGCAGGAGGAATCTCAGCAGGAGCAGATGATGAGGTAGTGCCTACAGTACTTTCAGACCTCAACTTGTTTTGCTTCGTTTGAACTCTCTCTTTTTCTGCCAAAGAAATCCCTCCTTCATTCTGGTTGGTTGGTGCACTTGCAGCACCGGTGTCCACGTCAACTGATGAGATCTCAGGCGGCAACGTAGACGACGTAGCCCCATCAATAACTTTCGACAGTGGAGGCTCAGTAACAAGTGCAGCTGTGGCAGTCGCTGTTGCATTGCCCTCTTTAACGGCCGATGTCCAGGTAGGGAGTGTTGCTGGTGCTGGAGCAGCAGCAGGACGCTCACAGCGCACTTCCACCCACAGCCGGCCTCGTAACGAGCGGCGCTGTGGCGCTGAACGCCTAATATATTCTCCTGTGTATCCGCTACCGCCTCCTGGACCAATGCTGCTGCTATTTCCACCGCCAGCTCCTTGGCTGTTAGAGCTGGAGCTGTGAACATCGCTAACTGATGTGCTTATGCTGGAAATAAAGGGCCGCACAGGACCAGTTCCCACGGAAAGCACTGGAGCAGGTAGTGGACGAATTTTCCCAGTTACTGGGCTGCGATTGCTGTTGTCGCTAACATGACTGTTACTGCTACCGCTACTGACGCCGCTTTTATCGCTGTTTTGGCTGCTGTCGCGGCTAGCATCTCCTGGAGGTGCTAGAGGAACGAGGCTACCATCCGTCGGAGGTGCGTGAGGTACGGGGCCAAGCAGCGAACACCACCCTTTGCGATTCTCACCGGGTGTTAGGCCACTCACAGGAAGGCGAAGGTAAGCCACAGTGTCGTCGCTACTGCCTGAAAGCACGCCACTGGCGCGCTTGTCCTTGAGCTCCACAATCACATACTCTGCTGCCTTGAACGGCCGCACAGCACCAAGACGAAAGCTGAAGGTTTCGTTCCACTCCAGGGTAGTGTCTGAGGTTTCGCCCTCTTTCGCAGCTTTTTCGGTAACTTGGGTCTTGCTATTCTTAACCTTTGAAGTATCTTCCGTGGATGCAACCCACTTTTTCACTGTCGTAGCTCCTAGCGGTTTGCCATCAACAGAGAGAGCGCAGCACAGGTGCCAAGGCTTTTTGGCACTCGCTGGCCCGCCCCATAGCGCACTCGGTCGGACCAAAAGAAGGCCAGTCACAGCACGCACCGTAATATAAATGACAGAAGCTTCGGGTGCTACTTTTAGACTCTTTGAGCTAATTTCAGTACCACCACTAGTGCTCGTAGTATCTGACGCTGGGCGGCCGAATGGGTGGTTCGAGGAACCTAGTGCTCGGGTGCCTATAACTACCTCACCGCTGCGCCTTTGGGCGCAAGGATCACATACACGTTGCGGGCTGTACCAACGCTTTTCGGCGTCCCATATCTCAGCCCGCTGGTTCGAACACCCATCGCAGACCAAAGTGCCACACTCCCGGCAATGGTGCCGCCGGTTGAAGAAGTTAAACTCGCGGCGGCATATAGTGCAGTGCTCTGATGCAGCATCATCTTGCCAAACAAACTTACGCATAGTGCCAAGCGTCTAGTGTACTCGTCAACTCTTCCAGTTTTCTTCCTTACCCACAGATGACCCACACGATTCTCGAGGTGGCCAGTACAACGAATCTTTGAAACTAGTTGAGAGCAATGGGCCCGAATGATGGTAGCTGTCGACTAGAAGAGCGAAGCTTCGCAACTTTACTCAAATTAGCCTTTCTCCGTTCTCAATCCTACTCGGCGACGACCCGAGTGCCCGGTAGACTCTCATTTTTCTATTTTCCCAGTGTAGTCTCCGACAGTTTGTTGTTGTTGTCGAAGATCTTTTTTCTTTTTTCTTTCTGTCTGACATGAATGTGTACTACTGTAGTACAGGGTGCCTCATTTTTGCCCATTCTTCGCTTTCCTTGCACACACGAGAGAACTATCTGTAGCTAGATGAGAGACGAGTCGAGTCAGTCTGGCAGTCAGCCTGGCAGGCATGGTTGGGATTGGCGTGAAGGTGCTGCTAGGCTCCTTACTCATCGGTCGCTCCAGCGGTCTCATCGCAGCTAGCCGTAAAGCATCGAGTCGACGGTTGCTTTCTATGGATTCTCTTTCAAGCACTTTTGCGCAGGTTGGCTAAGCCCGGTTGAGGGCAGATAGATCTGTATCTTTCGTTTTGTAGGTTTCTCAAAGCGTGGGTGGTAATGGCGTGGCTGCATTCCACTAGCACGAGCGACAGTGTCTTGAATCATTGTCACAACTGTACGTGCCTTGATTTAATTACGTCTGGTTGAAGAATACGAAAACAGTTGAAAACTCTGGTGTCAAATCAGCACGAACGCCTTGAATTCCTTCACCTCTTGATGTTATGCTTTTGTGTGACCAATTCTCCAAATCGTCGCAGGGTCGCGAGAAAGGACTGTTTCGCAACACTCCTCTGATAAAGTCAAACTCGTTGAGCAGCCTCGTAGGATGTCCTGTTTGGTTGAAACTTGACGCCTTACAGCCCTCGGGTTCCTTCAAGGTAGGAAGCATTGCACGGGCCCTCCTCGCCTCCTCATCGCTTTTAAATTGTGGCATTGAGTTCAATAAAGAACCTCAAGTGATAATATTTGCATTGCATCATCAAGTTAGGTCTAGTCTTTGTTTTGAAGTCTTTCTACTCCGTTTATTGCTTCTCGTAATTATCCTTGGCACGCTCAGGACCGTGGCATGGCGAACTTGTGCCTGACTCTGCAAGCGCGGGGCGTCACCAAGTTGGTCTCGTCATCGGGCGGCAACGCAGGTCTCGCTTGCGCAACAGCAGCGGGTGCTTTGAAAATGTCTGTGGAAGTCGTAGTGCCAGAGACCACGAAACCTATGGTCGTTGACAAGCTCCGGAGCCTAGGCGCAATTGTGACGGTGAAAGCTATCAAGTGAACGCCACCCGATTACTATCAAAAAGCTAAATTAGCAATGTAATCAAGGGAGAATTGTCTGTGTAACACCTTAATTTTCTGCTTTCTCTCGTTTTCTTTTTGGGCACATGGCACCCTTCTTCATAACGCAACAGGTACACGGTGCCAATTGGAACGCAGCGGACGTGCTTGCTCGCGAAAAAGTAGCGAGCGACCCGAGCGCCGAGTAAGAAGAACCCTATGAAGATGATGAGAACTACTGAACACTTGCCGATACCTTCTGTATCGCTCTGTCTATTGTATTTCCTAAACTTCACTAGACTCTCTTGAATTATACTCTTTGCCACTCCATCGTCAGGTACGTAAGCCCCTATGACGACCCTCTGCTCTGGTCCGGCCATTCCTCCCTCGTAGACGAACTAGCATCGGGTCTGCAGAGTGCGCCAAGCCACATGGTGCTGAGCGTTGGTGGCGGCGGCCTTCTCTGTGGAGTGATGGAAGGCCTGAGTCGGCAGTCCACCCCGGGATGGACGAACACGAATGTAGTAGCCAGCGAAACAGAGGGCGCTTCCTCTCTGCACGGGGCGTGGCATCCAGCGGTAGCTGACGGCACGCCGCAGAACGACGGCCCCGACTACACGTTTCGGCTACCTGGCATCACTTCAGTAGCGACCTCGCTTGGAGCCCTGCAAGTAACGCCAGCCGTGCTCGACCGCGCATCTGCACACCCAGGCACCTTCCAGTCTTTAACCTGCACTGACGCCGAAGCAGTTGCTGCATGTGCTCAATTTGCGAACGAGCACAAGATTTTAGTGGAGCCTGCTTGTGGAGCAGCGTTAGCAGTGGCCTACAGCCAACGGCTGCGAGAAAACGCTCTCCGAGGCGCTGAAAGCGTGGTGATTGAAGTTTGCGGTGGCAGGTAAGAAGAAGTGTGCGCTGTTTTGCTCGATGTATAGTTTTTGCAAATAATACGTTTTTATCGATGTGTAAGCATTTCAATGATTATGCTCGTGTTGGTGGCTGTATCCATCTCTTTTACTCCATCGCAAACCCTCTTCCTTCATCGATGTTATGTATATGGCTGGACCTTCTTCGATTGTAATTTAGCGCTGTGAGCCTGGAGCTGCTAGGCATGTGGCAGAAAGATCTGGGTTTGCTTTGAAGTGAATAATCGTGCGGTGCGACTTCATGAGGCTGAAAATCGCATGAGCCCAGTTGGCCTCTTCTTCGTTATCGCCATGCCGGTGATCTTCTAACTAATTGTCGTGTGTGTTTGCGACATATCAAGATCAAGTTGCCCTGTACCCATCACATTGCCCAAAGGCCCATGGGCAAATGGTATAGAACTTTTATTAGAACTAGTTAAGCACAAGTCTCTGTCCAATGAACCAGTCCTACGTCACCCATCACAAAACCAGCTCTCCGTTAACCATCGCAGCAACATTTCTAACGACACCGCAACCTCTCGACGCCGACACCGTCCGACACCGGAACATAATTCAGAAATCGCAATTTTATGAACGGCCCCTTCGGTGCCTTCCCTGTAATTCACGTACTGCACCCATCGTCTTCGGTTGTTGCGTTGTTGTGAACTGCCGGCGCGGCGCTCAAGTATCGTTAGAACCTTAGAACGACTGCTCAATAACAAGGAGTGCTAACCCCGCTAAGCGCTATCCCAGACTGAGTAGCGGTTAGATTGGCCGGGTCTTCAATAGCATTATAGCCCGCAGTTGCCGCTGGCTATCTCTATCCTTGGGGTTTATAGTTCTCGGCATCAGTTAGAGATTGATGCAATACTAACTCACTGTACCTAGCTAGGCGTTTTTATTACATTGCTTAACCTTTAGTATAGTAGCCCTACTGGTCCATCATGTCAACCTCGTTTCAAGGCGCGCACCACTTTCCAACGCTGGGGCAAGGTCAGTGCTTAAGCTTTTAGCCCCCTTATAAGCATCTCGCGCATTAACTGCCCAGTCTTTCGTTGTCGTAATTGTTGCCCACAATGTTAGCGTAGCTTCCTCGAACTTGATTATTGTTTTAATGAGCTTAAATTTGTACAAGTGAATGTGGAAACTAAGCCTACCTGAATTTATTTTTAACATATCGTGCCTTTTTCTTGGTGCCTTCTTTCCAGTGTTGCAGCGGCGCAATGTGGAGCCTAACACCTTGGGAGCGCTGCGATCAGCGGAGAAGCCGCCCGCGCGTAATATCATGAAGATTTACTTCATGGCGCTCACCGGGGTATTTTTCGACCTTGACGTGCATCCAGACGACACCATAGCCGAAGTCAAGGCGAACATAATCAAATGCGGTGGTCCCCGAGCCCCCAAGCTGACCTTCGGAGGGCGCCGGATGAACAATGAAAGCGCGAAATTGTCGGAGTTTGAAGTGGGACCGAAGGCTACCCTGTACGAGGAATGCGATGACCTGCCGGCCCTTATAGCGTTCTACGAGGGCTTGAACGGCGACAATTGGGTGTCCTCCCTGCGCTGCAAAGCCAACCAAGATTTGCACGATATTGATCAGTCCAAAGTGAAAGCGGTGCGTGGCAAATCGCTACGAAGGAAATCGCGCATGATGATTTGCTAGATTGCAGCCACACACATGAGATTTTGGCAAAGCTTAAATTTATTGGAGGTCTAACCAATGGTAAAAAATGCCCCCACTTGCGCTGTCATTGTGTTGTGCATTCTTTGCAGCTGGAAGGTGCTGGCGAAGTGCACACCAACGAGAAGACCAAAACCACGCGCTACGTACACACCGCTCGGCAGGCCGCGTTTGACTCGCAGTCCTTGCCGCCCGCGCGCCACTTGCCCTATGCCAAGGACTGGCCCGACCCTGTAGGCGTTGGTAAGGAAGGCTTCGCGGGAGTCTTTTGTTGTTGAAGGCACAGTGACGATTAGACATGTTTCCTCAGCTGCTCAATATCTTCACTCTCTTACCTGGTTACTTAAGTCTCTTTTCTTTCCATTCGTTTTTCTTTGCGGACCATGCATATCTCTGCATGGTATGTTTCTCTCAAAAGACCTCGAGTACGAAGCGCCCGGCTCTGTGAGGCTGCGGCGAGATGCCTGGCGTGTGGTGAAACCGCCGCCTGAAGCCCTAGGCGTCGTTCCTTACAATCCACCTGTAGGCCCCAAAGGCGGCGATGCCTCGAAGCAAAACAAGCTTCCCGATGAACCTCTTTCACCCACAATTTCCAAGACTCCACCGTTAGCAGCAGCAGCCAAAGGCGCAACGAAAGCAGACAAGGCTAAGGAAGCAAAGGAAGCAGCCGCAAAGAAGAAAGCAGCCAAAAAACGAGGGAGCATTTTGGCCGTGAAAGCCACACCAGCTGCAGTACCGTTAAAGGAAGAAGCCCCTGACTTAGGGCCTCCAGGGCTGCGAGAAGACCGGTATGCAGAGAACAACTAGATATAAGAGACACTCAAATGATTTAGTATTAATTTCGAGGCACAAACTTTCACTTCTACATTATTTTCTTTCCTTGAATGTGCCATCTTTTTCTCCACTCCTTCTAACATGCAAACAATACAAATCACCATCCCAAAAGCTTTTTGGACACCGAAGTGAGCGATTTGCCGACGAGCGCTCGCACTGACCCGCGAGTGGATTTCCACAGCCCCGCCAACTGGTTCGGCGTTACCACTGAGCCCCGGCCCGACCGTGCTCGTCCTAATGCCGACAATGACAGCATCGACGACGACGTTAACGACGATGATGACAACAAGGGTAGCAGCAGTAGAGAGAAGAAGGCCTCGATGCGCCTACGTGTCACGAAGCTAGAAATGCCGAACAACGGGTTGGCGGGGTCGTTGCCTATAGTGCCTCTGGGGCAGCTGTCTGAGCTAGAAATACTCAACTTGAGCGGACAAGCCTTCTCTTCGGTAAGCATGATTACGATTACATTGCACTTCAAACGTTCTCATTCGTGTGTACTTGTGCTTATTTTTGTTTGTGTACAATATCCTCCAGGTGCGTCCCCCAGCACACGAACGCGACGTCGAAGCGGATCCCAATGTGCCATCGGGGAAACTCCGCGGCTGGATTGTATTAGGGCGCCCGGGAGACGGGACCCGGAACTTGAAGACGGTGCCCACCAGCCTCGCTTCATTGGCGAACCTGCAAGAGATCGATCTGAGTGCCAATGTGCTGACGGGCCCGTTGCCGGGCGCCCCCATGCCGGCTTGGGCCAATAAACTCACGGGCAAACGGGCGTTCAAAGCCAAAGCAGCAGCCATCATGGCTCAATCCTCGATGAGGAAAAAGTTGTCTTTGGTCGGAAACGCAGCAGCAGCAGAAGCGGCGGCTCGAGCTCCAGCTGCAAACGCAGCAGGAGGTGAAGGGGTGGCCAAGGCTGCAGCACCATCTTTGCCGCTGAATAAAGCAACGTCTACGTTGTTAACATCATCCTCTTCTTCGGGTTTGAGCTCATTTGTGCTGCCTGGTGCCCCCAAGAAAGAAGAGGTCCCTCCTCCGTTAGGCTGGGCTTGCGCGAGCACTTTACGCGTCTTGAAGCTTCAAGCCAACCGTTTCAGCGGCCCACTGCCGGAAGCGATGTCCGAGCTCAGTGCGCTGGAAGTGCTTAGGTTAGACGGCAATAAATTTACGGGACACTTGCCGCTCGCGTGCTTTGCGTGTGCCGCTGCTTCTTCATCATCATCATACGGGGCGGACGGTACTTCAAACAACAGTAGCAATGCCATGGCTAAACCCAGTACCAATACCAGACACAGCACTGGTCTCGCGCCGTGGCATCGTTTGATTGACTTGAGGCTGGGAGGCGGGAACTCGTTCGATGGACCTCTGCCGCCTCATCTCGGAGACGCATGCCCGAGCCTAGAGGTAGGACGATGCTAGCGATTACTACAAAAAGCGGGAACAGAAGATGTCTATAAAATCGTTTTCTTTCTCGTTTCGAATTGTGTTCGTATTTTTCCTCCTATAGGGCATTTCTTTACATGCGCCCTTGATGAATATTTGAGCAGCTTTTCCTTCCAGCACCATTCTTGCTTGTACACACACACAATGTGTTTTCAACACAAAATTGCTTGGTACCATGTTTGCGCGTTTCTTTTATCATTCCTGGACTTATCTTTGGACACCACACTTTCTGTTCGTTTCTTTGTTATGTTTCATCCCGCAGACTCTGACCTTGGACGGGAACAAATTCACTGGTCCTTTACCCCCTTCCATGGGGGCATGCTTGGCCCTAGAACATTTGGATTTGTCCCGCTGCC
>Ga0307971_1001915_pt1 | contig 10470 bp, 7 predicted proteins | sample OrgLakmetagen714_FD_201820 | JGI IMG/M metagenome (GOLD analysis project Ga0307971, IMG submission 201820) | Saline water microbial communities from Organic Lake, Antarctica - #714 | ecosystem: Environmental > Aquatic > Non-marine Saline and Alkaline > Saline | place: Antarctica: Organic Lake... | reverse complement strand
GTATCTGCATTATTGCGTTGCGCTCTGCCCCGGTGGCTAATCTTACTTCTTGTAATTTCAGCACTAGCGAGCCCACTCCTACCATGAGCAGCCACCAGAACCAAGCTAAGACTTCAAGCAAGGTCAGTACTACAATTTGGAAGGTACGTTGAACGAAGAAAGGAACGGGGTTGAAACACTAAGTAGGACATCAAATAGCTAGGATTGATGAAATAGACACGAAAATTTCATTTAACTTGGCTTACATGTACTTTCCGCTTGGTTGCAGTATTACGGGGTGTGCTGGTGCGAAATGACAAATAAGTGGAGAATTCAACTATGTATGCCCGGCGGAAAGAGGTGCAGACTGCAATTTGACGATGAAATTGCGGCGGGCAAAAAGTACGATGAATTGGTAAGCAAGCATGCAAAAGTCACATTTATTCCACCATCTTGCTGATCCTCTTCAATTACTTCCTTTCATGTCAGGTGCGCGCGCATGGTCTGACCAACAAACCATTAAACTTCGCATTAACGTCAGCAGAACTTGCTGCGGGCCGCGACCAAGCCATGAAGTCATCCATTTACACGGGGGTGGCCTGGAATAAGGATTCATGTAGATGGCGAGTTAGAGGACGTGCAAATGGAAAGCTGATTCATATTGGCTACTACGACACAGATATCGCCGCAGCTCGTGCTTATGACGAATGGGCGCGCCAACACGAGAAACAACTCAATTTCCCTGAAAATACAGTGAAATCAGTTGAATTGGCTTCTGCTACCATGTCAGGTTGCGCACAGCTTGACACTTTACCAAACAAAAGGGCGCGCGGATGTGCAGTAAATGAAGCTCCGTGTCGTCGTGCTGCCGTTGTTCCGAGAAGGCCCACCTCGAAGCGCCATCAAAACAAATAAGTGAAGGAAACGGAATACCAGAGGAGACCGGCAAAGGAATACTAGCAAAAGATTTTTGACTACTGGGTATAGGCATTTGCCGCAAGGGGGGACTTCAGCATAGTAGACGCGACGGCAGTAGCGGATATGATAATGGCGATGGCTGTGGTAACGCAACATTGGAGCTAATAGTTCGTTGGAGGCTATATTAGTCGTGATACCAGAGACACGAGATACACCCCGCACCCAGCAATTCGATTTAATTACTGCCGCAGTACCAGCAAATCCAAGAGGCGTAAAATACCTATCTCATTTGGCTTCTCGTAATAGGTAATAGTAATTAGTGATAGGCTTCAAATTTCATATCTAGGGCTGATTGGGCATCAGAAAAGAAAACGAACTCGTAAAGGAAATTCGCTGATTTTCTGGCGTTCTGACGAAGAGCTGTAACCAATTTCGTCTATATTGCTTATTTTTGAGACAGATCCCGAAGGGCCGGAATCAGAAGGCAAGCAAAGCAGCGCAAACTAAACCTATTATTTTTCACTTCGGGGAGGAAAGGGGGCTGAGGCAGGCCGGCCATCAAGAGGCACAGGGTGTGAGTAAGTGTCTTGATCAGGCCTCCAGAACAAGTACTGCCTTTCTGCAAAGGGAGACTGCAATCACTTACTCTCGAGGTTTCCTTCGGTCATCTAGTCTAGTCTAGTCTAGTTAATACTCCCCAAAATACAAAGAAACACCACTGTGGCAAATAGCAACAGAAAAATGTAACCTTCAGAACAAGTCTGACTGGGCTGAGTGCCCTTTTGCGTAATGAAATTGTAAACATTTTCTCTCGAGGTGTCCTTCAGGCATCAGGAGGTTTGGGAATGGAGTGAGTCAGCGGTCATCAGCATCATGCATCTGGAATCAGGAGTCTAGTCGGCGTCTGAAGAGCCCTACGGGCTGGACTGAATTCCAGGCCCGAGTTTGAATACAGTTCAATCGGTTGAAGTGGCTTCCGCGACCATGTCTGAGTGCGCGCAGCTTGGCGCTTTGCTAAAAATAAAAGGGCGCGCGGATGTGCATTAAAAGTAGCTCCGTATCGTCGTGCTGCTGTTGTTCCGAGAAAGCTCACCTCGAAGCGCCATCGAAACAAATAAGTGAAGGAAACGGAAAAATAAGAGGGGACCGGCAAAGGTTTAATAACAAAACATATTTGACTACATGGTATAGGTATGTGCCGCTAGGGGAAACTTCAGCACAGATCACGGCGGTGGTTGTGGTGACGCAACAGTGGAGCGAATACTTCATTGGTGGCTAATTTAATAGAGATGCCAGAGACACGAGATACATCCCGCACCCAGAAACGAGATACATCCCGCACTCAGCAAACCGGTCTTATGGTGCCGGTAACCGACTTCCGTCTGTATTGTTTATTTTTTACTTCGGGGAGGGATGGGGGCCGAGGCAGGCCGGCCATTGAGAGGCGCAGGCCGTGAGCTAGTTTCTTGGCCAAGCCTCCAGAACAAGCCTGGCTGGGCTTACTGCCCTTCTGCAAAGGGAAACTGCAATCACTTACTCTCGAGGTTCCCTTCGGTTATCAGCATCAGGCATCAGGAGTCCAGTTCTAGTCGGCGTCTGAAGAGCCCTACGGGCTGGACTGAATGCCGGGCACGTGTTTGATATGGCTCTTGAGGCGCCCTATTCGTCGTGCCCAAAGGGTGCACGGGGTGTTTTGTCGACAAGTTTACTTATGTTTTATGACGGTGATGGTGTGCAGGAGCAAACATTCGAAGCATGTCGTAGCCCCCGAGGGGGGGGAGGAGGAAGAGAAAGAGGATTTTAAAAAACATTCAGCCGTGGTCGTATCGTCGTCGAGTCGTCAATTATTTACCAAAATGTCATAATATATTCCCGCGTTTGTTAGGTAGAATCTATTATTAGTTGCTCTCGCGCACTTGACTGAGCCAATCATCTTCTCGGTCGCCTGATAGGCTGTAGCGCTTTACAGTGGCGGAGCAGAATCTTACAATAGTCTTCGAGATCGAAACGTCTCCATCATGGTTCGTTCTTCGCTTTCGGCATTTTCATCTGTACTGTAGCGCTATCCGTCATCTTTTAAGGAGCGGTCCTCTGTCTCTAATGCTGGCTTTATTTTCTGCTCAGAACGACGCCTATGTCTTGGCTGCACGAGCCGCACGGAACGATGCTCTATGTGTCCTTCACCGCACAGTGCATACCGATCCTTCCAAGAAGAGCGCCTCTGCGTTGGCTCGGCATGAGGACATGGCCACTCTTCGTGCAACAGCCAAAGCTTATCAAGCACGCAAGCGAGTAAGTCGCAAGCTATCTGCTCTTCGCGCGCTTGTATTCGTAGCTGTGTTCATTTCATCGCTGTGCACAATCGCAGCCGAGATGCTCCGACGGACTTCGTTTTCTCTTCACTGAAATTTAGACCTACTCCTGCTTGCTCTATTTCGTACCGCTGATGCCTAGCACAAGAAAGTTCAGTGGTTCAACGATTAACCGTTCTTAAGTGCACACTTCATGTGTTGCTTTTTCAACCCCCATGATGTTCTTTTCCTACAGGGTGCTGTTGATGAAGTGCTCCTCGGCCTCGACAAACGTCACGCGCGGGCCTTCGCCCTGGCTTGCCTTCACGCCACTACGCGGCACGTGCAGCCTGCCAAGCGTGCTGCACGTAGCGGTGGTGGGTCATCCTGCGGCGCTGGAGTGTCTTGTATGATGCGCACTCTCTTTCCTCACACGCCTGAAACCAGTAGCGCCAACAGTGACAGCTCTAGTGGTAATTCAGGTGCAGGATTGCTCATGACGAGGCGAGAAGCTCTTCAAGCAGATGCGCGCCTTCTCGCCGCGGCTGCACGCGCTTATCGACAAAGGCAGCAAACTTCCTTAAGGCCACCAAGCAAAGGAACTCAATCGTTGGCGGAAATACGTCGACGTGAAGACCCCAATAGGTACGTGAGAAGTGATCCTACTTTGCCGAGGTGCCGTGGCTACACTTTCGAAGGGCCATCGATTGCACCGGAAAGAAGACTTTCTCCTACGGAAATGGGTGAATTTGGAAATGAAGTCGACGACGAAGGCATTGACGACACAAGCGATCCAACGCTGCCCAGATGCCCTGGATATGTGTTTGTGAAACCGCCACCTCTGCCCGCGCCAGACGCGGCTGCCGACTGGTTCGCGACCGTGACGGCCATAAGCGACAGCTCCGAAAGCGGCTCCAGCAGCGACCTGAGCAGTCGTGCTGACAGCAGTTCCGTGAACGGTAGCTCTGCCAACAGTTCACCTGCCCCACGGGTCGGCGCAGAGCCTGCGAAGAGACGCCAACCTCCTCGTCACAAGAGCCCGTCCTCGGCGCGCAACCGCCCTCCTCCACCGCGCGTTGCGGCGCCCGGGTCTCGGAGGAAAGGCAACACGAGCAGCAGCCTCGACCGCCCTACCCCCGAAAAGGGCGCTCAGTCACCGTCCTCGTCGTCCGCGACAGATGCGTTGCTGGAAGCTGCTGCCTTGGACTGTGCCCCCCTGTCTTTGAGCGGCCTCAACGAACGCTTCGACGGCTCTTCGCATCTTGGCCCCGCGGACAGGTCGTTGTCCTCGAGAGCCGAGCCCCGAGGAGAGTTACGAGATGAGTCAAGTGTATGGTCAACCCCCGGTAGCTCGGCCATGAACACTTCAGCTAATGCTGGTCTTGGAGACAGCGCGCCTTCCGGATGGGCCAGCCCTGGCCGCTTCGAAAATGGGAATGGGCGCACGTCTTCAGGTCGCAATGGCCCCACGTCGCCCTCGTCGCTTGATGTTACTCTATAGTAATAAAAATTAAATGCGCTGTATGCACCATGGAAATCAAATTTTTGTTGGCGGTGTTGCTTATTCTATTCATTTACTCATCTAAATCGTTTTATTCACATCTCATCTCATCTAATCTAATCTAATCTAATCTAATCCAAAGAAAGGCAAGTAAACAGAAAACAGCAGCCACTTCAGAGAAGAATATCTGAAACACACTTGACCTGCTTGTGCGCTAGCAATAGTAAATTCACCCTAGACGGCCAATGTAGTCTCCAACTGGCGTCTTTCCTCTTTCCTCCGAACAAATCGTCGGCCGCGGTTACGTAAAAATTATATATGAGAGGAATCATAAAAAGACCGAGTTCACAGTTCTTACAATAGCTGTACGAATTATGCAAGATAAGGTCCAATTAGCAAGCCAGACAAGAAATGACAAGGGGCATTTGCAATTGGGGTTGTAAAGTACTCTTAAGTTCCTTCAATAGGCCTTCAGGCGTGGCTGGCCCCAGGCCGATTTCGCTCCCGGGACTAGGGGCGGGCACTCCGACTGTTCCAAGCAATCGACGAGGCGGTGGCGGAACACAAACCCCAAGAAACAGCGGTCCAGGAGCCACCCTACCACCAGTGCTAACGCCAAGTACGGCATCCACGCTTGCAGCAGCACTTCGGAGATGCCGGGCACATAGGTGACCGGCTGGCTGGGGAACCGCATGGTCGCCGTCAAGTTAAAAGTGCTGCCCGGGCTTTTTGACCCACCGCCGTTGGCCCACGATTTCCCCCCTGAGGGGGCACCGCCGACCCAGAGGGCTGCGCCACTGCCTCCACTGCTGCTGCCTGAACTCAAGTCGGCGCCGTACAAGCGGTCGCGGTCTGCTTTGATTAATTGCGGCAGGAAGTCCTGAGGACGAGACAGAGAGAAGCCATGCCCGTATCCGCCACGATCGCAGGGGGAAAGAGACAGGAAGTGAAGATTATGCGTAAACGTTTCAAAAGTCCAACACTCCTCTGCAAAATTTGTAGTAGAAGAGTAGCGAGAAAAAGCTGAAAGTGCCGACTTCATTCATCCGGATATACCTGCATCGATCGGTTGCCACCCGTCCATGGCAGGAAGCTGGAATCGTCAAGCAAACTTCCGCCCGATGGCGAATAGCCCCCTCGCGCGGGAAACGGTTTGCGCTGTGTTCAATAAGAAAAGGAACAACACGAGCAAACAAGCAAGAGCAAATGGTGGAGACCAGAAGGAAAATGAGCCGAGCAAGGACAGGAAACGCCAAAATAAGTTTATTAGAAGAAAGATGCAAATAGCAACGTACATGGTTTCGTTCTTCTCGCTATCCCTTTCTTTTCTTGTGATTACCTGGCGAAGCACCAAGTCGGCGTCAAGGTAAAGAGCTGAGCCTGGCAGCGGGCTCGTGTGGGTTGCCAAAGCCTGCGAGAATAGAGAAAAAAGAAGACCAAAACATTTTATTGAACACCAAGAGAAGAAAACATCGACAAAATATGTGCCTAACAAGACATGAATAGTTCTTGAATACACCAATTCGAACGTGAGTAACTCAGACGAAGGTGCCGCCAGAGGTGATTTCACTATTTTGACTAAATCCAACTGCTACTAGTTCATTACACTCCTCTGAATCAACTAGAAGTTTGGGTTCTTACACAAGCTTCACGTGCATACTTTGGTCTCAAGAATTAATAATACCTGCACGGGGATGACCATTCTCGCCCAGTGCGATAAGGTCACTGTGAAGAATACCAGCAGCGTTGCGGAATGCACGGCTTCTCCATTTGCTAAGGGCACCTGTTAAAAGAACAAATGCAAGCAACCAATGCCCAAGCCCAGTGTATAAAAGCATCAGCAACAACAACAACAACAACTACAGCAGCAGAACGATACATGTGAATTACCTCAAGTACACCACAAGATAGTTAATTGTGCAAGGCACGGGCTCTCTTAAAAGCGCGCAGAAGACAATGCTACATTTCGTGCAGGGAAGTGCTACCTAGGCATGCACACGTATTGTTCGCAGGTGGTACCTGAGCTGAAAATGCCAGTTGGTCAGGTTTGCCGTCCATGTCGTCATCGACTTCTCGCGATCGAACCTAGCGTTCATTCAGAAAAAGAAAGAAAGAGAAGAAAGAGCTATGAATATACTCTCGTGAGGCAAAGCGTAAATTGACGTCCATTTATTACATCGCACGTATTCGTACAACTCGATGGGTACATCTTCTCTCCTAATGCACTCATTTTTCCTCGCGTCATTTGATTAGTTCATGCTAACGTACGCACCTTTGCAAGCAACTAGTCCATTGACATCTTGATTTACTAACGTAGCACAACATACTCTATCCACACTCTGCCGCAAGCACTTACCACAGGAACGCGCAAGCGAGTTGTCCCGCTGTTGCCGTTCGAGCCCCATGCAGTGGCCAAGTGCGCCACGGAAGTAGACATCAGCGCAAGCGGCGAGGCTCCATCCGAGGCAACTCCTTCCAAGAGTAACACGTACCTATGACAGACATCGTCATTGCACAGGTGATTGCACAAGCGATTGCATATGTGATTGCACACATGAGTGTGCATGTGAAACAATACAATTATGAAATTAGTGTGCTGCTGGTGCAGCCAACATTCAGGAAGCACATCTAATGCTTTCGAGACAAATCAAGTCGTTTGAAGCGTCAAGCTATCAATAGCGAGGCACTCCGTGTCAGGGCTAACCCAGTAACGATTGAATTGAAACCATGCCTAGCACCACAGTCATCTCGCATAAAACCTAAAGTGAAAATGCGCACTTGTACTCATATTGCACGAGAGGCTGCTCCCAGTAAACAGCTTCCTTTGCCCAAAAACTTGGACCAGAAGCAGCATACCTGGTGATGGAAAAAATAGGCTAGATTGATTGCAAGCGAGCTGCAGACCAGTCGAGTCAACAAATTTGATATTTGCATAACTATGTACTGCGTATGTCACGAACTTCGTTGGTCAGGTGCCGTTGCTTAGGTGCACGTTTGTTCATAGCTAGATTTTGCGCGTAACGGAAACGGTTAAACACTCACGCAATGAAGAACGGAAGTATGACGATGACCCCGGCCACGACGAGGAATAAACAGTAGGCGCTGGAAATTCGAGAGGCCGTAAAGCGCACTAGAAGTGGCCGTTCATAAACTACCACCATGCCTATGCACCAACTTCGTATTCCTTGCTAATCCTCAACTGCACTGCTACACCGCCTGCTATGCTCCACCTCTCGTCTCCACAGCAAGCACAGCGTCGAATAAAATTTTAAAAAGTTTTACAGGGTGAGGCTTGGGGTGAGGAGCATCATTCCAAGTTGCAAATTATTTCAAGTACAAAAAGATAGAAAGCAGACAGACGACGGACCCGGCGCTGCAGAAGGAGGGGCTACATGTACTCTCTGTACAGAAAGCCTTAGAAGCTAGCTAGTTAGCCTACTCATTACTCCCCGGCCCTTGCACGCTAGCAAGCGCTTGTAGAAAAGGTCACTAATAGTGTGGCTCACAAGGACCTAAGGATTTGACGACTGAATTTTTATCCTCAAGCATGAAACTCTAGCTACTATTGACCGATTCTTGTGAACGATACGCACAGAGCATTTCCGGCGGTTAATTATAACTGTCGAACCTAGGGATAGAACGCTAGCTGGAACGGGTGTTCGATGACGGTCGACCAAGGATGTAGCGACACTTTATAGCAGCCGAGTATTGCGGGAAGAAGTTTTCCTTAGAACGCAAAGGGATGTGCCGAAAGTTAATTGCAAGTTTGTTTCTGGGCTTCCTGGCGAGTTTTGGAGATGCTGATGTTGTGCCACCGTTTAACCCTCTGGCAGACAAGCGCAAACCAAAACCCCCACCGAAGCCTCAAACGACGAGCAAAGATCCTCCAGAAAGTCCTTCGAGCAAAACAGAATCTGGCCCTGTTGCCAACGCTGCTCCTAGTAAAAATTCGACGCGGCTGCCTTCCATCAAAGTGCTTCGTAGCACCACCAACAACGATACCAATGTGGAGGACAGTAGCATAAAGCAGGTAACTTCGTCTCAGGGTAGTGCGCCACCGTGCACGCAAGAAGCAGCAACGCTTTGCCATGCGGTGCTCGCAGCGGCTGGTACCTACGCGGATCTGCAGGCCTGCTTGCAGCAGAATTGGGAAAGCTTGGGCGCAGAATGCCAGCTTTACACGCACGTGGCGACGGTGTGCGATTTCATGGCCATTCGAGAAGTGTGCACTAGTAGTAGTAGTAGTAGAAGAAGAAGAATTAGTAGCAGCGTCGCCCTAGGCTCTGAAAAATCAACACAGGAGTCCTCTGCGAACTCCATCGACGACGGAGACAGCAGCAGCAGCAGCAGCAGCAGCAGCAGCAGCAGCAGCAGCAGCAGAGGTAGCAACAGCAACGGCAACAGCTGCTACAAAAGCAGCAGCAGCAGCAACAGAGGTAGCACCACCACTACCACAGACGGCAGTAGGGGTGGCTCAAGTATAGCCGATGCCAATCACTTCGGAGACGCGTCTACGCCGCAGCACGCTGCCGATTGCGTGGAGCGGGTAGCTGCGGCGCATGCTGTAGGGCGCGCTCGAGTGCCCCAATCCTTTCTCAACTTCAGCCACGCCGACTGCGCGGTAGCGCTGCGCGCTTTACCAATCCAGGGCAGTGGAACTAAGAGTGCACCCCGAGAAGACCTGGCGCCAGAGAAAGGCACTACCGTAGATGGCAATGTCGAAAATGGTGCGCTTGCTAACGCAGCAAGCACTGAAAGAGAAGCTGAAGGTTTAGGAGAAGACGGAAGAGGTGCACGACAAGGGCTTGACGGAGATGAAGCAGGCCAAGAGCAGATGCCTTTACCGTTGTCACCGCCATCAATGGCGGCTTTTGCTGCTACGTGGGCACAAGATCAGGCTGAAGCTTTAGCTTCAGGGGCTTCTTCAAGTGCTCGAGAAACTGCTCTAACTTTAACCACTAACAACTTGAACCAGTATCCTCGAGGAAAAGGTAGCTCTGGCGCGATGACGCCAACGGCGGCAGTAGCAGTAGAAGCAGACACTGCACTTGAGGACTACGCCAATCCCTTTGACTCCCAGGAATTGAGCATCGATGTCTTCAAGAGCGTAGGAGGAAAAGATAGACCGCACCTCTCAAGTACTCCATTCGATGTAAAAAGGAGGGACCCCACTGCAGCCATGCCACATAAACCCCGAAAGAGTGCTAGCCGCGTCGAGCCAGAACCTGATGAATTGTACCGAGGCGGTGGACGATAGTTAAGCATATAACACTGCGAACACCAAGGAACAAAGTTTGAGCAAGCAACGTGATTGTTTTTTCACCTAATTCTCAATGTTATGATTCTGCGATCTGATTTCTTTATTGATATTGATGCCTAAAACGAAACGCGGAAAATCTAAAATCAGGTAATGGGGCCGGGCTTAATACTGTGGCTTGAAAGTTTAAATACGAAGAAATAAAACAAGGGCACCGAAGTTTATCTAGTAAGAAGTAAAGAAAGGATTTGTATTTCCTTCAAGAATTGACGGCGGATATTTCACTGCGATTATACCTGGCAATCAGGACCAGAATAGAGAACAGTATAAAAATTAAGTACATTTTCTTGATATGCTGAATTGCTGATGGCCCTCTGCTTCTAACTTCTAGGGTTTATAAAAAGGAAGAAAATGTTCCTAAATTAAAAGTTGTATTGACACGAAACAAAGCACGCGCCCGCGGGAAGAACAGCCGTAATTCGCCTCAACTCGCTGCCGTTCTATTAAAGAGCTCATAAAGTAAC
>Ga0307971_1001908_pt1 | contig 10484 bp, 11 predicted proteins | sample OrgLakmetagen714_FD_201820 | JGI IMG/M metagenome (GOLD analysis project Ga0307971, IMG submission 201820) | Saline water microbial communities from Organic Lake, Antarctica - #714 | ecosystem: Environmental > Aquatic > Non-marine Saline and Alkaline > Saline | place: Antarctica: Organic Lake... | reverse complement strand
CTGCCTTTGATCAAACGAGAGTCCCACGGATAATTCAAGTACCAAGCGGTGCACCGTGACGTGACAAGTCCACATTGCCTCCCTTGCCGATGGGATTTCTTAGGGCTCATTGACAGGCAACGTAAAGCGTCTGCGTCATAGAATTCTGGCCTGGAGATCGCAGCTGGCGAAGTCGCGGCTTTTGAGTAATTGAGCCCCGGATGTTTCAACCACACGCTAACATTTATTTAGAGGGTGATAAGAAAAATTTTCTTAATGAAATTTTAGCAACCACAAGACCCGGATTCTTTTCTGGGTGTACCCCACGCTTCTTGTTTGCTTCCTCATTCTTCGTGCTCTACTTTGTTCTTGCTCGACGACTCGACGATCGACGACTACAGTATAAGTATGCTCGCATCTTCTTCTGCTTAACATCCCCTGAATCTGCTTCATCGTGCACATCATCTTTCGTGCCTTGTTGCACAAGCAGAATTTGTTCTTTCTGGGAGCTTGATTTGAAAAACTAGCTCGCACATGTTATGATGTTCAAAGTTTTTCTTGGCGTGGGCTTTTCGATACTCCTCAAGTCTGCCTGTGCTCAAACGCCGGCGTACAGCTTCGTCGATTCGTTGCCGCGTGGGCAAGCACTCGCTACTCTTGCGGAGGGAAAAGTAGCTGGTTATCGGCAACCTGGAGGCGTGGCAACCTTCCTAGGAATTCCCTATGCAGAGCCACCAGGTATATAACAACTGTAGCTAGCTCAAAAGAGCTTTTGATCGGTGAAGTTAGCCTCGAGCCTCGAGTGCTTAGCAACTATGACTAGATTCATACTATTGAAAAATCGACTTCGCAATTTCTTTTTAGAAGTTATGAACTCTTTTTTAATACTTCGTGGCCTAAACTAATCCTTGTGACAACAGTTGGCAACCTTCGGTTTCGTCCGCCCAAAGTTATTGCACCATGGGCGCCCTCGGTTCGTGATGCGACCAACTTCGCTTCGGACTGCATGCAGTCCACCATTGGCAGCGACGGCTACCTCACAAAAACGTCGGAAGACTGCCTTTATGTGAACGTGTGGACCCCTGCAGGCCCCCGCGTTCGAAGGGCGCCTTTGAACAAGCACCACAAGAGCAAGAAGCTGGCAGTGATGGTGTGGGTGCACGGGGGCGCGTGGCAAATCGGAGGCTCGTCGCGCCTAGACTACAATGGCGCCAAGCTGGCAGCGTCTGGAGTGGTAAGTGCATATTGGTATACGCGTGTATATGAGTTTTATATTATTGCATACCTTTAGGCTTTAAAGGTGGGCTTCTGGGCTTCTAGATTAATGGTACTCGTTGAGAATGTCGCACCATAATTGCCGAGCGTGGGGACCACTGCACGGTGATTTCGGGGTTTTCTTGCTTCGTCAATCACGTTTTATAGGCCCTTGCTTAGAATTATTGCAGTTGGAATTATTATTGATCGTGTAATGTATACTTGGCTCCCACTAGGTGGTCGTGAATTTCAACTACCGTTTAGGCGCCTTCGGTTTTCTCACCTCCGTGAAGGATGGCCTTTACGGCAACTACGGTAGGCTTCATTACACAAACCAGAAATTCTACTTTATGGTTTGCGTGCATACCTCTTTTTTTTCTGCAATTATCAGCACTCCTCAACGCAATTTGTTGCAGTGACGGTTGATTTTATTTCTTGTAAGTACTGCACTGTGGCGCTTTTGGAGTCGTAACCTTGGCGGTGTTGTGTTGTGCTGTGCTGTGCTGTTGGTGTGTGAATAAATGTGGGGCTGCAGGGCTCATGGACCAGCGGTGCGTGTTTCACTGGGTGCAGCGCAACATCGTGCACTTCGGGGGCGACCCCAGCCGCGTCACCTTGTTTGGGGAGTCGGCCGGCGCCAAGTCGATCGGCTTGCATTTGCTGATGCCGGGCGCGGGCGGTGGGGGGCACGGCCTCTTTCAAAGGGCCATTTTACAGGTTTGGGTTTTTGAAGGAGACAATGAAGGGAATAAGGAGGGAGCCTGATAGGAGAATATATCAAGGGGTAGTTACATAAATGCAATTTCTAAAGAATTGATGCCGCCTTCACATCCTCCTTATGCGTGCATTTTGATTGTATGTGTATGTACGCTCAGAGCAACCCGTACGGGTACCGTTACCGCACTGGCACCGTGGCCTCCTGGCTCGGCGAACGGTTCAAAGAAAAAGTGAGCTGCGAAAACGCCGGGGTGCGATGCTTGCAAGACGTGGAGGCCTGGGAGATTGTGGAGGCCATGGACGAGCTGCGCGGCGTGCCGAGGAGCGTTGGGGACTTCTTCACCTGGGCCCCGGTGCTGACCCAAGGGTGGGGCCGCACCTTCAACTTCGGTGCAAGCAGCAGCGGCAATGCTGCCCTCAGCAGTGGGTCAACAGGCAAGGGCACAACTGGCAGCCGCAGCAAAAGAAGGGGCATTACAGGCGGCAAGAGTCGTAAAAGCAACGCAGCAGCAGCAGGAGCTACAGCTGAGGCATCTGGGCCAGGAATGGCCTGGGCGAACGCTGGAGGATTACCCCGCCCGGTCTCACAACGAACCAACAAACTTCGCACCTTCGCTTCGTCGTCGTCTCCGTCCTCCGACAATACGCATTCTCCACACGCATGGAACGTTAGCGTTGCGCAGCCGCTGGAAGCCATGTCCAAGAGCAGTTTTCAAACCCATGACGTAGCCGTGGTCATGGGCACCAACGCGCACGAGGGCCACTTGTTTGTCTACACTATTTCCCCCGTGGCGATGAACCGCGCCGCTTATTGGTTCTTCGTAGGAGCCCTCTTCAAACAGCACGCGCCTCGGGTGCTCGACGTGTACGCACCGTTTGCGGAAGAAATCTGCGAATTGAATCCCGACACCCAGAAAATCTGCGACTACAGGCCGGTCTTGAGCCAAATCATCAACGACTACTTGTTTCGGTGCCCGTCTTGGCGTGCTGCGCAGTTGCTGTCGGAAAAAGCCGCTGTCGGGGTTCCTGTCTATGTATATGAATTTGCGCACCCTACCAAGACTGAAGGCTACCCTGTATGCCATGGCTTGACTTGCCATACTTCGGAAGTGCCCTTTGTCTTCAACCAAATCAGCTTGATTTGGGCCAACTATTCGGCGACCCTCAATGCAGCGGAAAGCGCAGACGCGGCTGCGGCAGAAGCTCAAAAGCAAGAAGAGGAGGCAGCTGAAATGGCAGCAGAAAGTGAGGCAGCAGCAGAAGCAGAAGCAGACGACGACGAAGAAGAAGACGGTACTGCGCTCGATGCAAGAGCCAACGGAGCCTTGGCTGCTTCAGGAGGTGCTGCTGCCAGCGCTTCTGCTTCAGTCGACTCAACTGAGCTTTACGAAGAGCCAAGCTCCATTGATCTTCGCACAGTAGTGGTAGAGGTAGCTGGCGTGGATGCAAGAAGCAATACCTTGTCCAGCATCAGCAGCAGCAATGATGCTTTAATGGATCCACCTCTGCTGACCACGGTGCCACCGGTGACCACGGCAGCCTCATCACTAGGCTCGAAAGAACAACCAGCAGCAGTCACAAGAAGAGGGCCATTGGTGGAGCATCGTCAAGCTATTGCGAGAGTGGCATTAGGTCTCCAACGGTCTGCTGCCAGAGTAGCCGCAGGAGCACAGCAACGAGCGACAAGGGCAGCAGAAAGCATGCAACAAAGAGCTTCCAAGGTTGCAATCGGAGTACAACAGCGAGCTCACGAAGTCTTTTCAGGTTCAGAAATGGAACCGTTTGCTGACGAAGTGCCAGCGGTTGCGGCTGCTCTGAAAAGAGCTTCCTCAATACGAGCATCACCACTTTCGTCAGCAACATCGTCAGCACATGTAATACCTGGACAGCGCCAACACCACCGCCACCCGGTGTCCCCATGGCGCGCAGTGCGCGACTTGTGGCAGCAGTTGCTCGGGCCTCAGGGGTTGTGCTTGCAGCGCGAAGAAGCCTACGCCGCGGAGCAGTTGGTGCGGCAGGTGGGGGAGCACGACCCGCGCGACCGCGTCACTGCCAAAGCGCTGGGGAACGCCTACTGGCGCGCGCTGCAGCAAATGCTGAAATGGGACAACGACGCCATTGTTGCGCGAGTAACGGCGGCCAGGTATATTTCGTTGGTGGTGGTCTCTTGGACTCTCAAATGTGTCCTTCCTAGAACCCGTATTGTCTTACTGGTGGTCTATGACAACCTCTTTCACGCGATTTCCTGTTCCATTCTTACTGTATTCACAGATGGGCGTCGTTTGCGAAAAGCGGCGATCCCAACGATGACCTGTACGGCATCCTAGCGTTCGAGCAAGAGTGGCCGATATGGTACAACCGCAACGTTGAAATCGGTCAAGTGGATGATGAAGATGATGAAAACGAAGAGGTTGAACTTGAAGTCGAAGCACAAGGCAACTATGGCGATGGCGACTTAGGAAGGGGCGAAGAAGCTCGCGCGTCCAACTGGATCAATGATTTAGAAGAAAGCCAGGAGAACAATGCAGCTAGAAGATCCGAGCCAATGAGCGCGCCCTTCGATAAGAAGTATTCTGAGGAAGGGGAATCTGGACATAATACAAGAGCACAAGAAGGGCCAAGAACCAAAGCAGCGCTCAATCCCGCACGAAAGAGGCCTTCGGTGTACGCATCTGCGGATGGCGGGCCGCTGTATTTGGAAATTGCAAACCCGCACCAGTTGAGGCACGTCGGGCGAGACTGCTTTTGTGAGTTATGGGATGAGATCAATTACAGGCACTGATGCTGACGAATACGGAAGCGCTATTGGCCAGCCAGGTTGTTTGAATGCAATAAAGTCATTGCATTTGCCTTCTGCTTTATCGGTTACTTTCGCATGAATCTTAACGCTCAATTCGAGGAAAGTATTTCTGAACTGGAGTTTCGCGCCATTGTTCCCTTGCTCTATCCGATTGAAACGCATATCGCAGATCTCAACGGCCATAGCTATAGATTTTATATAATTAGCCCGAGCTTCCTATAATTACTTCTCGGGTTTCGTTGGTTATCAAAGATGAGGCCCTGTCCTTGGCCCTTGGCCTTTAGGCATTCAAATGTTTATGTAGATGTAGAGAGCTAGTACCTGTCTTCATATTTTAATGGATTATCATAGCAATAACATGGGGCGTTCAAGGATACTGCCCGCTCAATAGTTATGCGGCCTGCAGAAGTGCGGATGCGTTGATGTCGCTAAACCGTGCTTATTGAAGTCTAAACAGTAGATGGGGAGTGGAGAGGCACAGCCCTCTTCGCCGTCTTCGCTTGTCACTAAATGCGGCGCATGCGCGCAGCCCAAGCACAGCTGTCGCCAGCGCTCTTGACGGGTTGGCCAGGCCCTGCTATGACGTGCGAGTACTTGTACAGCTCGTTGTTGGGCATGCGCTGTGGAGCTGGCCGATGGCGGTCTTCTTCGAAAGCACGCACCTATTGTAGCATACGTAGAATAGTGCACACACATATCACACGTGTGAAATAAACAAACAAGTAGAAATACAGAACGGTGATTATCACACATCATCCTTAGATCTAGCTAACTAGCTAGGTACCTGAATGTCTCGGTCTCGAAAGAAGGCTTTGCGGCGCTCGCCTGAAGTCGCATACGCGACCATGGCTATCAACAAGTCAGTGCACAGCGGGCTCCCTTTCGCCCAGGAGTCCATGCACGACGAGTCCCCGTACACCACTACCTTGCCTCCCTGTGGCCTCGCCTTCATTTGGTTGTTGTCGGCACCAGGCACAGCGCAACCTTTCGGCGTGGCGCAGGTGTCGAGCGCGCCCAAAATATGTGGGGGCGCGCGCGAATAGCGGGCTGCTGCCTCAGCTGCTGCTCCTGGTCCAGCAGCTGAGTCTTGGCGCTTGTTGTCTTTGCCCTCAGGCGAGGAGGAAGCGCGGCCGCCGCGGAGGCCTTTCAGGTCGCGTTCCTTCAGCTCACCGCTGCGGGTAGCCCGGAGGAAGCCAGTGGCTGGCCAGCTTGAGATGCCTACTCCGCTAAGGAAGCTCACCTAAAGAGAGAAGTAGGAAGGTCAGAGAGAGAGAGTGTGCATGTATGCGTAATTGGAAGTGCACCGTCGCAGGTACAACGGAAGAGAAAAATGGAGGTTGAAGCGACAGAAACAGCACGGAAGGATTTAAACGAGGACAAAAATAAACAGCGAAAGACATTGCAAGGCGTTATAATTAGGAAAAAGAAACAAGTCGAAAGCAAAAGAATTGATCGCCCATCATCTTTACCTGGCTCTGGGCCCCCGGCCCGATGCTCCAAGCCCCGTCAAAGACTCGGTCGCTCAAGCCAATGCCAAAGGGCTTCAAAAGGTCATTGATGGCCGGCACATTGGCGCCTCCCGTGACCTGGGCGAGTCAAGAAGGAAGAAGAGAAAAGAAGGAATTTGTGAGTGCCAGGGAATGGCGGAGTAACCGTGAGTGCTTTTCTATTCGCAAACAAAGAAATAAAAATTTAAGTCGGCCACCATGAACACTTTGAGAGGAAAACCAAGAAGCAAAGAAAAATAAACGGAAAATCCCCTTTCTTACCGCCACCCAATCGGATCGCGTGTTGTCATCAAAGAACGCAGCTTGATTGATGGTAGGCCGCGAGTACCAATCCGCAATCACAATCAACCCCAACCCGAGCTGACGCACGTCGAATTCGATTTTGGCGATCTAGATAAGAAAAAAAAAGAGGTATATCAGGATGAGAGTAAATGGTGCATTGGAAAAAACAAAGGAAATGAAAATGAAGTGGGATCAAATGAAAATCGCTGAAACAATGACACATTTCTTGAACTTTGTTGTTGTAATCAAACCTCGGCCGCGAAGAACTCTTCTTCTGGGTCCACCACTAAAACCGCGCCATACTGGCTGGCGTCAAAGCAGGTGAAATCGCTGCTCAGCACTTCAATGAAATAGCCCTGAGCCCGCAGTGCATGGTAGACGTCGCGAAAGTTGGTGTGGGGGTGGTCGCCGGTCCAATCCAACATGTCCCCCTGTACCTGTGGGACGTGCACGCGCACCGTGGGCGAGTCAAGAGGTGGAAATTGCCAAGCTATTCCTCAAAAATTAAACCAATGCGCATTCCTCCACAAAAATACACGACGAACGAATGAAATAAGCTTAGATTTCGTTCGCTTCTTCTGTCTCTCTCTCCCTATCAACCAGACCTTGAGGTTGTCTCTCGGGAAATATCCCGACGGGTAGCTGATGCTGTGAAACTGGTCCCACAGCAGGCGCTGCTGCTTTCTCGGCGTGGGCACCACCTGCACTGCCACTGGCAACTCCAGCGCTTGTTCCCTCTTCACGCCTTGGGCATCGACGCTGGAGACTACGCAAGTGATTCGCCCTTTGACCACTCCCCGAAACCCTCTGGAAGCGGCGTGTTGTGTAGCGGAGACTTTCACAGCAAACCACCCACTCCACGGCCACACCACAACCTGGTGCTCCACTGCGACCTGAGTGGAGGGGATGAAACAGGAAATACACCACTGATCTCTCACCTCATATACCTTATAGATTTTCATCACGTCGTAATCATGATCTCCTCTCTCCTGTCCTTCTTCCATTCCATGTCTTTATCCTCTCCTATATTTCCAAACATTTACCTCTATCAAAGGCTCTTCTTGTCCATTGGCTTGTTGCAAACTCGGCTCGTCTTGGGTCCAGGCCACTTTGCTTATTTCACCGCTCACCCCGAGACCGTTGATGAGGGTCAAATTGGCGATGGCGGGGCTACCGGTGTAGTACAGAGGTTGGCTGCAGTATGGCCACATGTAAGGGTTTTCAGCACACCCAGAAGACGAAGAAGAAGACGAAGAAGATGGGCCGTCGTCGCCACTGCTGGCGCTCCAATCCAAGTGGCTCGGTAAGAAGGTAGCGCGCGGCTGGTACGCTTCTAAAAGGGCGTGCGCGTAGGTAACGTTCAATGCTCCTGCCCCCTGTTCGAAGACTCCACTGATCGCGTGTTGACTCGCGGATTCCACCAAGACTTGCTTGATAGCAGCAGGAGAAGCTCGCAGTTCACGCGACCGCTGCCGCGCTGCGCTACTCATTAGGCTATTGGCGCTATTAGTATCTGAAGCGGTGGTTAGGGCACCAGATTCAGCAGCGTCGTGATGGTGAGGTGGGTTACTGAGCAAGAGGGCTACGGCGCCTGCCACTACGGGAGAAGCCACAGAGGTGCCGGAGAGGGCACGGCAACCGGATTCGCCACCTTTGCTCAAGACCTGGAGGGTGGGCAATAAAACGGAAAGAATAGGAAAGAGCGTAAATTGAGACAGTGAGAGTAAAAATACGAAGAAAATGAATGAGTGAAGGTACTACTGCTGCTGCTTAAAACAACGAAAAAAACAACAACATCAAGCAAAATAGAGTACATAAAAGAATTCTTTTCCATCTTATTTATGCACACCTTGCTGCCTCGCACAGCACTCCCCAGCGCTACTAGATCCGGCTTGAAGCGGCCATAGCCCATGGGAAGCTCCCAGGTGGACATGCCGCGGCTGCTGAACTTCGCCATGCCTCCACGGTCCGTGACGCCACCCACCCCAATGGTGTCGTACTGGTCCGCTGGGTTGTTCAAAGTGCCATACAGGGGCCCGTCATTGCCGATGGCCGAGACCACAATGATGCCCGACGCAGTCATTTCCCACACTTTTTCGACGAATGGGCGATCGGCGTGGTCGGGCCCCCCGATGGACAGGTTCAGCACGTCGATGCCGCGGGCCATGGCGTAGTTGAAAGCATCCAAAAACCACGAGGTGTAACTCACCTTCAGACCATCGAAAACGAATGAAAATTGAGGAAAGAAGCAACGCTCGAAAAACTTCACACGCAGCAACAAAACAACAACAAGTCTCAACTCTCTCGATGCCGGCACCCCTCCAACTAGACCTCCCAGTGCACGATGTACCTGCTTGTTGGTGAAGACGCGAAACGTGTACAAGTCTGCGCCTGGAGCCCACCCGGGGCAATCAGGATTGCTCGAGCACACCACTCCCGCCACGAAGGTTCCGTGGCCGATCCCGTCGCTCAACTGGTGGTCGTCGGTCCAGTTGATGCGCTCCACCACCCTCGTAAAATGCGGGTGCTGTGCGTGCAGACCCGTGTCGAAGATCGCCACTTTCACCCCTTGCCCCCGCAGCCCGCGGGCGTGGAGTGAAGCCCCCTGCACTGCAGTGGCGGTCCCACTCAGCCCACTGCTGCTTTTGCCACTGCGCCGAACGCCGCGCCTACCTTTCCCCAGCTCGCTTTCTTCGCCGCCGTCTTCGTGGTCATCGCTGTCATCCGAGCCAGCTACCTGAGAGGTCAATTTTCGGCGATACCCTCCATCGGTGGGTACTTTACGACGACCACCAGAGGTGGCAGGAGCGGCACTCATGCCTTCGCCATCTTCATCTTGGTCTTCTTCCTGGAACGCCCACGGCCGTTGAAACGCGCGCCGCAGCCTTCTTCTCCACGGTTTCTTCAACAGCAATCCAGCAGAAGACGTCTCGTTGGCAGAGGTTCTGTCACTGTACCTCCTGGAAGAGGCGGAGCCTAATTTGTCAGCAAGCAGACTGCGCACGGCAGTGTCGGGGCTAACGCTCTTCACCTCCGGAATATTGGCGATGGCTGCAACGAGAGCAGCCTGAGCTCGGCCTTCGTAGGCTAGGCGAACCACCGCGAAGTCGGTTGGCAGCTGCAGCACCTTCGGGTGGCGATGCCCATATACTGGCTGCCATAAACGATGCGGCTTGGCCGCTCCGTCGCCATAAGATAGTCTAGCAATTCCATCAATGGCATTTTCTGTCGCCAAGCTTTCGCTAGGGCTTGCAGGCTGGCCCAGAACAGAGCCCAAGAGGGCGTGGTTGGCTGGCCAGCGCTGGTATTGGTGGAAGCGCACAAGGAGGCGAGGTTCAGGCGGCGCTCGCACAGAAGTGGGGCAAGTTTGCTGTGCCACTGCCACGGATAGAAGACCCATGATGACGAAACCAGATGGCCTAGCATTGTGTCTCCGGAAACGTTGCTTTTGGTCTAATGGGCTAGAGCAGAAAGCAGCAGTAGTAGAAGTAGTTGTAGCGGCAGCAGCTACAACAGCAGCAGCGAAACAAATAGCAGTGTACACAGTTTGGTCGATGGAATTAAATGGTTGATCTGATCCAGGGGCTAGTAATGAGAGCAGCTGTCGGCAGCAGCTTAAAGCGACTCTATCAAAAGTCCCAGTGGTAGCTGCAAGAACGCTTACAGCAGCAGCAGCAGCAGCAGCAGCAGCAAAATATAACAAATCAAACCGGGCATCCGCGGTTTCAAGCGACATGCTATCAGTGGTTGCTAGGCTACTGCAGTTAAGCTTGAGGTTGTAGCATGATCTTAGGCTTTCCTGAGACAAGGGAGGGGGGAGTACAAGGTGAGTTGAGTACTGCTAATGCACATCGAAGAGATCGACCCGTAAGTAGGACACCAATCTTGTTCAAGACACAACTACCTTCAATAACGAAAGTCAAAGCATATGACTTTGATCCCCT
>Ga0307971_1001897_pt1 | contig 10510 bp, 9 predicted proteins | sample OrgLakmetagen714_FD_201820 | JGI IMG/M metagenome (GOLD analysis project Ga0307971, IMG submission 201820) | Saline water microbial communities from Organic Lake, Antarctica - #714 | ecosystem: Environmental > Aquatic > Non-marine Saline and Alkaline > Saline | place: Antarctica: Organic Lake... | reverse complement strand
AGTCTCGACTCTCGAGACGGGTGCGGGCTTCCAACATGCGTGCATTTTACCCCAAATACCCAAACTTGCCTATTATTAGTGTTAGTGACGGTTCTACTACAAGCGCAGCACCGATCCGACTACTTGTATAAGTAAAATTTTTTTTTACCGGCTTTGTTGGGTGTACACTGTACGTATCCACCACAATCCGCACATCCACCAACCACTCCACCACACACATCCACCATCGACCATAAGAAGACGAGGCAGCCAAGCAGCCAAAAAGAGGTGTTGAGCCAGGAATAGGCTCCGCTGTTGAATGTTGAATATGTGAATTAAGTTCATTGTATTGAATTCATTTATCTGGTACTGCGTTATAGAGTTTATGCGCTTTGAAGCTCACTTGTATTCGTGCTTATTTTTTTGCGCCTCTTTCTGCAGGCTCCATGGCGACAGAGATCAATGGCAAGAAAAAAGGTCCCGCCCCTAACGCCAAGGTATGCGATAATTGCTCTTCGTCCGAAGGTAGTGACGGCGCCCCCAAGCTTTCTGCCTGCGCCCGTTGTGGTCTTGTAGTCTACTGCAGCAGAGATTGTCAGCGGGCTCATTGGAAGGCCGGCCATAAGCAGCGCTGCATTGCCAAAGCTGACCGAGCGCCAACGCAAGGCTCCTCGGACTCCTCCAGGGTCACTTCACCCGGGTCCTTGGATGCCGTGGGGGAGTGCAGCATCTGCCTGGATTCAATGACCGAAGCATCGTCCTGCACCCTTCCATGCTCTCATAAATTTCACGCTGCCTGCGTAGCAGATTTGAGAAAGTTTGGCGTAAAGGAAATGTGCCCTCTGTGCCGTACCCCGCTGCCGGCGGGTTCTCAAAAGCTCAACGACGAAGCTTTCTTGCGCTACATGGCAGTGCACCAACTGGTGAGGCGAGGCAAAGCGTCTTGGTCTGCGCTTTCGGCCGAGGCACAACTTGACGTCGATGCGGCGATCGCCGGATGGCAAGCTGCTGCCGACCAAGGGTGTGCAGACGCGCACCACAATTTGGGACTGCTTCATGAGCAAGGTCTTGCCGTCCTTCAAAACTACGGTGAGTCGGTTCAGCGATACACGAAGGCGCTTGAGCAAGGATCCGTGGATTCGCAGTTTCGGCTGGGGTATCTCTACGAGACGGGCCGTGGAGTAGCAAAAAGTGACGTGGAGGCGGCGAAGTCCTACAAAATGGCAGCTGACAAGGGGCACGCAGAGGCGCAGTATTATCTGGGTCTTCTTTACGCAAATGGGCGCGGTGTAACGCAGAGCGACAAAGAGGCTGCGCACTGGTACCAAAAGTCAGCTGACAAGGGGCATGCAGAGGCGCAGTATTGCCTCGGCCTTCTTTACGCAAAAGGCCGCGGCGTAACGCAGAGCGACAAAGAGGCTGTGCACTGGTACCAGAAGTCAGCTGATCAGGGGTGCGCTGAGGCGCAATGTGCCATAGGGCACTCGTGCGGAGGTGGCAATGGTGTGAAGCAAAGTTACGCGGAAGCGGCACGGTGGTACCGGAAGGCAGCAGAACAGGGAGAGGCGAATGCGCAAGCATGCTTGGGCAATCTTCTCGGCGAAGGCCGTGGCGTGAAGCGAAGTGACACTGAAGCAAGGCGGTGGCTCCAGAAGGCAGCTGAGCAAGGGCATCCGCCAGCTCAGTGCACGCTTGGCGCCATTTACGAGAATGGCCTGGGTGTGGCGCAAAGCAACGCGACGGCCGTGGAATGGTTTACCAAGTCGGCTGAACAAGGGTACAAGCAGGCGCAATTCAAGTTGGGGCATTTTTACATGTACGGCCTCTGCGGGTTGAAAGAGAGCTACATCGCAGCGGCGCCGTGGTTTCAGAAAGCAGCGAAGCAAGGGCACGCAGAGGCGAAATGCATCCTTGGGATCTTTTATGAAAATGGCTACGGCGTTTTAAAGAATTACGCAGAGTCAACGCGTTTTTTTCGTGAGGCAGCAGATCAAGGGAACTCGATGGCGCAGTGGAGCCTTGGGGCCCAATACGAGCAAGGCCTCGGCGTAGCGAAGAGCGACAATGAAGCGATGCGGTGGTACAAGAAAGCTGCTGACCAAGGAGACATGGAGGGCTACAATCGGCTGATGCAGCTTCAAGGAAATAAACGAAGGCAGAAATAATAAGAATACAGTTTCAAGGAACAATTGGGTTGCATACTGTAAACTGCGGCTTGCTGCAGCTGCAGGATTGCGCGCCATGCAGTATTGATACAACCACGTACTCGGGCGAATTCAAATCGAATAGAGTCAGCAGTCGTGATTGGCAGTAACAGTGCACACACTTGCAAGCGCACAAGTCGAGTACTTGAAGCAAATGTGTATGGGATATGTTGTGTGCTGCGTGGTGCGTGGTGTAGATATCTAGTACACGGAAATACGGAAATGCGGAGGAATAAAAAATCAGAAAGGTGGAGTCGTAAGGAAAACCTGGTCAACCCTGTCAAAGTATTCCGCAGGGGTTTTCCATTCGAATTCGATCTAAGCCTCGAATGCTATTTCTTATTACCTTTGCGGTTTCGTGCTCTAATAGAATTCAGAATTCGCGTACATATTTATGAAAAAGTCTAGCATGTTATAGGTAAACTTGTCAGTGTCAGCGTCTACATCCCTAATTCGTAAAGGCGCATTTCAAATTTCAACATCCCAAATTTCAACTCCAACTAAGAAGAGTACGAATAAACTTCCGTGGTGTTTGCTGCTTGCCACTAGAAATGGCCGTACAAGACACAAAAAAATCGATTCCCGAAATGCCCGAGATTTACTCCACAACAATATTTCCTACCGCATTCTTGCCTCTTTCTAAAATAATAACTACGTGCTGGTATCAAACAAAGATTTTCGTTTCGATCGGCCACGTCGCCATGTTCAAGCAAGGTGCAAGAAGCGGCGGTTGCCCGGATCGCTTTGCAACATCGTTGTTGTTGAACTTGTTGGACCGCCGCACAGGCTGCACGCATGGCGCGGCACTGGAAGCGTCGTTGAAGACGTCCGCGGCGTTGTCGCAGCCAATCACGTTGACTCCCCCAAAGGGGAAAGTAGCCACTTTTACGGTGCCGTTTCGCGCGGCGCGGAGCACCTGCCGAAGTGGGGTAGCGCAAGGTTGTATTCAAAGTGATGAGTAAATTAATACCGGTAGCAATAACTGTGACTGTAACTGGAATAAGAAATCATGCGAAGAGAGAAGATTAGATTGAGGATTAGTGGTTGCTCTTGTCTTACGTTCAGACACGAGGTTCTAGATCATACAACTCACCTTTTAAAATTGCGCTTACCTGCTCTACACGGCACTCGCTTGATCGCCACCGCGTGAAGCAAGATTCTGCGCTCCCTGTACCCCCACGCCCAACACCACCGTTGTTGTTCTTGTGCTTCTTGGCGCCGTTGCTGCCGTGGCTGCCTCCGCGGTTGTTTCGGTTGCCATGATCCAATCTTTCAGGTGATGGCTTGCCATTACCACTGTCATAATCACCATCACTACTGCTGCTACTACCAGTATCACTACTGCTCCTGCTACTAGTACTGCTACTTCTGCTGCTGCTAACACCGCCGTCACTACTTCCAAGGCGCAGAAATTCAGTTAGTTGCAACCTACGTTGTCGCTTCATTCCTTGCAGCCTATGCTGCTGCTGCTGCTGTGGATGATGTCGTGAAAGAAGTATCGAAGTGGATTTCACTTCGTCCAAACGTGGCGAAAAGGTTGATTTTTCAACAACAAAAGGCAATCTCGCCGATGTGTTGTTGTCTTGACGAACACGAAGAGAAGAGGGCGACGAAGCCTTGTAGGGCACATATTCCTTTGCCAGAAGATCAGACGCCAATCGACGACGGTGCACTCCCCAGGTCCAGGGTGGCGCTTGCAAGGACTTGCTGGAAATAGGTGGTGGCTGCTTTTTGAGCAAGGAAAGAGAAGATGCAGATGATGCGTCCTTTGAATAAGTGTTGTGGCCCTCCTCCATGATGGTGGTGGTGGTGGTGGTGCTGCTGCTACTCTTAACACTGTTCACGATGTTACTGCTGCTCCTTTTGCTTCCTTCTCCGCTGCGAAGGGTCTGATGGCTAGCAGTCTTGAGAGCCTGATTGACATGAATTTAATCAAAGAGGAAACGATTAAGACCACTTTCCACCGAACTGTATACTGTTTCATAGCATTTATACGCGGTCTCTGTTTCCCCTTCCGCTCCTTTCTCTATCTCTCTCTATCTCTATCACTTGAGAGCGCAAACGAAAGAAATTCATCACAAAACTGCGTTTATTAACAGCTACTGTAGTACACAACTTTTACCTCGTCAGAATTCTCCGGAAGTGTTGCTGAAGGCACGAAAGGGCTCCGAAAAGGTTCTTTGGTTTCCAGGGATGGTGGCGGTGGCGATGGTTTTGGAGGAGGAGGCACCAGAGGCAAGCACGTTTCAAAGGAATTGGCAACTTCTTCAAAGTAAATGTGGGCCAAATCTCGAGGCACGAGAGCAAAAGTATCGTCAACATAATCGTCTTTGGCCTGAATCAATGCGCATAATTAAATAGTGAAGAAATACTTTTGATTCGATGAATTGAAGAAAAACGGAAATCAAACATGCTCGAAAAGTCTAGAAGAGAAAAGGATGCACGAAAGAAAGAAGTAACGGGAATGGATGGAAAGCACTGAATCAAGCACACGCGTGGAGAAGGTATTGGAGTCGACATCGACAGCTGGCTTCATATTTACCGGCAACAATTTACGGGGTCTTTTGGGGCCATAGGCCGTAAATACGGTATCTTTGCGCAAATCCAGCCATTCGTGCAGAGGCGGCACCGCAAAACTACAGTAAAGTCAAAAGGGCAATAAGGAGAACAAGGGTTATTGTTTTAGCAATTCATGAGTCCGCTCTCATCTCTTCATTTTTACCACTCGCCACCATCACCGAAAAAATCCCTCAGTACACTGCCCTACCATCACCGTAATAGCATTGATAAACAAACAATAACCGCACAAATATAGAGTATATACACCGGTACTCCAGGTCTGGCCGCACGCGCAGCACCCAAGTGTACTTCATCTTGCGCGTGTGCTCTTCGGTCCAGGCAATATCGTCCAAACACGCACGCTGCTGGAGGGCGGCATTGTAGCCGTTGGCGAGGCATTCGGCCCCCAAGTAGGGGGGAGGCTGGGTGTGCAGCTGGCAGGTTTTCGGCCGCAAGAAGCGAACAGCGAGCTCGAGGTCGCTTCGCTTGTGCTGTTCAAACCAAGTATTGTATCATCGAAAAAAAAGAGAGCAAACCCAAACGAATAAAGCACGAAAATTGGTTGCATAGGCTTTGCAAAGAGATAAACCAATGCCCAAATGATATACTTAAATGTGACCCTTCACTATAATTATTGCAGTGTTCATCGACCACCTATCGGTAATAGAAGATAACAATATTCCCATTCAATTCTAAAGATACCTGTTGGCCATCCAAGTGGAGAAACACGTCTAAAGACCCGCCAATGTCCCGCAACGGTCGTTGCAACGGCTCCAAAAACACCGCTGAGAAATGCTCTCGGTACCTGATAATAGAGAGAAAAAGAAAAGGAGCGAAAAGAAACAGTCGTCAAATAAGCGTCGTAATGGTAAACATGATAAATGAAAATCTATCGGAAGCTTCTCGCAAAACAAAAGTAAAGAGTTTCATGCACCGTAGCCACAAATCAAAACACTTCAATAGGCATAGATAGCAGGTACAAAGTCAGGAAGTAACGCTCCTCTAAAATTGCAACATGTCTCTCACTTGGGCAACGTCAGTAGCTTGGGGGTGCCGGAGACGCAAATCGCCAAATGAGGCGCGCTGGCATTGAGCCACCCCGCCCTGTAAGGCGCGCCAAACACGTGAGGTTGAATCTTGCTGCCTTTGCTGCTGCTGCTGCCAGTGCCGCGGACGCTCCCTGTATTGGCATGCCCTTCGGTTTCCAAGTCTTGAAGTCTGCACGCCACACGCCACAGAAAAAAATGAGTGCCGGAGACGAGAGATGACGGGTAAGACACGAAACGAGAGAAAAGGAACGCCAGAAAAGACAATGAGTTTAATAGCACAATCATGCCAAGTCTTTGACTCTTCAATATATTACTCTGTACTGTACTACTCTCACTTTTCATTTTCCTGTACAACTCCCCTGCTTTTTTACAATGACCCAAACATACCTCTCCACGTGCCCTCGCAGCCCTCCGCCTCCTGCGTGCATGCTGTGCGCGCCGCCGGCGTCGTCGTCGTCGCCGAGCACCATTGGCATCGGCCGATGGCTGCCTCGCCCGCCGCGGTCGTGCTCTTCTAAAGCCCACCCTTCCTCTACCGCGGCTCCTCCATGGTTTCCGCCGTTGCTTCTGCGGTGGATATTGTGACGCCCTTTCTTGTTGCTTCGTTGAAAACTGGCGCTACCGCTGCTACTGCTGCCGTCGCCCCGGCTACTAATACTGCTGCCACTTCCACCGTCTTCGGTGCCACTGCGAAGTTCTGTGAAAACCTGCTGAGAACGAGGTGGACTCGTCGAAACTACAGACATGCCCCAGGAGTCGTCTCTTCCTGCTAGCAGTTGCCGCCGCCGCTGCTGCCACTGCTGCTTGGTTCTCACTTCGAGCTTTCTCCTTTCGGAGCTCGTGCGGTCTCTTCTGCTGTTAATAGTTCTAACATGATTACCGTCGAGGTTACTAGCAGTATGGTTGCTGCCAAAAGTGCTCCCGCCATCACTGGTTGCCTCTTCGCTCAGCCTTCTTCTTCTCCTTCTTCTTCTCCGTCGCCACACCCTTCCCTGTGATCCCAGATTGTCCAAGGCAGCCGCACCGCTGCCTGCAATCGCTTTCGCCATGGCAGCTGCCTGAAATTAATAGAGAAAAAACAAAGTGGGGTACATTAAACACACTGGAACCCTTGCACGCATCGTTTTTTTTTGACCAACGATAGAAATGGTTTTCGAAGTATGAAAACAACAAAAGAGAGATAAATAAGTACAAAAGATGAACAACGTTCGCCACACTCCTTATATGCATGCATACCCGTGCTTCCGCCGTCGCTGACGCATGCAACGCCGCAACCGCGGCATGAGTGCCATGGGCTGTGACCGGCACACCTGCGTAAGGCCTTGCTACAGGGGCTACTGCCGCTGATGCTGTGATCGCAGGTGAGCCAGCAGGGGCGCCAGAGTTTCTCTCAGCACGCTTAGTGGAGGCATATGAAGAGTGCCTCCTGCTGCTGCTGCTACGGTCTCTTGCCTTCGCCGCCGCTGCATCTGCTCCTGTTGCTGTGGTCGTGGTGGCAATCGTTGTGGGAGCAGTACCATCCAAGACAGTGCTGCCATACACAGTCGCATCGAGACGTGGATTGATGTACGGCACGCACTTCACCTGTGGACATGGCATACGATAGGAAATATCTTGAAGTAATACAGTGACTCAAATTTCAGGAATCGAGTGAGCAGCTCCGTTCAGCAATATTCTTTTCTTTTTCTGCGCAGTCTTCGTCTTTATGCTAAATCCACCTAAGATCTTATTCTCATCTCTGCTTATCTGCCTCTTTCCATCTTACCGGTGGCGCGTTCCGGTCCAAAAAGACAACCGCTTCGGAGCAGCTCATTGGACGAGACAACGCTGGCTTGTTAGGAGAACCCCTGTTACCACTTCTGCGATTTGTATTCCCACCGCCACCACGACCATTATTTCGCGGACTACCACCACTGTCGCCACTGTTAGGTCCTCGTTGACTTTGTTTTGCCCATATTTGCTCCGCATTGCTTTCTTTCATCGCCGCATTCAGCACCCACGCCGCAGCAGCAGTGGTAGACGACGAGGACGATGCATCTGCGCTGGCACCATTGCCGTCGATGGCATTGCCATTGTAGGTATCCTTATTGACAATTTCACTGTCTACACTAAAGGCAACTCCGTTGCTCGGCCAAGAAGTGAATGGAAGCCCTCCTCCAACGCTATCAAAGTTGTTGCTTTCGCGTCCTGGACGACTCTCACTTCCAGTATGACGATAAGATAAGCTGGCATCGTTTTGCGGCTGTCCATCGAGAAAGGGATTCGTTGCAAGGCGAGAATCAAAACTTTGAGGAATTGACATGGCTGGCCATTGGAGGAATTCTGACAATCGACGCTTAATACTTCGGGTAATTTCGCGCATATTGGTTGATGTTGCCGCATTGCTTGCATTCCTCAAGCGTTGAGTGTCTCTTTGTTCGTCACTGAGAAGGCGCCCCCGAGCTGACGTTGACCTTGGCACCTTACCTATTGATCCTGTATTAGCATTCCGCACTTGAAACAACAAACTTCGTCTCCTCTGCATATGATCCGCCAGCTCGTCACTCGATTCAACCCTAGCTCCGGTCATGTTCATGCCCTCATTTTCCTCTTGGGATTTGCCTGCAGCATCACGGTTGCTGAAACTGTTGATACTGCTGGGGCTGCTATCCTCACTGCTGCTGCTGCTGCTGCTGCTGCTGCTACCGCTGTTGCTGGCTGCTTCAGTTGCATGGCTAGTCTGCATGCCTACTGACAGTTCATCTAGAGGCGACTGCAGTTCCTCTTCAGGGCTGAAACTGTCGCTGATACCACTGCCTCTGTCTCTGCCGCCGCGCTTTCGCCGACTGTTTCCATGACGCCCGCGCTGCCGCTGGTCAATCTTATGACGATAGGGGGACTCCGCAACTTCTTGAGCCTTTCCTCCGACAAACCCAAGTACAACCAAACACAAATATCAGTAGCCTCGAAAACCCATCAAACGAAACAGATATTTTATGATAGGGCAATGCATACACTATGAACGCTTTTACCTTCCAAGTGTCAGGTGTCACGTGTGCAGGTGCCGAGTGGTCGCGATGCGTTTGCGCAGCCGTCTTGCAAGGGCGGTCAAGAGCACCAATCACACCTGCAAGCGAGTGGCAACCGAATAAAAGTAACAGAACCACCTTGTTTTAGTATCTCTTGCCATCATGTCTATTTCAAGCATATCTCTACTTAGATGCCTTCAGTAGATAATATATAGGTAGTTTGTTTGGAAGTACTCAGGTGGATTGATCTGTAGTTGCCTAGTAGGCATAAAGTACCTGACTATTGCCTACAGTAGTAATGCACCTAGAGTTTGAATATGTACTGAAGTTTACCACAGAAGGGCAGGCCACTAGGGTTTGCCGCGCAGTGAGCAGGGCAGCGCCAAGGCCCGTTGTCATCGCGAATCTCTGCATTGACGTGACGCACAGCACTAGGATGCGTTTGTGGGTCGACACGGTCACATCTTTAAGATCAGGTAGAACAAAGCACCGAGAAGGCAAACTTGTTAGTATTCTTGACACAAGAGAGCAACAACCACGCGAATAAGAAAGCTACCGAGTTATCGATCTTGACGAAGCATGTATCTTTCAAAAGATTGCAATCGCGTAAGCTAGTAAAAGCTAGCTTGCTAGCTAAGGCGAGGTGGTGAGCCGACTACTGCTCACCGCCGGCACAGATCACCCCGCGCTGAACCTGGTTCACCGTGTTGCAAGCACCATCCATGCTGGCAGAAGTTAGCCTTGTTCCCACGCGCGCCTGGCCACCCTACCACCATAAAGAGCAGCATTCGGTTCAAAAGCAAACTCCATAGCTTCTGAACGTTGCCGTATCTTCGCCCAGAAGGTTTTAACATCTCGATTCTGAAGAGGTGGTGTTACGACCACTCACCCCGAGGTGCTAGCCTTCATAACTATCGTAAAGCATTACTTCACATTGTCATAGTCGTGTACATATCATATAATATCTAGGATCATCGGTAATCGATGAAATCGATGTTTGTATCGACCCAAATATACGTCACTCAAATGACCCCAATATGTCAATAAAAACGACGATACTAACTACTGTACAAAAGAAAGTTAGATTACCTACAGAGTACTGTAATGCAAATGCATATAGCGCAAATTACTTACCAGAGCTCTACGCATTTCCATTTGGCAAGTGCCGCATGTTATGTCGCTGTACAAGTGGCGCTTTTGTTGCTTACCCCCCCTTTTTTGTTGTTGCCCCCCCCCCCCTCCCTCCCTCCCTTTACTCTTACTGTGGCAGTTTCACCTGAAATTTCCGGGTCAAACTTATTCAAGTAAATTTGCAGAAGATAACAGTTCATGTCGGATATAGAGGATTTTGCCTAGCCCCTTTCTTTCATGCTCGCGAAGTAGTCACCGATATTCGTTGTGCTTTGCCACTCCATCTCCAGGCGTGTGTTTTGTGTCAAGGGAATTTCCTGTGATGAGTATTCCTTTTCTGCTTTCTCGGTTCTACTAAAAAAATCGTACTTTAGTTCATAGAAGTGAGCGCCGAGTAAAAATAATAGGCATTAATTCTAAGCGGCAGCCACCAACAATCTAAATCAAGGAAGCGGACGCAAATTAACCAGGAAAATCCTTGACCCCGGCGGGTGATCTGGCCGGGCGCCTCATTGTACGTTTATTGAACGAGTTCGAAAATTTCACCTCGGTGGTAACATTATAATGCTGATTCTGCGAC
>Ga0307971_1001889_pt1 | contig 10525 bp, 8 predicted proteins | sample OrgLakmetagen714_FD_201820 | JGI IMG/M metagenome (GOLD analysis project Ga0307971, IMG submission 201820) | Saline water microbial communities from Organic Lake, Antarctica - #714 | ecosystem: Environmental > Aquatic > Non-marine Saline and Alkaline > Saline | place: Antarctica: Organic Lake... | reverse complement strand
TCAGATGCAGCTGTTTCAGCGTTTTACGCGTCAGCTTGTCTTCATCTTTTTTAAGTGCCTCGGCTTCAATTTTCAATTGAATGAGGCGACGTTCCATTTTGTCCATGATCTCGGGCTTGGAATCGATCTCCATCCGAATGCGGCTGGCCGCTTCGTCAATCAGGTCGATGGCCTTGTCCGGTAACTGCCGGTCGGTAATGTAGCGCTGCGACAGGCGAGTCGCGGCAATGATCGCCGAATCGGTAATGGTGACCCCGTGATGCACTTCATAGCGCTCTTTCAAGCCTCGCAAAATGGCGATACTGTCTTCTTCGTTCGGCTCACTCACCTGAATCTTCTGAAACCGACGTTCCAATGCACCGTCTTTTTCGATGTATTGGCGGTATTCGTTCAGTGTTGTGGCACCCACGCAATGCAGTTCACCCCGCGCCAGCGCCGGTTTTAACATATTCCCGGCATCCATCGCACCTTCACTTTTCCCGGCGCCGACCATGGTGTGCAGTTCGTCAATGAACAGGATAATCTGCCCTTCCTGCTTGGACAGCTCATTGAGCACGGCTTTTAACCGCTCTTCAAATTCGCCCCTGTATTTGGCTCCGGCTACCAAAGAACCCATATCAAGCGACAACACTCGCTTATTTTTCAGTGTTTCCGGTACTTCGCCATTAATGATTCGTTGTGCCAGTCCCTCGACAATGGCCGTTTTACCCACGCCCGGCTCGCCGATCAACACTGGATTGTTCTTCCGGCGCCGTTGCAAAACCTGGATGGTTCGGCGAATTTCATCATCCCGACCGATCACCGGATCAAGCTTGCCAGCCTCGGCCTGCTCAGTCAGATCAACCGTGTATTTTTTCAGCGCCTGGCGGCTGTCCTCTGCCTCCTGACTGTTGACGGTTTCCCCGCCTCGAACCTGGTCAATAGCTTGCTCAAGTCGCTCGGCCGTGGCACCCGCTTCACGCAACAAAGTGGCGATGCGGCTGCGATCTTGCGCCATTGCCAGGATGACAAGTTCGCTGGCTATATAGTCGTCCTGACGTTTCTGCGCCAGTTTATCGGCATAGTTCATGACCCGCCCCAGGTCATTGGACATATTTACTTCGCCGTCATGGTTCTGAATCCGGGGCAACCCTTCCAGGTAACTCGCCAGTCCGGCTTTCAGATGAGCTACATTAACGCCCGCATTTTGCAGCAGCGGTGCGATAGCAGAGCCTTTCTGGTCAAGCAAAGCCGTCAGCAGATGCGCCGGTTCAATAAAATTATGATCTCTGCCCAGGGCGACGGACTGGGCATCGGAGAGAGCGACTTGCAATTTACTGGTCAGTCGGTCGATACGCATGAGGTGTCCTCATAAATTTGTTTGGTTATGGTCAAGGTAGGGGCTAAGCAATCAATAACAAGCGCTTGAAATATGAACAGTTGACCAGGGTCAGTTTTCTGAGGAATTTTTGGTCGCCAAAAAAAGAATTCGGCTGGAATATAGGTTCAGCGATCCTGCTCAGTGCCATTTCATGCTGATCGCCAGATCAGATTAACCATGCGTCCGGTAGCACCGTCGCGCCGGTAAGAGAAATAGTGCTCAGCATCGCTGAAGGTACATAACTGACTTCGATAAATGGCGGGCACACCAGCCTGTTGCAGCCAGAACTCGGCCAGTTGCGGCAAATCGGCCAGCCATTTCCCGGGAGAACCCGCGGCCTTGAAACAACGCGCGGCGCCAGGCCAGTCAGCAAAGGCTTCAACCACGTCCATGCCGACCTCGAATGCCTGAGGGCCAATAGCGGGCCCGAGGCCACAACGCACCCTGCCCGGATCTGAAAATTGCTTCAGTGTTTCTGCGAGAACCCCCGCTGCCAGGCCGCGCCAGCCACCATGGGCAATGGCAACCTGAGCACCGTCATCCTGCCAGAAAAACACCGGCAGACAGTCGGCGGTCATGACCGCCGCTGCGATGCCTGGTTGAGAAACTGTGGCGGCGTCGGCTTTGGCTCCATCGGCCACTGTTTCAACCGCAACAACCCGATTACCGTGTATCTGGGATAACCAGCGTATCTGCTCACAGCCAGTCAGTCCGGCGATCAGACCGGCGCGGTTGGCATCCACGGCTGCAGCAGAATCGCCGACATGGTGAGCCTGATTATTGCTCTCAAAGGGTGCTTGACTGTGACCACCCAGACGGGTTGTCCAGCCCAGTTTAACGGCTTCAGGCAGCGGCCACACGGGCCTTGCTAGGGTCATAACCGGTCGTCATCCACCTCACCTTCGTGGTCGGCCTCGAGCAGCGCCAGCAGGTCGATCATGTCGTCCGGTAGTTCTGCCTGCCAGGCCATTCGCTCGCCAGTACGAGGGTGTATCAATTCAAGTTGAGCTGCATGCAAAGCCTGGCGCTCAAAATGGCGCAAGGCGTCGGATACAGCGCGTGTTACGCCTTTGGGCAAGCGTTTGCGACCGGCATAGACCGGATCACCGACCAAAGGGTAGCCGATATGTGCCATGTGCACCCGAATCTGGTGGGTGCGACCCGTTTCCAGCTTGCACCGGATAAAGGTGTGGTTTTGAAACCGGTCAGTCACGCGATAGTGTGTTGTCGCCGGTTTACCCGTCGGGGTAACCGCCATTTTGGTGCGGGCGGTCGCATGACGACCAATAGGTTCATCAACCCGGCCACCGCCGGTCATAATGCCAGTGACCAGTGCCTGATACTCACGACCCATACTGCGATCCTGTAGCTGGCCAACCAGACTGGTGTGCGCCGTCAGTGTCCGCGCTACCACCATCAGACCCGTCGTATCCTTATCAATTCGATGCACAATGCCCGCACGCGGAACCGACTTCAGCTCCGGGAAACGGTACAACAAACCATTGAGCATGGTGCCGCTGGGCGTGCCTGCCCCCGGGTGCACAACCAAACCAGTCGGTTTGTTGATAATGATGATGTCGTCGTCCTCAAACACCACGTTCAATTCAATCGGCTCGGCGCCCCAGCGCTCTTCTCCGACCAATAGTGCCTTCAGTGTGAGCGTTTCACCGCCAATCAGCTTGTCGCGGGGTTTGCGAACCTGATCATTTACCCGGACTTGACCTTCTTTGATCCATTGCTGAATCCGCGAGCGTGAATGCTCGCTGAACAGGCTGGCTGCGATCTGATCGAAGCGCTTTTGGCCCATCTCAAGCGGCACTTTTTTGCTGTCTTCCAGCAGTTGAGGAGAATCGGTCATTGGAGCCCTTGCATGCCTGTGGTTACAATAGCGACCTATTGTACTTCAAGGGCCGGACCCAACGCATGTTTCTCCGTCAAACTTCGACATTCAATTGGCCAACGCTGGCAACGATACTCCTGCTCACTTTGACTCTGGGGGGATGCAGCCTGTTTCAAAACGCCAATCAGGAATCCGAGCAAGCGCTCTATGAGCAGGCATCCCGTCATCTGGAAAACCGCAACTACACCCTGGCGATTGATACACTGGAACAACTGGAAGATCGGTTTCCATTTGGGCGCTATGCCAAACAACTGCAGCTTGACCTGATGTTTGCGCGCTATATGAGCAATGACCATGCCCAGGCTCTGCTCGATGCAGACCGATTCACCCGACTGAACCCGGATCATCCCAGCGTTGACTACGCCTGGTATTTGCGAGGTATGAGCTACTACCGGTTGTATGAACAAAACTCTGGCATTACCGGACGCGGTGATCTGGCACAACGGTCGCAAGCTCAGGGTCAAAGTGCTTTTGACGCACTCAGCCGCTACACCCAGCGCTTTCCGGACAGTGGCTATCGCGAGGACGCCCTGGATACGATGATCATCCTCAAGGATTCGCTGGCGCGGCATGAGCTTATTGTTGCCGACTACTACATGCGCCGTGATGCCTGGGTAGCCGCGGCCGAACGGGCACAGGTAGTGCGACAGCATTATCCGGGCGTCAGTGCACAGGCCGATGCACTGGTGGTTCTGATTGAATCCTATAACCAACTGGGCCTGGCGCAGGACCGCGAGATTGCACTGGCAACGTTACAGCGCGACCATCCGGGGCATGCCACGCTGGCAGAGGGAGAGTATCAGTCGCCCTTCCTGCAGCAAGACCGCTGGTGGCTGAAGATCCTGACATTGGGCTGGCTGAGTTGAATCAGCCCGGAGACAGCCAGACCCGCCTCAGCTCACTATAATAATCTGGTCAGCCCGGACCCCTCGATTCTGTTCCAACCTGGTACCGGGGTTGTTTATCGGCCAGGTTTCCAGCCATGTGTCAGCGGGTAGCGACGATCGGTGCCAAATCCGCGCCGGGTAACCCGCACACCCTCTGGTGCCTGCTGTCGCTTGTATTCGTTGCGGTCTATCAGCCGAATGATCCGCTCGGCCACAACCGCGTCAAAACCTGCTTCGACCAGCGTATCCAGACTTTCATCGCGCTCGACGTAACGCTCAATAATCGCATCGAGAATGTCATAGGACGGCAGGCTGTCTTCGTCTTTCTGGTCCGGTGCCAGCTCGGCAGAAGGCGGCCGGGTAATGACTCGCTCGGGAATCACACGGCCCTGCTGGTTACGCCACTGGGCCAGTTTATAGACCCAGGTCTTGGGAACGTCTTTCAGCGCGTTGAAGCCACCGCACATGTCACCGTAGAGGGTGGCATAACCGACCGCCATTTCGCTCTTGTTACCCGTTGTCAGGACCATTGAACCCAGCTTATTGGACAGGGCCATCAGAAACAGGCCGCGCATGCGTGACTGCATATTTTCTTCAGTGGTATCTATCGGGCGATGTTCAAACAGAGGGCTGACTGAATCCAAAGCGGCTTGATAGGCGGTGCCAATGGGCAACACGTCATAACGGATACCCAGCAAGTCGGCCTCAGCCCTGGCGTCTTCAAGGCTCATTTCTGCAGTGTAAGTGTAGGGCATCATCACCGCATGCACCCGATCTTTACCCAGGGCATCGACAGCGATGGCTGCACTCAACGCCGAGTCAATGCCGCCGGACAACCCCAGCACAACCCCGGGAAAGCCATTGCGATTAACGTAATCCGCCAGGCCCATCACCAGTGCTTTATAAAGGGCCTCCCCGGTAGCCAGAACTGGCGCTTTCGATGGTTCCGCCACCCGCCACCCAGTTGAGGTACGATGCAGATCAACACAGGTCAGTGCCGACTCGAACTCGGGCAGTGTCAGGGCGATCTCGCCATCACTCTGGGCAATGAACGAGCCGCCATCAAATACCAGTTCGTCCTGCCCGCCAAGATGATTAACGTACAGAGTCATGGCATTAAAGGCTTTGCAGACGCGGGCAACCTGCGCATGGCGCTCCGGAAGGCGACCGATATGATACGGGCTGCCATTGATGTTGATGTTGATCTCGGCGCCTGCCTCGGCGGCTCGTCGCGCCGGGCCGTCGTACCAGATATCCTCACAGATGGTGAGTGCTAGTCGCGCACCCTTATAATCAAACACACAGGATTCAGACCCTTTGGTGAAATAACGTTTTTCGTCAAACACCTGATAGTTCGGCAGATGCTGTTTACGGTAATCGGCAATGACCTCACCCCGATCGATCAGCATCGCTTTGTTGTACAAGGCACCCTGCTCTCGCTCGGGGTACCCGACAACCATACCGATCGGCAGTGCCGCTGCTTTAAGTTGGTCTATGGCATCACCGATGCGCAAACCAAGACTCGGGCGCAGCAACAGGTCTTCCGGGGGGTAACCGACCAGCGTCAGTTCCGGGAAGACCACCAGATCGGCCCCCATTGCAATGGCTTCCTGGGCCAGCGCCAGCACTTTTCGAGTGTTGCCGGGAATGTCACCAACAGGAAATCGATCCTGAACCAGGGCCACACGCAACGTCATTACCTTCTCCCACTCTATCAACAGACCGCTATTGTCCGGTTTTCCCCGAAGCAGAACAAGCCATGCCGCTTGCCGGTGAACAGGAGTGTTGTCATGCCATCGTCAAGGGTGTTTATACTGAGCACACCAAACAGACCCTTCACCTGACGGGTCATTGCGACAGGGAATGCAACCGACCATGATATCCTCGCCCCAGTACCCAAGCTATCGGCGCCAGCAGATCCTGTTTTACTATGGTATCTATCGGCTGATGCTGGGCAGTGCCCTCGCCGTGCTGGCGCTGTTACCGCTGGAAACCATGATGGCTTTGCCCCATCTAAGCGCAGATTCCTTTTTCTATGCAACTCTGTCGTATGTGATCATTTGCATCATTGGTTTGATTGTTACCGTTCGGGACCAGATGGGCAGCACATCGACCCTGGTATTGCTATTGACCGACGTTTTGCTGCAATCGCTGATTCTGAACTACCTGGGCGGCGTCGGCACCGGTTTTGGCAACCTGATGATCGTCAGTGTCGCGATTGGCAGCCTGTTGCTACCCTTGCGGCAAAGCCTATTGGTCGCAGCGATGGCAGCCTCAGGTGCCGTTTATACTGAAATGCTGTCGGTCAATACGCTGAAGGAGGACAACCTGTTGCAGGCGGCCTTGTTAGGCGTCGCCTTCTTTGCCGTTACGCTGCTGTTGCAATATTTAACCTCACGAGTGCGTTCAACCGAGCAGCTGGCCCGAGCCCAGGCAGATACCATTCTAGACTTGCGCCAACTGAACGAACTCATCGTACAACGCATGCGCACCGGCATCATTGTGACCACCTGGGAAGGGGCCATTCGGCTGATGAACGACGCAGCCAAAGACTTGCTCGGCACAACTGAGAAACGCGCCTTCTGGCTATCCCAACCCGTGCAGCGACGATTGGAAGCCTGGCAGGCAGAGCCCACTGAACGCACCGAGCCATTGCAAATGGACAAAGACCACCCGCTGGTGCAACTGAATTTTGCCCCGCTGCAGAACACCCCTCAATGCGACCTGATCATCTTTGTCGAAGACACTGGCAAGGTCCAGCAACAGGCTCAGCATCTAAAACTTGCCTCTCTGGGTCGGCTTACTGCCTCCATTGCTCACGAAATTCGCAACCCATTGGGGGCAATCAGCCATGCCTCACAACTACTGGCAGAAAACCCTGCCCTGAACGAGGGCGATCAGCGGCTACTAAGCATCGTTCGCAGTCACAGCAATCGCATCAACATCATTATCAGCAATATTCTGGATATGTCGCGCCAACAAAACCTTCAGCTCGAACCGGTAAGTTTGCGAGACTTTATCGAAGATTGTCTCGATGAGTATCGCCAGGGCCACGTTAAGTCGGATGATGTTCAGATCAAGGGCGAACCAGACATTCAGGTACGAATTGACCCCAAGCGCATGATGCAGGTGGTGATTAATCTGGTCGATAACGGGCTGCGCTACAGTGAACTCAGAACCGGTTCACGGAAAGTCCTAATACACATTGGTAAACTTGCAGACACCGAGCAACCGTTTATGGATATCAGAGATTTTGGTCCAGGCATCTCCGAGGATCAGGCTAAACACTTATTCGAACCGTTCTATACCACCGAAGCCAGCGGAACCGGACTTGGGTTATACATTGCCAAGGAACTATCCGAAGCCAACCGTGCACGGCTGTTCTACACCGGCAATGAAAACGGCGCCTGCTTTCGAATCCTATTCGCACACGCTGCTGTACAGGAGTAAACACCACTATGGCCGATCAACGTGTCCTGATTGTCGATGACGAGCCCGACATTCGTGAGCTGCTTGAACTGACCCTGATGCGTATGGGGCTCGATACCTTCAGCGTGCCGGACCTGAAGTCTGCGATTCAACAGATCGATAAGCACGCCTATGACCTGTGCCTGACCGACATGCGGCTGCCCGATGGCAACGGCCTTGAACTGGTCAAATACATTCAGCGCAGGCGTCCGTATACACCCGTAGCTATGATTACCGCCTACGGCAACATGGAACTGGCCATCGACTCTCTGAAGGCCGGCGCCTTTGATTTTGTCTCCAAACCGCTGGAAATAGACCGCCTCAGAGCACTGGTCAACCAGGCTCTGAAAATCGGCAATACGGCGAATCAGGCATTACCGGGCAGCACTGTGTCTACCATGGTCGGTGAATCGGAAGTCATGATCCAATTGCAGGGCAAAATTCGAAAACTGGCGCGCAGTCAGGCGCCGGTATTTATTCAGGGCGAATCGGGAACCGGCAAAGAACTGGTCGCCCGTCAGATCCATGCTATGGGGCCGCGCGCTGAAGGCCCTTTCATACCGGTCAACTGTGGCGCTATTCCCAGCGAATTAATGGAAAGCGAATTTTTCGGGCATAAAAAAGGCGCCTTTACCGGAGCCACGGAAGACAAAGCCGGTTTCTTCCAGACGGCACACAACGGCACGTTGTTTCTGGATGAAGTGGCCGACTTACCGCTGGCCATGCAAGTTAAACTGCTGCGTTCAATACAGGAGAAAAAAGTCCGCGCTGTTGGTAACCAGTTGGAAGTCGACGTTGACGTACGGATTCTCAGCGCAACGCATAAAAATCTCGACGCCCTGGTCGCTACCGGCGAGTTTCGTCAGGACCTTTTCTATCGGATCAACGTCATTAACCTACTGGTACCTGCACTGCGAGAACGCACCGGCGATATCCCACTGCTCTGCCAGCGAATCTTGGTTCGCATTGCTGAATCCTATGAGCTTGCACCGGCGCGTCTGGATAAAGCGGCCGAGCAAGCGCTGATGAACTATGCCTTCCCGGGCAACGTCCGTGAGCTGGAGAATATTCTGGAGCGCGCCTACACCCTGTGCGAAGACGACCGAATTGGCTTGAGCGACCTGCAACTGGATAACACCCCAGCAGCCGGCCTTTCGGCATCAGATAACGGCCACGGCAACGACGAACGCTATGTACGACCGAGCGATATGAATCTCGAAGACTATTTACTGGAAGTCGAACGGGAAGTGGTCGAGCAGGCGTTGGAAGAGACGCGTTGGAACCGGACGGCGGCGGCGAAAAGGCTGGGCATTACCTTCCGGGCACTGCGCTATCGGTTGAAAAAGCTGGGGCTGGACTGACCACAACAGCCACCCTTTTTGAGACAGTGTTTGCGATCGTCATCACAACAATACGCGTTGTTGATTGACACTTTTTCTCACCTTTTCCTATGCTGGCTGCGTTGCTTAAGGATTAAGCAGCACACCGATACCCCGACACCTGAACCTAGTTGGGCCATGCTTAAGGAAAAGGAACCAATTGAATGCAACCGCGTAAGGACAACACCGGTTTTAGTCTAGTCGAGCTTACAATTTCACTGGCCATTCTGGTGATCATCGCCGGTATGGCGACGGCTAACTGGCAAGGCACACTGGAACGACACCAGGCACGGCAAACCAAACAGGAGCTGCGCTCCCTGTTTCAGATCGCACGACACAGTGCTATCAACAAACGTCAACTCACCACCTTTTGCCCGCTGGATTCAACCAACACCTGCAGCAACAACTGGGGCCAACCCATCTCTGTGTTCATCGACCCCGGCAATCAGAAAACGCTGGCGCAGACAGATTTTTTGATTCGAACCTTTAATGCACTTCCAAAGGGCACGCTGACCGCCAGTAGTTCAGGTTCGCAACAACGTCGCTATTTTCAGTTTAAACCGGACGGCACCGTGCACGGAACCATCGGCAATTTGACCTGGTGCCCCGACAGTCTCATGGCCGAACGCGGCGTTCATGTCATTATCAATTTCGGAGGCCGGATTCGCTGGGGAAAAGACCGTTCAGGAGACGGCATTGTGGAAAAGGCCTCAGGCGAGCCTATTAGCTGTACCTGAGGCACCTTACGAGCAACGAACTTGCCAGGCACTAACGGTTATTAAATCCAGCCGCCTTCAACACCCTGGTGAGTCAACGTAAGAGTACCACAAGCGCCGCCGTTGGCGACTGTCCGGATACGCGTTGTTGGTGTCGCTGTTAATGTGAAGCTGCTGTTGTCTGGAGTGGCTATGGTGATAGTGAACGCTGCTTCTGCCGCACTGACATTCTCCGGTGACTCATCGAACGGCAGGGTCGGGGCTTCGTCGGCCGCAGTCCGATAGCTAAAGTTCGAGGCATAGCGCCGTTCCATCCACTGTGCCAGTTCCATCAAATCGGCCTGAGCGTCGGTGCATTTGGATCGCTCGACATAGCCCGTGTATGACGGGACCGCAATCACGGCGATGATCGCGATGATCGCGACCACGATCATAATCTCAATCAAACTGAAGCCGGCTGTCGTTTGCTTTGGTTTAACCATGACACCTTCCTAAACCTTTCGGTTAACGTTCCATTGAAACTGCATAGGCAGAACAGGGCACAACCAATGTACCCTGTTCTGCCCTGAGCTGGCTGCGCTGCATCTGTTAGCTGCGACATCCTTGTTTTTAGCCTTTCCCTGTCAATAAGTAAGCGCTGAACCTGCTACGCTTTCAGGCATTAAGCGCTAACGCAATTGCTGCCAGGCCTGCCGTCCACGGGACTGACTACCCGCTTCGGGGACGGTTATCATTTGCCCATTACTGCCACTGATCACCTTTATCTCATTGTCATCGCCCGAATTCGTCGGGTCGACACCGGTGATCACCGCTGG
>Ga0307971_1001888_pt1 | contig 10535 bp, 19 predicted proteins | sample OrgLakmetagen714_FD_201820 | JGI IMG/M metagenome (GOLD analysis project Ga0307971, IMG submission 201820) | Saline water microbial communities from Organic Lake, Antarctica - #714 | ecosystem: Environmental > Aquatic > Non-marine Saline and Alkaline > Saline | place: Antarctica: Organic Lake... | reverse complement strand
TAGAAACGGAGAGTGTGGATATATGGCATTGCCATACACTAGCAAATACTTCAAGATGCTTAACTGATAGTTTTTATCTTTCTTATTATATATAAATGAACTTATTAAAATTAAAAAACAATTTAGCAGTAGATGAAAGTAAAATAGATATCTATATTTTTGATGTTGATTTTCATTCATATTAGTTTTACTTTTATTTTTTAACAACTTAGATGGAGAAACTCCAGAAGACTAAACGTCGAAAAGAAATGCTATACATACTGAAAAATTGAAAGCCTATCACCAAAAAAGAGAAAACAGAGAAAAGAAGTGCTAAGATAGAGAGAATGTGGAGTAATTACTGGTCTAAATAATTAAGTGCACCGTTGATTATATAACTATAGAATGTAGTGAGCGAGTTTGAATTAGTACGAGTGGACAAATATAGGATAATGAAAATAAGTGGCTCTTAGATTTTACATTTAACTTTGCACAATGAAACCAGCATCAACTATTATCAAAGAGATTCAGAAGCTACAAGAAAAAAGACAAGCTATTCAATGAAGCATGCGTAGAACAAAATGAAATCGGGAAGTATCAAGAAAGGCTAAATATAATGAGAGATTTTAATTTATTATTTTTGATTATGAATAGGCGAAAAAAAGAAGATGAATATTGGTTAATAGAAAATTACGCAAATAAATGAAAAGAATATTGTGCAAGAAAATTAAATAAAACAATTTCCTCTATTAGAGCAAAATCAAGTAAGTTAAAATTAAAATTGAATACAAATTCTGATTTTTATAGAGACTTTCAAAAACGTGCTGCATTAAGTAAAGTTTGAAAAAAAAGACCAGCTCATTCAAGTTTTATGAAGAAACAAATAGAATTATGAAATATGCCACATGTAAAAAATCCCTCTATAGAAACAAAAAAGAAAATATGAATTGCATCAAAAAAAAGCATCAAAGAAAAATGACATCCAAAATGAATGTTATGAAAAAAACACACCACAGAAACAAAAAAGAAATTTTCAAATAGGGATATACGACGACATAAAAAAACAGAATCCGAAAAAGAAGATATTATGGATAAAATGCTATTAACAAAAAAGAGAAGATGAAATTGGAATAATCATATTAAGTCATGAAACGCATACTCAAGAACAAAATCATGAAAAAGAAAAGATTTAGATGATGTATTTTTTAGGAGTGCAACAGAAGCAAATTTTGCAAGGTGGTTAAATTTAAAAAATATCAAGTATATATTTGAACCAAAGACTTTTTATTTTTCATGATATAAAAGGTGAACATTATCATATACACCAGACTTTTATATACCCGAATTAGATATTCGATATGAGGTAAAATGACGACTTGATAGTAAGTCAATAACTAAGATAAAAAGATTTAAAAAGCAATACCCAAAAGAATTTTCAAAATTATATATTGTGAAACAATGATATTGAACTAAATCAAAAAAACAGATAGAAAAACTTTGATTTACTAACGACAGAGTAATTGATCGAAAAACAATAAAGGTATACGAAAAAGTGATACATGATCGAGAATAAATGAAGTGTAAAAAAGTGTTGCAATCTAAAATAAAATGGTTAGTATAAGAACACACGAGAAACATCACTAGCACCGACTAGATTGTTATTGTGTATGTGTTTTACTCTTTATACATCAATATGAACTCTACAGATGCACTAACTATCTTACAATGATTATCTAAGCACATGATACAAAAGAAAGAAAATAAATGTGATTGGTGTGAAGAAGATAAAACTATAGATGTTTCAGTAGATGGAGAAGAGACGTTTGTTTGCCATGATTGTTTTGATAAATTGCAAGATACACATATTGAATGTGGTAGTTGTTGAGTTTATGATAGTGAATGATTTGAACCAGAACATTGACCTTTTATTTGTTGATTATGTAGAGACTAATGGAAAATATAGCAAAAGCGATTATAGAAGTACAGAAAGAAATTAAATGAATAGAAAAAAATAGTAAAGTATGATCTTGAAACTTTGCTTATAGTTGAGTTAATGACAAAGATGTAAAAACTATTTGTAGAGAATCTATGTCAAAAAATTGATTATGTATTGTACCTATTTCAGTTAAACCTACAGCTCATATATCAAGACGAGAGGAAGATATTACATATCAATGAAAAACAACAACCAAACAGAAACAATCTATAATGACAGAGGTAGAAACTAAATATATGTTGCTACATGAATCGTGAGAATATATTGAAATAGCTTGATATGGTCAATGAGTGGACTCGCAAGATAAGTGAGCATGAAAGGCTACAACATATGCTTTGAAGTATGCTTTGTTATATATATTCCTTATTCCTACAGGAGCTATTGATGATACAGACAATACGCATTCAAATGATATTGATACACCAAACAAAAAAACAAAACCAGAATTTACAGCAAAATCACTTGAATGATTCAAAAAGAAAATGTGAGAGTATAGCAAAGAAGAAGCTATAAAAGTTATACAAGAAAATTACACACTTACTGAAATAATGAAGACAAAAGTTTTAGCTTTATATCGTATGTAACCATGAAATTATACGAAATAACAAAGAAATACAATGAATTATTATCTAATGAAGATATGACACTAGAAGAATTAGATCTAATAGAAGATGAAAGAGAAGAAAAAGTAGAAAATATTATTTGATATATGAAATGAGTTGAGTGAGAAATTGGTGCAATAGATAATGAGATTGCAAGACTATCAAAAATGAAAACAACAAGAAAGAATAGGATTGAATGATTGAAATGATACATCTCTATGAATTTACAAAATGCTTGAATAGAAAAAATAAATGTATGAACATTTGCTTTATCATTTAGAAAATCAAAGAGTCTAATTGTAGAAAAAGAAGACAACATCCCAAATGCTTACATGAAAGAAAAAACAACCGTAACAGTAGATAAAGCGACACTCAAAAAAGATATTGAAGACGGATTAGTGATTGAGTGAGTACATATTCAAGTAAAGCATAATCTACAGATAAAGTAATTTATCAAGCACCTATAATATTGTTAATTTTATATTATTATTATATACTCATGGAAATAATGTACTTCTTATTATGAATGGTTATGCTTACAGGACAAATTCGAGGAGCAGTAATAATGTTTGGATGACACAAGAACGCACCACAACGATTAAGAATAACTATCTGAGTAATGCTTATATTTATGTTTATAGGAATGATGTGATTATCTATGTAATAGCTTTATTTATAATTAAACTATGCAAACTACGATATGATGACAGCTCGTTTCTTTCCAAAAAATGAAAGACAGGTCATATAAGATAACTTTTGAAAGTGGCGAACTATTACCAGAGCAACTATTGGTATTAGATCAACTATTCCAAAAAGCTGTATTCCTGCTAATAGGTGAGAACCCTGTAGATAAACTTCCAGATGATCTACCACAAGCTATAGAACAATGAGCAGAAAAAGAAAACAAAAAGAAAAGTCTATCAAAAAGACAAAGAGATGTTATTTATGTTTATTGGAATGAGAAAGCAGATAAAAAGAAATACCCTACATCAAATGATTTTTATGAACATGCTATGGAAAACAACATACAGAAACGGAAGGATTTACTAGATTAGTTTTTTACTCAATCTATAACATGAAACTAGAAAGGTGTGAGGTCTATAGATGAAAAGCATACAGCAAAAGATGTGATTGATTTCTTATAGAAGTAATAGCTTTTAATACAGTAAAGAACATAGAAAAGAAACGATTGATATGCCCAAATTGTCATACTGACTACACAGAAGATAAAGAAAGTGTTGCAAAGTAATATTTTATGGTTATAATACTGATGTCGTTTTACTCTTTATGTATAATTATGAAAAACACTCTTGTGAACTACACACTTAAATTATTAGTTATAGTATGATTGGTTATGATTGCATCTTATTTGAACGCAACTTATGCTAGTGATCGAACTGATACTGAACATTTTAGTTCTAATATGGAGAAATCTATGTTTGCTATAGATCAGAAGATGAGAGAAACAGAATTATGCTTTGAAAATATTGGTACTAGAAATCCTATTATTTGTTCAATATGGGAGCAAAATATTGCAACACCTTTTATTTGAAAATATTAGCATGACTAGAAAAAGAAAGAACAATTAGAAAACGAATAAAACAAAAATAAACTTTATCATTCACATTACTAACTATGAAATATAGTATACTTCACATTAATATATTTATAGCCAGTCAAGTAACAATATTTATGCTTTGATTGTATTGATATATGAATATGGACGTACAAGTATTATTACATCTAATAGCAATAATGTCTCAGATTACATGAGTTATAAAAAAGTAATTTATTTATATACAAAAATTAAAAATGAAAACATTAAAATTTATAAGAGAAAACTGAATTATTATAATAATCTGAATATTAGCATTAGTGTCATACTCTTTCATCTATATGAGTAGTAGAATAGAATTTGATACATTAGAAGTACAAGAAGAACCTAGTATATCACGTGAAAAACAAGTAAAAGTAATGATAAAAGTGTGATTCTCAGAAAAAGAAGCTAACTATATGATAAATGTATGCTCACAACAAAACAATCCTGTATGGTGCGTAGAGATAGCAAGTTCTATAGCTTATCATGAAACTAAATGAGGTACTGAATGAGTATGAAGAAAACATAAAAATAATTTATTCTGACTTATGCAATACGCATACAATAGCGACTGAACAAGATATCAAATAAGTAAGGTATATCCAAATAGAATGGCAAGTTTTGAGGATTGGGTATGGAGATACAACACATGGTGGTATAAGAATGATTGTAATGAGATGATTACCAAAAGTAGATATACAACAACAGATATTGAACCACGATTAGAGAGTTGTGTAAAAGTACAATGAATGTTTAATACATAAATTCTATAGATAGTATAAAAAAACAAGACTATGATGTATCGCAGTTTGATTTACGATCAGAAGAAGAACTTTAATTTATTATATAACCATGCACAACTAGAGTATAAAACACATCTAATAGAATGATTAGAACAAAGAGCAAATAATATTATACAAGAAAGAGAACAAAACAAAATGGACTGTGAGATATTATGAGAAGATGTTCCGTATGATCTATTGTGGTTATGTGGAGAACCAAAGTAATTTTATTTATACTATTCTAATGACACCAGCTGAAACACTTGCAGAAAGTATAAATCTGAATGAATACTGAAAAGAGACTACTGATGAAGATGTGCAGTATGCCAAAGACAATAATCTTATGATATGTACTGGGAGTGGTGATGATAATATTTCTTTGTACTGAGCGTTTGAAGAGGAGGTATGATTGAGTAGCACAGGTAGTTTTCATATAATAAAACATTGAGACCATTATGAATGGATAAGACGAGAAGATATGTTAGATGAATTGATGGAGATAGATAACGAACTAATTAAAGATATTGCTTGTGAAAAGGTTCAGGAGTTTGTAGAGAAAGAGTCAATAGAAATAAAAGTAGAAGTAAATTATGAAGGTTCATGATATTACTTTGATATGTCAGATAATAAACATCCTACATTTGAGATACTAGAAGACGGAGAGAAGTATTGTATATGATGTGTAGTAGATTTATCCTCTTTAACTAGATAATATAATGAAACTAATGTGATATATATTCTTAATTTATCTTTGTATATGATTTCTAGTAGCTTTATATGGAATATATGAATGGCATACACAGAACAAAAAACAATGATTTAGATTAGAAACATACAAAGAAATTATAATAGTATCTATCATTTGAATACTAATTCGACCATTACTTTTATTTTCTAATATATTTGATGATACATAACAGACAAGAGTATATAGAAAACTTAATAAATAATGTCAGCACACATACCCCATGAGCGAAAAAAGAGAGTATGTTGATAGATAACAACCCACTACTTCGAGTATTGGCACATAATATATTAGATGATTGGGATAAAGATTATTCTAAAGTTTTAAAAAAAATAAAGGGGGGGGGCAACAAGAAAGATGTGATGATCTACAAATAAAATACCAGAAATTAGTACAACGTTTTATTGATAATATGTAACAAATAATATGTTAACAACAACAGCCAACGGTGCAGTAATATTATCTACTAACGAAGAATGAAAACTTATTTTAGAACCTAAACATACAATGACAAACACATGAATAGATAATACAGGTTATCGTAATACAGGTAATCAGAATACAGGTGCTCGGAATACAGGTTATCGTAATACAGGTAATCAGAATACAGGTGCTCGGAATACAGGTGCTCGTAATACAGGTGCTCGGAATACAGGTGATCGTAATACAGGTAATCGTAATACAGGTTATCGTAATACAGGTGCTCGTAATACAGGTGCTCGGAATACAGGTGATCGTAATACAGGTAATCGGAATAGTGCAAATAGATGTGCTTGATCTTTCAATACCACATCACCTAAGATGAGATTATTTAATAAAGAATTAGACATGACAGCAGAAGAATTTTATAGAGACTACAGTATATATGCAGAAATAAAACTTACTGAATGGATAACAGAAAGTGATATGACAGATTTAGAAAAAGAAAGTAACCCTACTTACAAAACCACTGAATGATACCTAAAAGAAAGAACATTTGAGGAAGCTTGTAATTTACGATGGAGTGAAGCAGATAAAGAAGAAAAACAAAAATTCCTAGATCTACCTTGATTTGATTCTAGTATATTCAAAGAGATAACAGGTATAGACACAGAAGGTAAAACAGAAGAGATGACGCTAGAGGATTTATGTAAAGAGTTATGACGTAATATAAAGATAATCAAATAGTTTTTACATTACCTTGCACACCATGCATAAATATAATACTTCTTCCGTAAATACCGGAATAAATAATGATGAAGCTGACTATACACACCCTAATTGAATGAGTGCATGTAAGTATCGTTCTGGGAATATATGTGTTAAAAACAAAGAATGATGTATACTATCTTGACCGTTTACTGAAGAAGAGTTACTCAGTTTATGATTTATTGAAGAGATAGATATATATACAAAATCTGCTGAGCGTATACTATGAAACTACTGAAGTGTGTATTGTGATAATAACATAAAAGACTTGTCAGTACAATTAAGAAAATACTTTCCAGAAGAGGGGGAATTAGTAATTTCTATGAAAGAAAGAATAGAAGAGCTTACGGAGGTCATAGAAGAGTATGAGAAATATGTTCCATATGGGAAACAATACCCTATGTAAATATCATCACTTTGCTGACCTTAGCATACCGATCAAATAACTTTTACTTATTTATACACCAATGGGCAATTGTAAACGAAACCTAAAATCAAACTTCTACCAAGTAATAACTGCTACTGAAAAGGAAGACCTAGATGCTATAGATTTCCCTTGTACTGTAGTAGTATGAAACGATGCAGAAGAAACAATAAATGAGGCTATAGACTTAGTATTCAAGCAGATAAAAAAGAGGTACACAATATATCTACCAAGTATACTAGCTATCATCATATGATTTGTATTGATAGCAATAAGTCTTTTATCTCATTTTTGATTATTATAAATGGAACAAATAGGAAAGGTAAATTTAGACTACGTAACACTAGACCCAGTAGAACATCTTATTCGGTGAGCAAAGATAAACCAGTTAGCAGAGACAATAAATATACTAATGAACCTTAACCAAGATTTACAAAATAGAATATATGTACTAGAAGAACTAGCAAGATTAACAAAGGAATCTATAGAGCGTCAATCTTATAAGATAAAAGATATAGATTGATCTATTAAATCATTTAATAATCGGAAAGAGATACAGCAAACAACAAATGAAATATACTCAAATTCTTGTGACCCTTTAACCCCTAGCACTAATGAATAAAGATCTAGAAGAAGCGAGAAAAGCAGATGTTGAGAAAGCATATAGACGAATATTTAATAACAATAATCCTACTGCTACCTGACTACAAAAACACTTCTGATTATCTTTTCTGTATTGGGCATCAATAATAGAAGAGCTAGAAGAAAAAAAATATATTAGCAAACAAGTAGGATGTAAAAAAAGAAGAATGCTTGTATGTCCATGATGTTTCACATTCACCTGCTTCTGTTGAGATACGGCGTACGAAACATCTCACGATCACCATAATTGATAGTTTTTATATTTAACCTTACACACTATGAAATACGTACACGAATACATGTGACGAACAGCTAATAAAATGACATCATCATACAGAATAGAAGATAGTGAATGACGTGATTTAAAAGTTGATGATGTTATTGTTATGCGAGATGAAGAAACATTGATTGAGTTGTGATTTGTGAAAGAGGAGGATAAATATGAACATTGAGCAAAACGAATTATAAAAAATTATTGTGATCTCAAATGTCATGATGAAAACATAAAACTATTAGTTACAGATTTGAAATGGCTTTTCCCAAAGCAAGAGAAAGTTATTGATAAAAAGGATTATTTAGAATGGTGTAAACAAAATAAACGATTAGAAGAAGAAACATTCAATTTCTTTAGGTATCTAAAAGAAAAATGATATACGATTAAATAATAGTTTTTACTTACCTTTCTTAATACCCATGACTTGATTTCTAGCTTTGATTGCACCATTTGTATTGGTTCAGAAGAATATTGGTACGTTTTATACTTATGAACTATAATGAAACTAACAGATGGACAACTAGATGCTAAATGCTATGAGGTTTTTGCTGATAAGAAGTGAGAATGAGTTATAGTAAAACTTAGGGGAGAGAAAGGAGAATGGGTTGTAATATCGTCTGACCCAAGCTCTACTAATACGTGAGTGTATTTAGTATGGTATGAAAGAAACGACAAACCATTTTTTGTGCCAATAGAAGAATTTACAAGAAGCTATATAATACTATGACACCCTCCTATGCTAAATGATATTGTATCATATTTCTTCTGAACAGAAATAGTAAGCGATATACTAAAAATGATAACCAAGGAGGAATCCACTAAATGTATTACAGAACGGTGAAGGGATATAAAGATTTATTTATTGTCTAATACAAATGAATAGAACAACACAACATACAGGAACTATTCTTTTAATTACTATATAACCTATGAAGAAAATAGAAGAATTAGAAAAAAGAATAGATGAGCTAGAGAAGAAGTTAGATATAGCCCTTAAAAAGGTGTTATCAGTAGACCAATGAATTATATGAATGCTTGATAGAGGTAGCCCACTAAATGATTACATAGAATGCAAAAGCGAATCTTATCATAATAAATAGAATAACTTTTAATTACTATTATATAACCTATGAATATACCAAAATTCAGATTCCGAAATACTATTGCTTGAGAAATGACAGATGAGTATATGATTGATGATTGAATCATACCATTACAATACACATGACTAAAGGATAAGAATGGCAAAGATATTTATGAGGGGGATATAGTAAGATGAATACACACCTGAATATTCTCTTCAGATTATATATTTTTTGTAGAGAACCTTGTATGGATAGATTGAGAATGAGATGAAAATTCTTGAGTTTCATTTAAATACAGCCAAAAAGAACGTGAAGTAATAGGAAACATTTATCAACATAAACACCTACTAGAATGAAAAACTCCCTACTAAGGTAGGGAGCAAACATACTGATACAGTACATTAAATGAATAAGTGGTGGTCTTTGATAATCTCGTTTGCCTTCTTTTTGTTTTTGCTCCATAATCTACAAATGAATTTGAAAAAACATTTGCGTTTTCTTCGTTCTTGTCTACTAAATAATTCTAACTGTGTTCCTCTTGTGCTTGCTCTTTTCTTTCTACGCATAATTGATTTTGTTTAAGTTATGTAATATATTTCTATTTAATAGTAGATATTTCTATACAAAAGTAAAACCCTTATCATATAAGAGCTCTATCTAATGTTTTGTATAGTTAGAATTAAGATAAGGTCCATGGAATATACAAGCTATATATTTATAAGCTTGACACATGCTAACGACGCACACACAACATATATTCACCGAATATTTACCATATCACTTGTGAATCTATCAATATATGTGTATTGCAGAATAATCTCTCACATATTTTTTAGTTTTTGCCCTCATCTCCGAATTATATTGTAATAATTGTTTTTTGCTCATGAAAGAATGGTTGTTACTTCTATCAGCATAGCTATTTGTTCGAAGAAATAGGTTCGGATTTATAGCACACCATCAATGGGCATGTCATCAATAAACTTTTCAGCCATGTATATCTCAATTTATATATCCGTCATTATTTCTATCTCTTGCAAAGTGGTTACTTAATACAGTTGCAGTCACTGCAAAATAATTATGGTATATCATGAGCCAATTCAACTCAAAACTTCATGTCTTGAATACGTATGTTTGTACTTTTCAAGTATATACTCATGTCTCTTTCAAAGCTTTACCCCGTAACTTAGATATTGCAATTGTAGACGCTCATTTTCAATCTTT
>Ga0307971_1001886_pt1 | contig 10542 bp, 19 predicted proteins | sample OrgLakmetagen714_FD_201820 | JGI IMG/M metagenome (GOLD analysis project Ga0307971, IMG submission 201820) | Saline water microbial communities from Organic Lake, Antarctica - #714 | ecosystem: Environmental > Aquatic > Non-marine Saline and Alkaline > Saline | place: Antarctica: Organic Lake... | reverse complement strand
CTGTTCCGAAGTCAGGTACTTGAGGTTCTCCACGGACATGTCAGGCACAGGCTGGGACTCCCCGTAATACCGGTGCTCCAATGACACCATCAGAGCCGAGTGCTTCTCAGCGAGCGTCCACATGAAGAGCCGATCCGAAGGCGCAGACTGGAAAACAAAGGTATCACAACAACGCGCGCGCACGTGTGTTGTGCTTGTGGTTAGGACTCGTATTGTGCACCGTAGGCACCAACACTGGTTCCACTCTTCCATTTCACGGATGACTAAACAACGAAGTGGAGAGAAAAAGCGAACTCACCTGAGGACCTTCGCCGCCAATGTAAAGGAACACGGGGTAGCCTTCGCCACCCCAAAAAGTGGTGTCGACGTAATAGCGCTGAGACCATTTCGTTGGAGCAAAACCTGTGTTTCAGGCGAGAAAGAAAGTACGGATCAAATTTAGGGCAGCGCCAAAGCGACTTGTTTCTAGAAGCGCTTAAAAGCTATTCAACAGGTACTTTCTGCGATGGCAGCTTTTGACTCGACACCATGATCTTACCGGAGTTGAAGTGGTCAAGGAGAGCATCGTTGTAAAAGTGCGTGGAACTCGCCGCCGACCTGGCGATTCAATGCGGATGTACATAAGTAGGTTGCAAATGATAGCAGAATTTCACGACCCCACGAAGTTGAATCGATTTAAATTCATGAAACTGGAGAGTTTACTGCACAAAAAGAAAACACAAGAAGAGGAAATTCAAATGCTCACCCCGAGGTTGCGCCGAGCTTAGCGTCCAGGAGAACGTTCATGTGGTTCATGACGTGGTCGTGTTCTACACGAGGTCGGTGAACACCTGAATGCAAAGGTCGTTCGTTAGGATAGTATTGATGATTGGTCACATGTGTTCCTTTAACTCTCTATCTCGCTTGATTGAGACATAGAATGTCATCCTCAAGATCGCTGTTGTAGACATTGATCAAGAGGAAGAACTTGTTCAGCTTAGATAGTATAACGTGAGCACCGCTGATCTTGCTTCGAACACGATTGATGTGCAAGTCATGCTGGGCGGCCGTGTTTACGACGCATGATCCAAGCAATATGAGGACGCTGGTAAGCTTCGTGTGTGCCATTTTCAATTTTCTTGTCCTTGATTTTGTTCTTTTAACAACAGATACGTCACTCATATGACCCGAATACACTAATATATTGTACGGTAAGTGAAATGTTGTTGGCATTCGGCATTCGCATTCGGCGTTGGTGGTTGGTGTTGTCCTATGTCCAAGTCGGAGCCAACTCCGAATAACCCATGTGTTGGTTCTTCCTTCCACTCAGACCCCGGATTAATTTTCTTCGGGGTCTGCGTGGAAGAAATTTTAAATCTCTGTAATTATGTTTTATCTCTAATTGCAAACGCATTTTCATACCAAGGCACATCCAGATACCTATGCACCATCAATCGCGCATCCAAAACACAGCTACATAAATAATCATTCAGTCATGGGAGATTCGATGAATAATCCTCGTCGCGGGAGGCGCATAGTATTTAAGAGGGAGGAGGAGGAGGTGGCGCACGTGGAGCGGCAGCAGGTGGTGGCGGTGGCGGAGCACCGCCTGCGGGCGGAGGTGGCGGCGGCGCCCGCCCTGCTGCTGGAGGTGGCGGTGGAGGTGCTCGCCCAGCTGCGGGTGGAGGAGGAGGCGGTGCTCCTCCCGCGGGTGGCGGTGGGGGAGGTGGTGCACGCGGAGCCGCTGCCGGCGGCGGTGGCGCAGCTGGCCGAGGTGGAGGAGGTGCAGTAGCAGCTCCTGCAGGTGCCGGCGGTGGCGGTGGCGCTGCTGGCCGAGGTGGAGGAGGTGCACCACCCGCAGGTGCCGGCGGCGGCGGAGGAGCAGCTGGTCGAGGTGGAGGAGGCGCAGTAGCAGCTCCTGCAGGTGCCGGCGGCGGTGGCGCTGCTGGCCGAGGTGGAGGAGGTGCAGTAGCAGCTCCTGCAGGTGCCGGTGGTGGCGGTGGCGCTGCTGGCCGAGGTGGAGGAGGTGAACCACCCGTAGGTGCCGGCGGTGGCGGAGGAGCAGCTGGTCGAGGGGGCACAGCAGCTGCAGCAGCTGCAGGCGGCGGCGCGGGCGGCGCTACCGGTGCTGCGGGTGGTACTGGAGGCGCAGGAGCAGGAGCAGCAGGTGCCGGCACTGGTGGAGCAGGAGCTGGTACCGGAGGCGGTGGCGCCGCAGCAGGAGGAGGAGCAGATGCTTTCGCGGCCATCATCATGGCCATTGGGTTGGAAGCCGACAGAGCGCGCGATTGCCGAAACTCAAACCCTGCCATGGAATCGTCGTCTAGATCATCTTCTGCATTGCTGCTGCCGCCGCTCATGCCGCTGCTGCCGAACATGGCAGGACTAGCCACGCCGCTGCTGCGCCGGGTGCTGCTGCTGGCTTCTTTCACGGAGAGCATGTCGGCACGACTGGTGTCAGCGGTTGCGGCGTCGGAAGGCGGAGGGTGGAAAGTAATCAATTCACGCTTGGCTTCGGTAGGGAAACGCGCTTCCAAGAAGTTGAAAAACTGGTCGTTGATCTAGTGGTGGACGAGTAGAAAACGGCAGCGAATAAGATAGCCAGAGCAGCACAAAAAAGAACAAAAAAGGAGGTTACAGAGCAGCAGAAAAATAGACGAAGACAAGAGAATTTCGAATTGTCTGGATGATTCGCATATGTTGCACATGTAATTGAAACACCCAGCATTGGCGCTTGTTTCTTTTTCTTTTGTTTTTATCTGCTCCTTGGTCTTTTCTTTTTACCAGTTTCGTTGCTTTGGCAGCCTTGAGCAAAGCGTCGGTGTCGGCTTGCAGACCCGCGTCCACCATGCCCATCGCCGAGGTGGCCGCTGACTGGCTGTTCCGCTCGTGGGCGTCGACCCGCAACATGTGCGCCGAAAAATCGAGCAACTCGAAGCGGTCCTAATATGGCAAACACAAAAAAATGAATTAAAAACGGTAGAAAAGTTGAGTGTTGGTTAGTGTATTTGCACGCACATGCGTAAATTCACGATTGATATGGTGAGGCACACGAAAAACAAGTAGCGATGATCTGGCAACCTAGCCTCTTCTCTGCTCACATCATTCCACATCGACCCTTCGACCCAAGACACTACATGAACCAAGCAAGAATTTGAGCAGGAATCAGTCAAAACAACATTCACACGCGCTCATACCCGCATGCCGAGCAAGTGAATGAACATGGCGCCGGCCAGTAGGAACCCGTGGCCAAACTCCGAGTCGTCGGGAACCGGGTCCATGCCGCCGTCTTTGGCTGATTTGGTTTCCCGCATGCAGTACAGGAACAGGAGGGCGGACCACAGGCGGTAAAACTCGCTCGTTGCCTCCACTTCGAGCACCCCGTTGGAAGGGGCCGAACCAGACCTGGAATTGAATGGTTTTGTGGCAAAGAAAGACACAAAAAGAAAGGAAGTTTTAGTGTGTGTGAGCGTGCTCAACCTCCTAAGCAAGAAGCAAAAAGATGAAAATCTTCCACTCACTCTTAAATAAGTTCACTCCAAAGCTTTGATTGAAGCGACTTTCTCTCTGTGTGTGTGTTCTTTGTCGTATCAATGTCACTCACCAGTCGTCCCGGATGCCCGAGCTGGTCAACAGCTTGTCGATGGTGGCCAGGGATTTGGTAGCAACCGACGAGCTAGTGCCTGTAGCGCCGTACAGCCACTGGCTGCGCGCGGTGTTGGACTTGAGGGTCCCCAAAATTTCAGGCACCGCCACCTGTGCATTCGGAGATTTATAGAGAAGGAGAAAAGACAGAAGAGAGCTGTTAGCGCGAAGGGGGGAATTCCTGTGAGGTTCTTCGGGAGGCAGCTTCGAACGAAGGGATTTACAGGGGGGGGAGTTCAAAGATAAAAGAATGAGATGTGACAATCTCAGCAAATAGAGGCTTTCACCGATGACTGAAATTTCACTAATATTCTTGTGAAATCTCAGTAACGAATTCACGGAATGATCTAGCCACAAGAACCAAATTAGATCGGTACTACAGACGAACATTGAAAAGGTTCTTATGGCAAGACCAGTCCATGAATTTGTTACTGAGATTACTGAGATCTCACTGATAGTGAGATTTCATAGTGAGATTTCAGATCCGTGAAAGCCTCTAATGCCCTACAGACCTGATGCTTTTGGTAATGCTCTAATATATGAAAGTAGACACGCAGCAATTGTATATACTTATATCACCTGAGACGGGTTCTCGGCAACGCTGGCCATGAAGCCATTCACGATTTTCTGCCAAGGGCTGTTCTCCAAGTCCGGCTGGCCGCCGCCGGGAATCGCCCCCATTAAGGGAGCGGCTTGCATGAACTGAGAGGCGGTGCTGCGGTCCAGCACGTCCGAAAGCTCTTTGGTGAAGGCCACCATGTTGCCTGGTGGATGGATGATGAAGTTGAAGACATTGCGAATGGGACATGTGAGTACAAGTACATTATTTGAGGAGAATGCGAGAAGTGAAATACACACATGCGACAACGATTCGTTGTGGAATGAATTCTTTAAAAAAAACAAAAAAGCGAGTGAACACAAGAAAGAAGGAGCCAAACTTTTATATATTACCGATTTCGCGGAAGATTTGGAACACTTCTGGCTTGAGGTCGTCGTACTGAAGGAAGGGCTTCAGTTTCGCTTCGAAGAACGAGTAGCAGCCCCCGGTGCGGAACATGTACTTGGGTAGCTTGATAGGCGGCAGCCCTTCCTTGATGCCGTCCACGTAACTGATCGAAGGAAGAAGAAGAAGAGAGTAGTGAGGACATGATTAACAGGAAGACGTGTAGAAAAAAAAAAAGGCAAAATGAAAAAAAGAGAATGAAACCAATACCAGTGACGCGAAAAAGACAACGCAAACAAGAATGACACTTCCACCAATAGTACGAGAAGCTACGCAAGCACCAAGATAAACTCGTCAAGCCAGCACAAACTCACGCTTTCGAGTCCAAAATCGTGGTTTCCAAGTTCTTCTGCAGCTGCGTCAGCAACAGCGGCAGGTCCACCGTACCCAGCGCTTCCAGAATCGCTTCAGCGTGAGGGCGCCCGAAGAAGCGACTGCCGAGCTTCAAAGTCGCGTCGTAGGGTTTGCCGCACAAGTCCCCAAAGCCCACGGCCCCACTGGGGGTTGGCATTTTGGGTCGCTTCATGAGCTCCTTGGGAATCGGCGCCTTCATTAATATGGAAGCACCAAACAAAGGAATGCAGGAAACCGAACGCATCATTATGGCAGGGTGTGAAATTTACGACTGGGTGTGAAATATGTTGTATGAAGACAATGACCAGGGCAACTTATTTAGTAATAAGCAATTGTCCAGCACTAGAATGACGACGATCGCTTCGTTTAAGCCTGAGCAGCATCCCATTTAAAGGGAAAAAAAAAACTTTACTGTGTCACCTTGACGAAGCGGTTCGTGTACGCGTTGTAGGTGTAGTTGGGAAAGAGGTCCATCACCAAGCTCGAGAGGACGTGCATTACCACCCGCCCACGGAAACTCATGGGCCCCACGGTCTCCGTCACTTCTGCCAACACGTCGTCGAACGCGTCTAAACTCGGCAAGTTTTTGGCGAGGAGCGCGTGGGTGCCGCGCACCACCCGCAGCGCTTGCACGTAATCCACCACCCCCTGAATCTCCGACGCTTCGAACTTCTTGACCACGAAGTCCAAGTCGGCCCGCAGTTTGGTGTTGATTTGCTGCGTCACCAAGTACCTTCGTAGTTCAGGTGGAGTCGAAGAAAGCACAAGGGAATTGAGAGTACAAACGAAGAATAAAATCGTGTGTGTGTGGAATGCGACAAAAAAAGGCACTTCTCAGCTTGACTCCCTAATATATATAATTTTACCGCAAATCAATGGCCCGCCCCAGGAGGGGCAAATGCCGCTGGGCGGTGGGGATTTCGTAGCGCCGTTTGGCCAGCGCGTACACCTGGCTCCGAGCAATGGCGTTCAACCGCTCCTTGTACGCGGCGTCCATCGTCAGCACCGCCGCCATGTCCTTGTAGTGGCCATACATCTCGTCGCTGATCAAGAAGGTGAGCTGGTCCAGGACCAGGTTCACTTCCCCCTCGATTTCCGCGTACAGGTGCGCTTGCTTCAGGACGTACAGGGCGCGGTGGGCGGCGTCGTTGTACACGTCTAGGAGCAGGGGCAAAGAGGCCAGCAGCGGCACCGACGAGCCCTGGTGCGACACCACGTGCTTGGTCAAAATCCAGGGCATCGAGGCGTTGATGGGGAACTGCGCGGAGTTGGAGAGGTCCAGGTAGAACTCCCGGTACCACAGGTCCGACAAGTCGGCGATTTCTCGAACGGTGCCAGTGAGATCCAAGAGGGCGGGGAAGCGGTACGACTGGGAGTAAAACAGCTCCAACGCTTCCACGTCATCCTTTTCCAAGTCTTTCTTGGTGAAGAACCCGCGGGACTGGCGGCCTTCGGACCCCTCGTCGAACAGGGCTCGGACAATGGTGCGCATCAAGTGCAGTTGCGTTGGCGCGGGCCCCACTGCTCGCGTAGGGTGCGTCGCCGCCTTGGGCCTCCCGTCCTTGGAGCTGTACTTTTTGAAATCGTCCTTGTTCTCGACCCCACCAACCCAGTCTGCTCCCAGGGTCCGGAGCTGCAGCAACGTGGTCAAAAGCGGGCGCTTTCCCTTGTCGCAACGGTGCAAACTCGGGAGCAGCACCGACTGGTTGTTTGTTTGTGGCGAGGGTTGGTGATATATTTGTGGAACACATAACAAACACAGAAGAACACAACAGCACGAGGGTAGAGATCGCGTGAGATCATTAGAAAAGTTCGGGAAGTCACTGAAAAGATCAACCACTTCCACACAGATTTTATCCTTGCTCTTCCCTCGTCCCAACATGCACAGAGGCACATGCCTGGCCGTACCCTCTGAAGCTGCGTGTGTGATTTGTTTGTTGTTTTCATTTTATTTTTTATTTTTTTTGGGGGGGGAACATGAGCGAGTGTGTGTACACACGATTGCGCATAGTTACAAGTACATGTACAAGTTGTTGTTGCATTACCTGCACGAGCTGCTGGCAAGTGCCGTGCACGTGCATCCGCAGCAGCGGCGCGATGGTGACTTCCGCCCGGCGCACCATCGCAGCCAGAGACTTGATCATGAAGGTGGCGTCCACCATCACCGACCGCTCCTGCATGTCGTAATTGTACCGCACGCAGCTGTGGATGCACAAGTGAAGCATAAATAAAAAACGCACATAGACGTTGAAAGTAAAGGAGAAGAAACAGTAAAAATAAGAAAGTAGACTGCCACAAGATAACCCAGGACAGTTTTTCTTCTTCTCTTTTATCCACCGACAATCAAACAAGGAAAGTACAAATAAACAAACACGCATATGCACACATGCACGTAGAGCTTATTTCTTCCTTGTTTTCATCTGTGTGCTTTATGTCTCACCGCTCGTAGTTGAAGCTGTTGAGGTTGCGGTCTTCAGGCGAGACTTGGTGCACCGTGAGCACTTCTTCCGAGGCGGGGTTGCTCATTTTCCATGCAATCGTTTCCTGCACGTGGCACGACCACTCGCGGAGGGCGTCCAAACATTCCGTCACCAGAGCCGCCACCTGTCGTCGTCGTCGTGAATTTCGAAGAAGACAACGTCAATACATACATTCGGACAGAGTGGGGAAAGAAAGAACGACGAGAGAAAACGAACACCGGAGATGTTCAACCAATATTCCAATGCTGGTTTATCCTTCATCCTTTATCCATTTTCCTTGTCTAACGCCTATTCAGCTTTCTCTTAAATTTCCCTCCCGCCCTCTCAACCGCCCAGCTTCTCAAATACACTCTTACCGACGCCCCCAGCGCCACTGCTGCTGGGTCCTTCTCCAGTCGCCCGCTTTCCATGCGCGCCTGCACCTCGTTCACCGTCACCGTCAGCCTCGAAGCCAAGTTGTCGAATTGCTGGCGCATGGTCTTCCAGTGAGTGGTCACTTGGTAGGTGGACGCGACCTAATACAGTTTAAAAAGCATTGAAAATAGAACCAAGAAGTCACCGAAGCGAAGAGGAAGAGGGACACGTTTTGGAGAAGAAAAGCAAGAACCTGGGTTCAAGAAAAGGAAAGGAAAACACGAACGCTGAAACAAGAAAACGCAAAAGCCACATCACTCAAGATGCTTTCAGGTAACACAAGGAGCCGCCTTTGCAACTGCGAGTAGTCTGCAAAAGTAGCGCACACGCATCCCCCCCCCACACACCTTCTTGTCGTCGGAGGAGTCGGCGCCCCACATTGAGCCCATGGTCGCGAGGTCGTAGTGGGGCGCGCGGGTCAAAATCACCGCTGGCTTGATCGGCATGTCGCCATACATGGGCTGATGAACATTAAACATAGACATCGAGATAGTGAGATGGCGGATATGGTAAATGATACCACATATAATACCATGTCCTAGTACCATAGGTTCATTGGGGTTATGATGGGATTTGAGTGTTCGTGTGGTAGGTGGTATGGGTTGATAAGCCGCCACCACAGATAGAGTTGGGGGGGTCCAAGAGGAAGAGAAAAAGGGCAAGAAAGAGTAGGACAAGCAAGGAGTTGGCAAGGCAGTAACAAGAGAAAAGGCTTCGGTGGAACCCCAACAAATCAAACAGGAAAGGGCCAGGGACTCCACCGCGCATTGCATACCAAAATGGGGTACTGCTTGAAGAGTTTCTTCACGTCGTCGAGTTTGAGTTTCTTCTGTTTGAACACGTTGTAGCTCCCCTCGGTCGTGTCTCCGTCGATCAAAAGAAGCAAGTGAGGAAGCCCCCGCAGGAGACGGTACCTGAAGAGGGAGAAAGAAAGGGGGAATGAAGGGCGAAGGAAGTCTGCGGAGGGTATTGAGGTCAAGAAATTTCAGGACAAAATGAGGTGAAAACAACAACAGGAGATGGGAAAAATTGTGCGGGTAAAAAGTACAAACGAAAGCTGCCCAAAAAGTGGAGATCAAACTATTGGCAATTTGAAATAACGTGTCTGCGTTCACGCTGCCACTCACTTGTCGTCGGGCGTCACGAAAATGCCGCGCTCCAAAAAGTCGGTGCACTGGGTGAGCATTTCCGTCAGCACTTCTTCGTGGCCGTCGATTTTCTTGAGCTCCGACCGCAGGTTGAAGAAAATGAGCTGTTTCGGGTGCACCGGGTTGGCCAAGAACATCTGCAGCGCGTGTGATTGGTCGAAAATTGCTTGGCCGTCGGGAATCGTGGACCGGATCGCCCCGAACGCGCGCTTGTAGCTGTGGGCCGTGCGCGCACACACGCAGGTAAAAGAGGCGCGGAGAGGGCCAGAATTCAATGTAGGGCAAGACATATAGAAGGACATCGCACCATTTTGTTCCCAAATACGCAATAAAAGTAATGTATGCAGCAAGTCTGTCCATTTCTGTCACTTCCTCTCTGGCCTTTTCTTCGAACTGCTTACCGCGTGAAGTCATTTTGCAGACAAGCTTTCATGTCCTTGAGATTGTCCATCTTTTGCAGCACGTCAATCATTTTGATGAGAGCCGTGTAGAGCCCCTCGGGGACCAATTTGCTTCCTTTCGCCGCAGCCAGCTGGGCCACGTTCGAGCAGAATTCCTTGACGCAAATCGCTTGGAAGTCCATGAGCTCCCCGAGCCACGCCACCACTGGGCGCAATGTTTCAAAGGTGGAAGTGTTGAGCTCGGTGCGGTTTTCGTCCTCCATCGTCTACGCGCAGTCGTAATCGAAGTCACAAGAGTTGTAAAAGAAAAGTGCGAGAAGGAGCAGCCGCGCCCGCGGGCGAGATAGAAGAGAGAGAGAGAACGGCAAAGGAGACAAGCAAGCAAAGAGAGGGGCAGTGTAGCAGCGACCAGAACAGTGACTTAGGCATTGAACACACGGAAAAGCTTCGGGAGAGGTGGTATACAGTGGGACTATAGAAAAATAATAAAAATAGCGACAGAGATAGGAGCAGCAGCAGGCAGCAGGTACCAAGAATTATAGACACTCGTGATAAGGTCAAGTGTTGGGCTCTCTTCCCTCTCCCTCTCTTTCTCTGACTTGCACTCACCTTAACCATGGGGATAGCCCGCGTCACGGATCGGCTCGCGTACAATTGCTGGACGAAGTCTTCGGCCTTGGCCAGCATCGACTCAATCTTCGCCAAGGTCTCCATTTCCGCCCCGAAGCTGTTGCACATGTAGCAGCATATACATAGGGATAAATACCACGTTAATATACACAAAAGAGCAGAGTGCGATTGATACGCAATTGGTGAAACGAGGGTTTAGGGAGGATCGAACCTGGTGTCAAATGCGCGGTGGTCCACGAAATGCACAGGATTGCCGAGAGGGGCTGGGTCGAAGTCCACCGAATTCGAGGGCACGTCCAGCGAAGGCACGTCGTCGTCCACCGCCAATTTTTGCAGCGCGGACACGCATGGGTAGTACATGTCTTTGGACGCCCGGTGATCTTGCGCCATGACTCCCTGTGTCTATGGGGTGCGCCTACCTGTATGAGTAAAACGAAGTAAAATGTCAGAGGGTGCAGGAAGCGAGGAGAAATTGACACTACATTCAA
>Ga0307971_1001882_pt1 | contig 10554 bp, 5 predicted proteins | sample OrgLakmetagen714_FD_201820 | JGI IMG/M metagenome (GOLD analysis project Ga0307971, IMG submission 201820) | Saline water microbial communities from Organic Lake, Antarctica - #714 | ecosystem: Environmental > Aquatic > Non-marine Saline and Alkaline > Saline | place: Antarctica: Organic Lake... | reverse complement strand
GAGTAGGGCCTTTGAAATATAGTGCTATTATAGTGGACGCCTCTTCGCTATTACTATTCCCGAGTTACAAGTTACAAGCAGTTCGATTCCACTTGCATTTAAGGTTCCAAGGTGCTACCTCCCTGTTTGTTGTCTTTGGCAAACCAATACACTCGTAACATTAAAATAGAATTCGCTCTCTCGACCCCAACTCTAACGCCAATGCCAACGGCGCCAAACGGCCGACGGGCCATTGCTAGCGCTGAATTTCAAAGTTGAGTTGGATTTCACCATGCATGCTTCTTTATGCCCCTTAAGATTTCTAAGGCGGGCATCGGGTATATACAGTACAATTCTCGTTGTTGTGATCGCTGCATAACGCCACAGAGATTCCGTGTTTGGTTTATATCCTGGATTGGCAAGTTCCCATTATCAAAAATGGTGTGGTGCAGATATATACTATTCGCACTTCGTCGAGACAAGTCCAAATCCGCCCTCACGCTCGCAGCCGCGAAGTCCCGTCAAGCATACCTAGGTCTGGTCGCCCGTTGCCTGGCGCCCGGCGCCCGGCGCCCTCTTCCTGAATGCTTAGACTTTGGGGTGTCGGGTAAATAATAATTGGCATTCTCGGGTAGAAATCAAAAGGGTATCTTCTCGCTTGCTGAAATCTTGCTGACAACTGAGAGAAGCTTTAGAAAGAAGTGTCTGCTGAGAGTTGAGAATAATACTATACTGAATAATAGCAAGGACGCTGCTCTTGCTTTCTTCGGCACTCGTTGATAGAGTCACATGCGAGCACATGGCATGAGAAATCATAAGAAATGATGCTATCAGGGTCATAGATTTTTTTTTTTTGCTCTCATGGTCAAACTGGCAGCGGCCCAGGCGAAAGTCTCGGCTTCTGCTGTGGCAGCGATCCAGTTGGCTGCACCCTTGATCAAGGTAATTGCACATGAGGTACCCTTTGGTGATGCAGTTATGTTCCTCGCTGGCAGCCTCGCCAAACATGTGGCTGCAGTGCACAACAACGGCGACCTCTTACGCAAGGCGGAAGCGCAGGTTGAAATGGTGGTGCAGCTCGTGTCGAAGCTAGAACACGCTGATTTCGAAGATGGCAACCCAGCACTAGCACAAGTGGTAGAAGCACTAGCAACTCTTGAAAACTTTGCACGTAATTGGAACACAAAATCGTCATGGAGCAAGAGTGTGTCCTTTTGCTCGCGAAACGCCTCTTCTATGGCTCTGGCATTTGAAAAGGAGTTCGTTGCTTGCACTGCATTGGTAGATCAAGCTTGTCAGGCCCTCCTCATGGCAGTGGCTGTTGAGTCTTTTGCCGGCATTCAAGCCCTTCGTTCAGACTTTGCTGATAGCGTCAAATCACGCCAAGCAGAGTTTGCAAGCACCTCTGCGGCGCTTGAGTTGCAGGGTCAGTCGTTGGAGCAACTGCACGGCTCAGTGGCTGAGCTCGGGCATGAAAGCCGCGCTGCAGGCGCTCGCATTGAGGCACTCCTTGAAGAGCTCACGCGCAACCTTCAATCGTCTATTGCTACAGAAGTCAATAATAGATCAGGGGGAACAGCTGTTGGTAATGCTGTGCGTGCAGCAGCCTCAGCTGGTGCTCTTCAGGCTGCTGACGAGCTAGGCGCGGACCCACGAGCACTCGAGTTGCATTTGCTGAATACAGTACCAAAGTTGCTGGCAACAGTCGCAAGCGAAAGTGAAGCAACTTGCGCCGTTGTATCTTCAGCTCAGGGAGAGATAGAAGCAGCCATTGAACGTGGACGTCGGAGCCTTCAAGACCAGCTCGACGAGGTCATTGCTCGCCTTGGAGGAGGTCCAGAACGGTTTCGTTCCGATGGACTAGAACCATCGCTTGTGACATTTCTGGAGAAAGAAGGCCTGACTCAACTGGTTGGTTTCTTCGTGCGCTGCCGGGTGCTGAGTTTACAGTCGCTAGCAGCAGTACCTGAGGCTGATATGCACGAACTTGGATTGACTCCATTGCTTGCTGCTCGTGTCGCTGCTGTCATGGACATCAACCACCCCTCTTGCCCTTTACGATCACACGGTGGCGCAAATCTTAATTCATCGAATTCGCAAGTAGTAGCACCTGTACAACTGTTGAGACTGAAAGCGGTTCTGGACCCTATGCGCCTTAGCCCTTTGCTGAAAGAAGTGCTTGAGAATCCTGGGAAAGAGTTTGGGCTTCAGCAATCCCTCGACGTAGTGCTAGAACTCATTGAAGCTGGCGCAGAACAAGCCTTGAAGCTGTCTGGCTTATCTACAGTCATTGTCTTGGGCGTTACAGGTAATACTAATGCTACGCATCGAAGAGAAGGCTCCCATTAATTCCCATTCGGTTCGCTGACATCAGTTTCTGGCGCCGTTTCAGACATGGATGTCAATAGCTCATTGTGTTTGCCTTTACGCATGTATACAGGTTCGGGCAAGAGCACATTCATCAATTACTTAAACGGCTCACAATTTAGACTAGAGGCTTGCCCAGGTGGCGCTGCATTCATCACAGATGACTCTGCACCGGCTTACATCAAAGACGGCGCTGTCTCCGGAACATTGCTCCCCGGCGTGCACCCTACTGACAACTGTGGCATCCTCACCGACTGCCCAGGTCTCTTCGACACGCGGGCTCCGGCCATCAACGTTGCTAATGGCATTAATGTGGCAGCTTGTGCTGATGCAGCGAGCGCAGCCAAGTTTGTGGTATTGATTGAGTTCAGCACAGCCAAAGCGGCGCGGGGGAATGCGTTAAAAGACGTCTTCCTGGCATTAGTCGAGTCGCTTGGGGGGCTGCAAAGCTTAAGATGTCATTTGGAGTCTATTCTGCTCTTAGTAACGAAAGCACCAGTGGATATTAGCGTGACAAGCGCTCGAGAATTGCTCAACGAATCGGTCGTCATTTTAAGAGAAGAAGAGCGCGATGTGGCACTTTCACTGTTCGGTCGCGCTCAGCTTTATCACCCCCTTGACCAAGGTCACGAGTCATGGACCAAACTTGATGGTTTGAGAAGTATGGGAGCACTTCAATTCGTACAAAAACCTGGCGCACTGTACCGGTCTCCGCTGACTTTCATGGACGAAAAGTTGCTCCGCGACATTACTAACGCGCAAGTTGCCGCCGTTAGCAGTGCTCTGCGTGAGCAACGCTTTTCTGATTGCGCGGAAGCAATGGCAGCCCTTGAACGACTTAACGTGGTTGGCCTCCGGATCGTGCAGATTCTCATGGCTGACGCAGCGTCAAAAATTCGTACCCATGTGGAACGTTTCTTTTCTGAAGCCCAGTACTGCCTCTTCAATGATCGTTTTGACGATGCCTTGCAGATAGCACAGCAAGTTCGGGCACTCGAGGTAGCCCTGCGCGATCAGAGTAAGTCAGCAATGAGCTCAACCTTAGGGGCAGAATTAGCACGATCTTTGAGCCTGCGCGCAGCTAACCTTGAAAAACTCATTGAGCACCGCCGGCTCGAAGAACAGCGCTTCGCGCAGACGCAGCGCGAGCAGAAGGCTCAATGTGAACAGACAGCCTGGCTGCAAGCTGAGCTAGCAAAAGTTGAGCTCTTAAACCGTGGGCTAGCAAGCGAGCTCAAGAGCGTGCAGAACGAATTAGTGCATGCGCAAGAATATGCCAAGACCAAGGCCCGGCATCTCGAAGCAACATTCTTGGAAAAGATTGTGGCGCTGGAAGATCGTGCAGCTCGTGGCGAAAGGAAAGAAGAGGCCACAGCGGAAGCTGCAGCACTGCGGGCGGAAATGGCTGGAGCGCTTCAAACTTTGCACGAGGAAGCAGAAAAGCGCGAGGCACATCTCTTGCGTTCGATTGAAGAGCAAGAAGCTTTGGCAAAAGGGAAGGCCGCAGAAGAGGTAACACTGCGCCATGACCTTGAGAACGCACGTATGGCACGGCGGAAGCTGTCGTTGGACGAAGCACAAGGGAAAGCAGCGGCAGCAGCAGTCGAAGCAGCAGAGCGCAAGGCGGCAGAGGCAGCAGCACAAGCACAGAAAGCAGCCGCTTTAGCTCACGAAAGCTCGACTCCAAAGTCTGCGGCTGCTATGCTCGAAGAGAGTGCAGAGGGTGCAGAGTCATCGGTTTCGGTACGCGCTGAGGGTGAAGCGTGCCTAAGTGACCTACTAGCAAGGCACAACGCCAACCTGGAGGCTCTGGCCATGGCAGCTGATGCGCAGACAGCAGCGCGCGAAGCTCAACTAGCCCAAGCGCTACAAGGTTTAGAAGTGTCTCGTCGTAAAGCCATTGATGATTTGGAACCAGAAACTGCGGGTAAGATATCGGGTGAGATGGAAGAGGCCAGAGCAGCTACTGCAGCTACCAATGCGGCAGCCAATCAAGAACTAACCATATCGAGAGCGAGATCAACGGTGTGTCATAACATCGCGGTCGAAAGAACAAATATGTTATATAAGAGTTGGGCCGCAAAACTAGAGCAAGTGGCAATGGCAAGGGTAGCACGATCAACCTCTGTAAGTGATTTCGAGAGCAAAACAATAGCAGCTCAACTTACTTTCGAATCAGCAGCACAAGCACGAGCAGCAGCTTTAGAAGCTACTGTAGTGTCAAAGTTGGCCGAATGTAAGGACGCTATGAGCGCCAACGAATACGATAAAGCAAAAAGGCTCAAAGCTGAGGCTGAGGACTTCAAGTTGGAAGTAAATGCAGCTGCAGTGGGGCACGACAAAGCTGGCATCGAAGAACAAAACCAAATGAAAGAGACAGCACAGACACTTGAAACGGCGATAGACGATGCAACCTCAATGGTCAAGGAGCTTGAGTCAGAGCTAGCAGTGCTCCCGAAAACAATCGAAGCCATAGAAAAGTTGCAGCCTATAATCGAGAAGCGAAAAGCTCTGCGCCGCGATATGATTGATCTTTGGGTCAGCGGCGACTCTTCAGGATCGATCAAGCTGATGGCAAGTCTGATTGAGCTTCCATGGAGTTTGTGTGCCGTGGCTCTCAGGCATGCTAATTTAGAAGCGACAGCAGCGCAAACACAAATTGAAGATGCTGCGGTATCGAGCATGCCAGCTGCAGCGAAGAGAGTGTCCAAGGCAAGCGTACAAGCTTGCGAGCTGTGCAATCTCCAATTAAGTCCTTACAAATACTCCTTAGCGGTGTCTTCAATCAAACACACCTGTAAAAGTTGTGGTCAAGTAGTGTGCCAAGCATGCTCGCCCTCTACGTCTCCAGTGCTTGGTTACTCAACCCCGCAGCGGGTATGCGATATTTGCGTTGAAGCACATACTCAAAAGAAAGCAGCACTAAGAACTTTTGGTACTGACGCTGCAGAATGCACTTTTGTCGCGTCAGCAGCTGCTCAGAAGGCCGTGAATGAGGATGCTGCTTCGGCTCCTGAGCTTGTTGACGGTAGTGCGGCATCGTTTCTGACAAGCGCGATAGAAGAAGCCGCTGCAGTGGGAAAAGATGGTCTTGCGGTTTTGCTGCAAAAGAAAATCAATGATGTTGGCGATGTACTCAGCCTCTCCCTTGCTATCGCATTGGATGCCTTTCCCATCAATACCATCGTATGTGCATCCGTTTCTGTCAATGATGCAGCTACTGGCAGTGTCGGTGAGGTGATTGGCCACCATTCGAACGGCAGAGTGGAGGTGCGTTTCATAGAAGGTGTAAAGATATTGGAGGCTTCCTCGCTATCTATAGCGGATCTGCCAGATAGCTTGACAGTAAATCAAGCCTGTTTCTCTGCCGTCGAACTTCCCGACGAAGACGTTGCTGTTGGACAGTCTGGTGCAGTGATAGGCTGGAGCAACCCTTTTCAGCACGACAAAATCATGGTGAAGTTCGAAGGTAGTGTCGTGAATCTGTTGCCGAGCCAGCTTCAGACGCCAGAACAAATTGAGACGGAAGCGGTATGACTGAAATTATAAAATAGAAAATAAGTTGTTCAGAAAGGACTCCTTACGGCATCAATTAACGTTCAATTGAAATAAGCTTTTGCACTCCTTTTGCTCCCCAACTCTATGTTCCTTCTTTTATTTTTCCTGGTATATCTATTTTTATCGGCTAACATGCATCTTCTCATTCAACGTACTTCACAAATAATATTTTCACTCCAGGCAAAGACTGCAGCAAAGATGAAGCTCGACGTAGAAGCATGCGCCAAAATTGGTCGTCCCGCAGGGAGCACATGGCTCGTTGCGTGCTCCGTCAACGGTGCGGCCCCTGGGCAAGAATGCACTGTAGTAGGGAAAGCAGAAGAAGATGGCCAACTGCAAGTGCTGCTCAGCGCAGGGACATCAACACCTGTTGCGGTCGCAAAAAGCGACCTCGTCACTCTCGAAACTTGGCGAAAACGGCAAGCGGTAAGGACTGACGCCTCCGATGTGCGGAGATATGTTACAGTTTCCATCGTCATGACAGAGTGATTTTTTTGGCAGTATCTTGGATTCCCTTGTCCTTTTCCCCATTTTTCATTTATTCGCCTGCAATCGCCCTTGCCATTTCCTCTAGTAGTTTATGAATTTGGCTGTTTTTGCGTATGTATTTCTCTGAAATCTTTGTACAGGTGGCCTCCGAAAAACTTTTGAACGCAGCGAGAGACGGGAAATTAGAGCAAGTCAAAAAGTACCTTGCCATCGGTGGAGAACCCGACGGAAAAGTGGATTCGGTGAGTAGGGTTGATTACGGCTATAGTATTGCATAAATGTAAGAATTTCTAAGAATATTTCATCAGCTTATGTGTCACTTATATAAGTTAGAAACAAATGAACAAATTGCACAATTTTGCGGCTTATAAAATTTTCCATAACATTGTGCTGAAATCTATTTTATCAAGAGATTTTTGTGCTGTACCATGCTTCATTGTCGATTGTTTCGCTGCTGTCCTTTTCATGGTAGGATGGCTCTTCAGCCCTAATCTTGGCTTCCAATAAAGGGCACACGGACATCGTGGACCTTCTTTTGAGCGCTGGTGCCGAACAAAACGCTCATGACAAGGCAAGTTGGGAATACTTGTCTGCATAGAGCAACCGAGAGGCTACTTTGTGCTGTAGGTGTTTTCGAACTTCGATGAATTATAACGTCGTTGCCAACTTTCATGTACTTCTTTTCTTATTTTTCACCAGTCGATACTATCATTGTGCGCTCACATTTTGTGTACAGACTGACTCAACAGCACTCATACGCGCATCAATCAAAGGCCATATACCAGTCGTCAATCTTCTTCTTAAAGCAAATGCTAGCGCAAACGACAAGGACAAGGTAAACTATGCGCATCTCACGAAGGATCTTACACTAACAATGAGGACATTTGTAAGTAGCATCAAAACTAAGAATGGAGTTGGTTACCTCGAATCCATAAGTATATGCTACATCAGCCTTCCATCTCTTGGATGTTACAACTTATACCTGTTATCAATGACTACTCTATGCTTACGTTCATAGTATTCCAAGATACATTTAAAGGAGCTGAAATCATCGTCGAACAATTTGATACATTGCTCATGCATTCATACTTATTCCAATAACGCATGATTTCAGGATGACTGGACAGCTCTTATGTACGCCTCGAATAACGGCCACGTCGCAGTTGTAATTTTACTCCTTCAAGCAGGAGCTGACAAGAACATCGAGAACAAGGTGAGACGCGCGCATGATCTGAACTTGATATTTACAAGATCCATATTAGCACTCTCGTAATAAATACAAAGTGTCTCTAGACTTCATCCACATCTCACAGAGACAATTCCTCGAAACTTTCCATTGCGCATATTCTCATTAACAAACTGACACGCCTTACTAATAATCACCCTCTGTTTGATGCAAATTTAATTTGTTGAGAGTACTACTGTAGTAATTTCATTGAGTGCAAAACTTAAACTTGCAGTTTTCTTCAATGTATTTGCACCTCTCAGACGATGCCACGGACAAAGATAGCTCGCGACACGCACTATGTTGCATACTTACTCAAATTTCTTACTTTTCGACTACTTTCTTTTGCGTGCACTGGTCATGTATTTGCGATTCCGAAGTTGGGTAAAACAGCTCTTATTTACGCCACCGAGAAAAAGCATTCTGATGCGGCTGCCCTTCTTCGATAAGACGTCAAGGAGATGGTATTTTGTTGTAAAATCCCAGCACATATCGCCTCTTGCAATAGAGGAGGTAGAATTTTTAGGTGGTGCTTCTTTTGCTATGGGGATAACGAGCGACGACCTTCCGTTTATTCCCCCCTCGTATCACGAGAAGCAAATGTTGCGGAATTAAGAACAGCGGCTTGGTGATATCATACGTCTCAAATTTCGACACAGGCCAGCTATAGAGGGAGAAAAGACACAAAGGGCCAACGGAAGGTTCAAGGTTCTGGATCTGCTCAGCTTAGACTGGCACTTAGGCAAATTCAGTACACACAGTACACACAAACCCAAAACACGAGCAGCCGAGCAGCCCAAAGGGAATTACTAAGGAAATGATTTTTGTTTAATTTCTCCACTGGGTAACGCTAATAGATATAGATATGGATCAAAGATACAGACGCCCGAACACGGACAACAACAATCAGTCAACAGATGATAAACAGATGCTCCAACACCGGCGCCCCAGCCATGTAAGAACGAGCAAAGAACGTGCAAACGAAATCTATCCAACGAGCAACGAGCCGGCTTTTTAGGCCTGTAGTACAACGACACAACGACCGAGCTACTTACTTAGGACTTAGGACCTTAAAAGTAATTAGTAGCGGGAGAAGGGGATTAGCAGGCCTCGAGCTACTTACTATTAACGAAGCTGAGCACAGCTTTGTTAGCCAGTATAGATAAACTCCCATGTTTAGCCGCAAGAAGAAGCCAGAGTTGGACGACGATGGGTCCGAGGAAGACGACACCTTTGACGTTGGCGGTGATGATGCCGGATCATCGGATGAGAGCGTGGATTCCACGCAGTCAGCTTCTACTACGGCCACCACAAAGTCCAGCAGCTCGGCTTCATCGAGCTCCTCGACGGAATCAAAGACCACCAAAAGTAGCGGGAAACTAAGCAAAAAGGGCAAGGCTGCGTCCAAAAAGGGCGGCGGCGGTGGCAAAGCGTTATATGGCACCGTGCGCAAGGCCCAACGCTTTAGCCTAAAAAACCTCATGCGGTCGAGAAGGGTGAGTAAATATAGTGCAACTAAAGAACAAGAGGGCTTGTCTTCATTACCGCTTCGCACCAGTACGACTCGGAGGGCATGTATTATACATATTCCTTCGGGGTTCGGGAATTCCTGTGCATGAGGGGACTTGCTTTAAACCGCAACTAATTTTACAACTGTGCTTCCAGCAATGAATTTCATTTTATGTTTTGTTTCGTCTGCGATTAGGTTATCGCAGCAGAGACAATTCAACGCTATGTGCGAGGATTCTTGTGGCGGCGTGCAGAGGAGCGGCGCATTGCAAGAGAAGAACGAGTCGCGAAAGAGCGCAACATTCGAGCTGTGCGGCGCCGCCAAATGGAACGCGACTACTGGTAGGTCTTTACCCATTATGTTTATGATGCTCTACGCAAGCTACGTATTGGCAGCCTACTTTTTTTTCAAACGCAAGTGCTACTTATCGAAGCAAATATGTGCAGTATTCTGTGTCTCTCTCATCTCAACAATACACGCATAACTTTCTCGTGATTCACATAATCTGAAGGTGGGACGCGGAAGTGGACATTGACTTGCTCCACCGCTACCAAATCGAAGACTTGCTGATGCGCTTAGGCGTCGCCACGTCGGGCACGCGGGAGCAGCTCTTGGTGCGGTTCAAGCGGTGGGTCCTGCACCGGGCGATCGTTGCCGATTTGGGCGTGCAGTGCGCGACCGTGGCCGTTGAACGAAGCCTCAACGGAGCAGGTACACTACAAAAGTATGCGGGCTCGTCATAGGAGAAACGTCTTTTTCTTCCTATTTCTTCGTCTAGTAAGAAACCATTCCGCGGTTTGCACAAGTTCGTATGCCCCTAGAACGCTGCCACAGAGTCTTCTTTTGTGCCCTGCGCAAGTCCTTCGTCATTTCTTTGCCATCTCTAAATTCCCTTTCTACTTCTCATACTATTACCCTCGTCGCTTTCTCTTTCAAATACAGGGGGCGTGTACGCTATTGACGTCCCCACGCCTTCCCGCCGGGACCCGCCCCTGCTGCAGCTGCGGCAGTTTCAGGGCAAGGGCTACTCGAAGCTCGACGCGGGCTTTGCCAGCGATTCGGTGTACGCGGTAAGAGAGTGCGTGTGAACACTTGGAATCGGATGAACAGTGTAAGAGTTTATGGATTAAAGTCACTGGGGATTGAAGACAGAATGCCTTGATTCCGTGGAGGTAGCGTTACGAGCTCATAAATTCCCTTGATTTCTTTCCTGCTAGCGAAATGACCAAGGACACTTGTTTCTCTTGCGCGGCTCCGACCATTACACCGATCTCAGCCCGCCAACTCAGCCAGGCGCGCACTTGAAAGGCGGCGTCAAGAAACCCACTACGGGTGCTGCGGGTGCCGCAGACGGTGACGACGACGCCGAGGACCGGTTTGGCTTAGGCGGTGGCTGGTTGCTGTCTGGCCGCTTGCTGACTATTCT
>Ga0307971_1001865_pt1 | contig 10594 bp, 15 predicted proteins | sample OrgLakmetagen714_FD_201820 | JGI IMG/M metagenome (GOLD analysis project Ga0307971, IMG submission 201820) | Saline water microbial communities from Organic Lake, Antarctica - #714 | ecosystem: Environmental > Aquatic > Non-marine Saline and Alkaline > Saline | place: Antarctica: Organic Lake... | reverse complement strand
GCACACAGCAGTCACAGAGGCACATATAGAATGCACTTGAGCTGCAAATGCGCTAGCGAATTCGCTCCAGAAGGCCAATTAAGGCTCCAACTGGCGCCTTTCCTCCGAACAAGTCGCCCAGGTCACCTTCGAATATTCAAGGATATTCAAGAAAAGACGCGATGGCCGCAATTAATTAGGGCCCATTTCGTTAGGCAAGGCAGCTGGGTGCGAGTAGCTGCATCTCTTTCCACTTATTCTTGCGTTCAAATCAAGCGCATGCGAAGACTTCCTCGCTTCTTATACATTTTCTTTGGCCTGCTTGTTTTTGTACCACCACCAACCAATCAACCCCAGCACTAGGACGTTGCCAGTGGCCAGCACGAAGAATCCTCCCGCCACCTTCGCCATGGTCATCAAAATGGGGGTCAAGTCTTTCATGGTGGTTTTCTTGGCTTCGGAAACCATGGCCGCGAAAATGTCCGGCGCAAAGAGGCACAAAATGAGGCGGTCCCAAATGAAGGTGCCCACAATCGCCAGGCCCACTAAACCCAACACTTTCCAACGGAACTCGTCATCAGGAAACGCTTCCAAATGAATGAGCTCGTTGAGTTCTGGTCGAATGCCCCACGCACAGCCCGCGACGCCCGCCACGCACAGAAACACCGACAGAAACAGCGGGTGGTTCTCGAGCACCCCTTTCATCCAGGGCCTACCCTTGTAGTTCACGAACAGGACCGCAATCATTTGGGAGGTTTCCACGAGAAAGACCACGGTGTTGAGCAAGTTGGGCTTGAAGGGAGTCATCCACATGGCCTTCATCTCCGCCCAAGGGTCTTCGTCCGAGTTCTGTTGTTCGGGCAGTTCTTTTGCCCTCGCGGCTTTATGGAAGTCTAGCACTGCTTTCAGCTCATCGGGCCCCATCACCTCCTTGGCCATGCTCACGCCGTAGGCCATGCAAAACACGTGAATGGCCGCTTGCCCCAGCATCGACAGAAACACGGCCGGGTGAAAGAGCTTGCGAAGCGGGCGCACCGGGTGCATCTCTTCTACTCCTTGAGTGTAGGAAAACGCTAGGCTGGCGGTCATGATGAGCCACCCTGAGGCCATCATTTGCCGCTCCGAGGACCGGGCACCCTCCAGAGAGAGCGCCGAAAGGGCGTAGGCGGAAATGATGCACTCCAGCATCATGATTTGCTGCTGTTGCAGAGCGGACAGCAAGGTGCACCTCCCCTGGCGAATCAGCGTCACTACGCTCCTCACCGAAGGCGTGCGGCTGGTGAATGGAGCTGCGACCGAGGCGTCCCCCGGGCGCACCACCGGCAAGGAGGTGTCGTCGAGGCCCGCCATGGGGTCGCTGCTGTCCTTGCCGCTGTTGGAGTCATCAAACACGTTGCCGTGGACTCGATTGAGCCGTTGAGCTTCCAAGTCCATTTCGCGCTTGATTTGCATGGTCACGTTCTTCACCGCCGCCATTTGCGCCATGACCCCTTCCCCTTCGCCGCGGGCCTACATGGAAGGGGCATGAAAAGATAGCAAAGGATATGGATGATAGAGACGCGCAAATGCTGATAAACATAGCTGAAGTATTGAAACTGTGAAATTTCCTGCGCGAACTCTCTTCTCAAGCTTTTTGAAAAACACAAAAGAGCAGAGTACAAACAGTAAAGTTAAGTAAGCAAGAAATCTCACCTTCATGGCGGCTACTTCTTCTTGCAAGCGCTGCGGCATGTTCGCGGAAAGTTCTTTCTGCTTCTCGGCCAGCAGCGTCTTCCGAAGCTTGGCTGCTTGGGCCCCGCGTTTCGCCAATTCCGCAGCTTGGTCGTTCAAAGCCTTCTCGGCGGACTTGGTGGTGGCATTCGTGGTGGCGCTGGATGTACCCACAAGGGTCATGCTGCTGTCACCACTGCCGCCTTGGAGCAGCTGCTGTGGCGGCCCACCAGACGACGAAGAGGATGAAGACGAGTCCAGGTCAGTGGTGTTGGCATTGCCGTACCCCGACAACAGCGCCAGCCCCACGTCGGCTTGCTTGAGAGCTCCCACGTCGTTGCCGCCGTCGCCACACATAAGCACGTGGTTTTCGGGGTTGTTGCGCTGCAGAGCTCGAATGACCTTGGCTTTCCCGTGTGGCGAGCAGCGCGCAAAGACCCGAATCGCGTCCACCTCGCTGAACACGTCACCCTCGGCACAGGGGCCGGACTCTACCTCCGCCAGGCCACTGCCAGTGCTGCCGCTGCTGCTGCTGCCTTCCGCATCCTTGCTCGCGTCATCTGAAGCCGGCGCTTTTGCTGCTAGTGCAGCCTTGTGTGCTAGCCCCGCCGCGGAAGCATGGAACGCAGCGGAGGCTTCATCTAGAATCGACTCGAGCACGCAGAGGTCGTGCTTTTGAGCCAAGGCTCGCACGCCCGGCACGGCCAAAGGAATCGGCACCACGGCCTCGCTGCCTTTCCCACCACTGCCCAATCCTTCGCCACCTTCACCGCTGACGTCATCACCATCATCGCTCGCTTGGTGCCGGGCCAGAATCCCCACCCACTCGAACGCAGCAGGAGGCTCTCCCGGTCCACCACCAGTGCCTGGCTTGCGACGCAAGGTAAGAGGCGGCGCGGCAGTCTTGGTGCAAAGACCAATCCCCTGGGCCACTTTAAGAGCTGTGAGCGGCGCGTCACCCGTCAGCATCGCCACCTGGGGGGGGTCAAAAAGGTGTATGCATCGAATTAGGAAACAAATCCATGACAAGCCACACCGCCCACACTTATTCTTGTGAAGTTAACCACAAGCAACCCCAAGAACTAACGACACCAACACCATCGAGAAAAGCACCAACCTGGTGGCCGGACTCCAGCAGCGCCGACACCACCGTCGGGCTGTCGGAGCGAGTCTTGCATGTGAACGCAATGAACCCCGCGAACGACAAGTTGGACTCCACCCAGCTCCGGCTCTTTTCGCCGCTCACGCCGTCAACTTCATCTTCGTCGTCTTCAGCTGCTGCTCCTGGTCCTTGATCTTTGTTGTTGTCCACTTTCTTGTACGCCAAGGCTAGCACGCGCATGCCCTCCTCAGCCAAAGAGTTGTAGCTCGGCCAGTACCACGACGGCATGGCACCTTTCGCCAGGAGCGGCGCTAGCGCTTCCGGCGACCCTTTCACGAGGCAATACCCCTGAGGGGCGTTACTAGACGCCTTCGCAAACACGTTACAAGTCACGGACATGCGCTGCAAGTCGCTGCTGAAGTGGTGCCGCTGCTTCAGAGCGCATTTGGCAATCGGGTTGGCCGCAGCCCGCTTCTGCGCCGCCGCTTCCCGCGTTTCCAGGTCACGGATCCGGGATTCGCAGCGCGCGCGCTGGAGGTCTCCCGGTTTCAGAGCGGCCAATTCGTTCTTCAAGCTGGCGATGCCCTTGGCGAAGGCCTCAAAGTTGCCCGGCACGCACTCTTGCTTGGAGGCATCATAGCGCCATTCCACCCCTTTGAGGGCCGCCAGTTCGATGGGGTCGCCAATCACCGAACTGGCTTTGGGCAGGCCGCTGGATTTGTCCGTTGATCCGTCGCCGGGCAGCTCCACCAGAGCATGGCACGCGGCCAGAACTAGCGCGGCTTCGGGCGAAGCATCGTGCACCGGCACCCGAGGTGGGGGAATGCTTGCGCCAGAGCCGGTGGCAGCAGAACTGTGGCAAACTACGCCAACCTATGGTGTACACAACAGTGGAAGCCGCACACAATCAAGGTTTTCAAAAAGGAGGTGAATGGGAGATGAGTGAAAAATGCCCTAAAGATGGGACTGCAGCATTGAGGACAAGATTCACAGCAGAAACAAGGAAACGAAGAAAAACGCGAGTGCAAGTATGTTATCAATTCAACCATCTTGGTCAAGCTCTTCCTACCGGCACAAGTTGGTCGGTCGTGAGAGTGCCCGTCTTATCGAACAAGCAGTGGCTGATCTTCCCGGCAAAAGGAACGCGGTACGGCTCGGTGCAAAAGATGCCGCCCTGCATGATGGAAGAACCACAAATAATAAGTTGTGCCGGGATAAGTGGAAATAATCACACGAGGAAGAACAAGAGTGGCTACACACAACAACAGCAGATAGGAGACGAGCTGCAGAGTATTTGTGCATATATACCCGCACACTCCATACCTTCATGAGGGACATCAGTGCAGTGTTGACGGCCATGGCCATTTGCACTGGCAGCTGCCTCGGCACCACCGAGGTGATGATGATGACGCACTTGAGCAAGAGCTCGTGAGTGGTGCGGTCTTTCTTCTCCAAGCCTTTCACCAACACGTTGCCCGCGGACGCCAGCGCAAAGGCCAAGAGCACAAGCAACGCCAGGCCCGTCTCTTTGGAATCAGCGGATACCTGATCAAAGCAATTTCACACAACACACATCCAAGACGACAGAAGGGGATGTATATTAATGAAATGGTATTGTGAAGAAATTTCAAAATGCAAGCATGAAATCACAATCAAGTGGAAAGTGAGAGATGTAGATCTCATAAAAGCGAGGAAAAAAAAAAAAAAACGCTCAGCACATGCACATGCGAACACTGTAAGTGTAGTTCTCCCACAAATCCACCTAAATTCACCCAACCGTACCTGCTGCGTGCTGAACTCAATCATTTGCATCAGCTCCCCCTGGCTGCTGCTGAACCCCGTCCGCAGCACGTAGCACAGGCACCCCCCATCGGGCGCCACCACATTGACCCGTCCAGGGCCCGTGCCGCCGCCTGAGGCAGGCTCCAGGGCTGAGGCTTCTTGGGGCGAAGTGGGCATCGGGGGCGCAGTCAAGGCCACTAAGTTGGTGCCCGAGAACAAGGTGTGGACTCGGTCCCGGCCTTCGATGTCTAGGGCCCGTAGAGCAGCCTCTCCATCGCCCTCGAACTGTCACAAGAAAAATAATGACAGGTAAGAAGAAGGCAAGACGAGCAACCGCTGGGATAACTGTCAGAAGGCTTCCCGCAACATGCAATTATGGGATAGTTGTCTACCTTAATGACCTCATTCAGGACTGCCTTCAAAACTTTCTCTGGTCCTCCGCAAGAAAAAATAAAAACCATGCAAGCATGCGCCAATACATTATAATCGTACAGTACCTTGAGGGCGTCCTTCATTTGGGGCACGCTTTCGCCGGTGAGCGAGCTTTCGTTGACCACCGCGCTGCCCGACAGGAGCACCATGTCACAGGGCACCACCTCCATGGTGATCGCCGGTTTACGGGCAGCAGCGGCATTGGCGACAGCACCTCCGTTTGCACTGCCAGAGGAAGTGGCGAGAGGGCCATCCGAGAAATTGGCCTTGGCACGCTTGTCGCGGCCGCCTTCACTGTTGCCACCGGCAGCTCCTGCAGCGGCTGCTGGAGTGGGAGCTGCTGCTGGAGAGGGAACTTGGCGCTGCCGCAACAAAGACACGAGGTCGCCGGGAAGGAGGTCTTCGGTGGTCATCTGTAACATACATGAAGATATGTGGAGGCAAATGTTTATGAACGGGTGTAAAATTAATCGCACGTACAAATGAGGAGTAGCAAGTTGCTCATACCCTTCCAACAAAATATAATGCAAAAAACATCTTTCACTAAAACTTCGAACAACAAGTATGTTTTACGCATTCACCTGGCTCCACTTTTTGTCCCGGTACACGAGCAGCGGCATGGGTTTGTTGGCCATACCCCCAAGGGTGGAAAAGGTTTTCATGCGCTGGAAGCAGGTGGTCGACTCCAGGGCCACGATGCTGAACAAAGTGAAAATGGTGTACTGCCAGTATTCGTCGAGCATCCACAGCAAGGCGCAAAAGATTTGAAAGATGGCCAGGGGAGACACCAGCTGCTGCTTGAGCAAGTCGGCCATTTGCGGCTGCGGAATGCGCACCTGCATGAAGGAGACAACGAGAACGGAACGAAAAGTAAGAAACTCAAACCATGAAATCAAAATGGGAAGGAACGAGGCGAGGATGGGACGAGGTAAAAGTAGAAAACAAACTCCAGTGTCGGTAATCGGTCTTGTGTGGTAATGCATTCCAAGTACGCACCCCACACCAATCCACCAAACAAACGCACACCAACATTTGCAACAACCCAACACTTACCACGTTGCGGCCGTAGGCCTCAAGCCTCTGTGCAGTGGTGGTGGGGTTCAAGCCCGGGTGCGTGGTGTAGTGGCCCACGGGACGATTGACCGGGCAAGTCACCAACACCAAGGCTCCGTTTTCTTTGCCCCGCCCTACACACGCCTCAAACGCTTCCTTGTTGGAGGAGGAGCCCGCGGAGAAGCACAGGTCGTAGCGCTGGCGCTGGAAGTTGCACCCCAGCTGGCCCCGGGCGTCGGCGACTACAGGGGTGAGCGCGGCTTTACCCCGGTGCTTCACGGGCTCGATCAGCAACACTGTACCGGCGGTGACCTGAAGTCAAAGGGAAAGCATGAATAGAAGAGGTGGAGAATGGAAAGCGATGTGAAAGAGTGAAGAGGGAGCAATTTCGAACATGTGACAAAATGACGTTAGGTGGGCGTCTTTTCTCTCCATCTTCCAAAAATAGGGACACACCTCGTGCACGGGTGCAAAGAGCGCCCAAGCTTTGAAGCCCACGAGCCAATGGCACAAGAGGAAAAAGAGCGCGGTGCCGCTGAGGCTCATGAAGAGGGCGGCGCAGGCTACAGCGGAGGGCAGCCACCAAGCCGGCAGGGAGCGCCCGTCTTGGCCTTTGATTTCGGTCTCGACTTTCGCGCCCTCGAACGCCTTACGCCAATCCTAAAAAAATGTTTGAAGTGAAAATGATGATGGTCAAGTTGGCACCCGTTCCGATGAAACGAGCCAAGGGGCAATTTAAGAACGCACGAAAGAAGACTGGCAAGAAGCCGAGGACGATTGGTACGCTCAGAAATAGATGTCGAAAATGAATGCAAGCCCGCACCTCTTTGGTGTCCTTAGCCTCCGCGGCGCCATTCTTCCTCACAAGGAGATCGCCGTCGATGCCGCCGAATTCGTCCACTGCTTCTGCGGTCTCAGCTGCCACTGGTGCCTCTGCTTCTTCGCCATCTGCTTCGCCTTCGGATTCAGCGACGAGTTTACCGCCGACCCACACGCCCGCTGGCTTAGCCTCAGGAGGCGCTTCGGCTTCGAGGGCTTCGAGTTGCGCAATCGCAGTGCGGCGCGGGTCGCCGGAGGTCAGGTAGCATTGTGGCAACACGACAGCATACACGGCGACTGCTAGTGCCAGCCAAAGCGAACGGCGCGACGAGGAGGGCTGAAAAGCTCGCACCCTGAGTGAAAAATTAACGAGATTCGCACGTTAGCATTTTCTTCAGTTGTTTGCAATTTTGATTGCGCATTAATTTGACAACCTAGTAGCGTATCCCGAGCAAAATGCCAGATTATATTGTCAATCGGAAGCCATTCATGATCAATTTGGCTATTGAATAGGCAGGTTAACTCTACGGGAATTGATAGGCCGCGTACCGCTTAATCGTAGGAGGATGGGCGAGATCCATCTTTTGAATCGCCCAAAGCGAATCTCTCACAATAAGCAACTATATTTCAGGCACAAAATGGCTGCGAAGCGAAGGTGGTGGTACAGATCTGTATGCATTTTGAGCGACGTGGACGTGGTCCTGTTTTCAGTTTTCCGCAGAACAACAGAACACGAACTCCGGCATAACTTGTGACACTTTTTGAAGAAGCCTTGTGTTTCTTGATTCTTGCGCAGAAGTTTTAAAAGGTTTCTTCCACTTCTTCACACCTCACCATTCACCACGTTCGTACTCCATTTGGGACCGCTGCTGACTCGAACTGTTGTTTGACCCTTTCCAAAACAAGACGTTCGTAAAACGAACTGAAGCAGACATCATGCGGCGGCCTCCGCTCATCATTTCGCTTGTCATCGCTCATGCCCAAGCATTCGAGCGACTTGGTTTGTCACTTGGCTCAACGGTGGCCTCAGATTCCATTCAGACTCGCCGGCACGCGAGCACCCTGCCAAGCAGCAATGACGACATCCTCGAAACGATCACTCCGGTTTCTTCGAAACTTCGTTTCTTCCCGCAGTTCAGACTGAAACCACTGCGCTCGTCTTCCAATTTAAACGTTGCTGCCGCCGACGTAACCGCCCTCGCCAACCAGTCGCAGACGCTCCTCGATGAGCCTAGCAGTGCGCCTCCCGAATTCGTTACGCCTTCAATGAAAGCCTTGCTTCTTTTTACACTGGGCGCTTTACCTATCTACATCTCTCCTACACTTTTGACCGTGATCGACACCGGGTTTGTGGGGCGTGTATCGTCCTTGCAACTGGCAGCTCTCGGCCCTGCATGCGCAATTTGCGATGCGCTCGCCTCCATGTGCATCTTCATATCCGTGGGCACTACCAACGCGGTCTGCTCTAGTTTAGCCATGGGCGACCGTGCCGGCGCTCAGCGGAGCGTAGCCGTGTCTCAGACGATGTCTGTCGCCATCGGCACCTGCCTCGCCTTCGCCATTTACTTTGCGATTGGACCCTGCATCGCTCACTTCACCCAGGGCGCGACCGCCACGTCAGCGGCCATGTGGCACCACTGCACGCGCTACGTGCAAATTCGCGCGCTGTCGTTTCCTGCCACTCTTATGATGATGTCAGCACAAGCCGCTTGCCTCGGTGGCAAAGACGCGCAGAATCCCATGAGGGCAACTTTATTGGCGGCTTCCGTTAACGTGGTCGGCGACTTCTTCTTGGTCTCCAAGCTCGGGCTTGGGGCAGCAGGAGCCGCGTGGGCTACCGTGGCTTGTCAGTTCGTTGGGGCAGGGGCACTCTTTGTGGCGTTGCTGCGCAACGGCTTGCTCAAGCCCCGCGAACTGCTGCTGAGGCCCGCAAAAGCGGAGCTGAAGCGCTTCTTTGCGTTTGGCGCTTTTGTCGGGGTGCTGATTTGCAAAATTGTGGTCTACAACCAGGCTACGGCGCTTGCTGTTATCTTAGGCCCCACGGCCGGCGCAGCGCACCAGGTTGGAGCAGGCGTTACTTTTACCTTGAGTGTCGAATTTCCTTTCTCTCCCTTGCACTTGATGTACAACAGATAGTGATCTCTTTTCAGAGCCACCGTGTTCACATGTGCTGTCATTACTCTTTCGCTTTCGGCCTCACCATAAACTCACCATAAACTTTCGTGTATTTCTCTTTTCATAGGTCATCAACTCCCTCAGCCGCTTTTGCTACACCCTGGGTGACGTCACTGGCGCTACGGCGCAAGCGTTCCTGCCGCAGTGCTACCGGCCTCGCAAAGACGGTCGAAGCGGCACTGAAGTCGACCCAGTTGCGCTGCAAGCCATGGTGATGGGGATCCTCAAGATGACCGGCCTGGTGGCGGGTGTAGCGGCCTCGATTGCGCTGGCAGTGCCCATTTTCAAGCCGACTTGGTTTACTCCGGACCCCGCGGTCGCCGCTCTCATGGCGAAAGCAGCCCCCTTTGCCGCCTTAGGCATGCTCATGCACCCTTCGGTACGAGGATAGAGTGTGGCATGATTGTGTTAGTGGTATGGCGATGCTTTCAGCATTCCTGTGCTATCTTTTCTCTCTAGTTCGTTGAATGCAAATGGTCTTATTTTGCTCCTGTCTATGATTGCATACACACTTACCCCCAGGTGGTCGGCATGGAAGGATGCTTATTGGCCACTCGCCAAGTCACGTGGCTCGTGCGAAACTACGCCGCCATTGGGGTGCTCTCGATCGTAGCTACGCAGGTACTGCTATCAACTGACATCAGAAATGAAGTTCTTCAACGCTTACTATTAGTAGAAGGGTGCATATAGAATTTCAAACATTTTGACTTGTACTTGACCATCCCCTCTCTTCTTCTTACTTCTTCTTCTTACTTCTTCTTTGCCTTTCTCCATGTGGGAATAGGCGCTCCTAGCAGTGCCCTGGCTGCGTGCTCACTTAGGAATCAGCACCATTTGGCTCTTTCTCGCAGGCTTTCAACTCCTTCGGTGCGCATCCTTTGCACGTCAATTGAAAGCCGTCGTGTGGCCGTCGTCGTCGTTACCTGAGGACTACATCGATGCCCTTACTCCTGACACTGCCATCAGTGATTCTCCAGAAGCTGCAGCCAAAGCTGCGTGATAGAGGACTTGTGGGGTGTTAAATGGAATGGCGGGAAAAGTCATCGATGGCATTCGAGGACAAGTGACGCGAGTAGTAACTCGGCCTTGTTCTCCATCGAGCGCCAGACTTGCTTCGCCACCTCAAGCCCGCCTGGTGTGCCGCTCTTTTGTGCACTTTTCTTCTACGTCAACTGCATATTAAGCCCCTGGCTGATTTCTGCCCTAATTCCCTAACTATACATATGTATACCAGTGTCAATTCGATATCGAGAATCAAGATGCACTCTAAAATTTCAAATCAGTCGTAAATTTTCTTCACGATTAAAGCACTCCGTAAACGGAAAATTTAAAAATAATAAAATATCAAAGGGCAATAGGAACTAAGAAAATGGCGAGCAAAGACGCGGGCGCATAGCAGGGACAAAGCGATAAAAATGCACCGGTAGTTAGGTAGTAAGTCTCGAACTCGAACTAATACAAACCCAAATGACACAGAAGCCAATGCTGCGGGCAGAAGTGTACGCGCGTGCGTTGCGCGCAAGTCAAAATCGTAAAGAGAAT
>Ga0307971_1001842_pt1 | contig 10667 bp, 8 predicted proteins | sample OrgLakmetagen714_FD_201820 | JGI IMG/M metagenome (GOLD analysis project Ga0307971, IMG submission 201820) | Saline water microbial communities from Organic Lake, Antarctica - #714 | ecosystem: Environmental > Aquatic > Non-marine Saline and Alkaline > Saline | place: Antarctica: Organic Lake... | reverse complement strand
AACCCAGGGAAATACGCTGGTCTGTTTCGAGAAACGAAACGCCGGCGAAAATCGTGTTTCGTTTCCGTTGTTTCATTACCGACGTGTTTCAACTCTGGCCCTAGTGAAGAGTGAAGAGAGTGAAGAGTGAAAAACTTCCTTTCGTGTTGTTTGCGTGGAGGGGAGCCTTTCCGATGTTGGGTCAGTTTATACAAATCCTCCTGAAAGGGGGTATTTCAAGAAATTGTGCAGTTTACGCGAAGCTCAAGCATATCTGAAGAGCTTGTAATCAAATAGCTCCCGGTTACTCAAGTAAACCATTTGCGGCCCTGTGATATATACTGGCCTTCGAGGATGATACGTTTCAAGCAAGAGGGCAGGGGTAGCAAGATGCCCACATGTCACTCACGGCCCTCACGCCGCTTTTTGCACGGTAAGAAGGGAAGCAAAAACACGCAGCAACTGGCGGCTAATCAGGCCACTGCTGCGAAGGATTTGAGCGAGCGAGGAGCTTCAAACGACAGGAGGAAAGCACCCTTAAAAATTATTCTCCGGCTTGACTCCGGTCAACGAGTACAGTGAAGGGTACACCTTGCTCATAATTTTGTCTTTTTGCACCAATCAAGACAGACAACATTCTGAAATTCTTTACTCCATTCGCGTGTATTTTAGAGCAGAGAGGAGCATCAGTAGATCAGTAGCTGGCTAGAGAGAGAGAACATCTGCGTCTCCGCGTCTCTTGGGCCGCTTCTATGTTGTGGCCAGCAACGCACGATTTAGTGCTTTTATAAAAGTCAAAACCATGCCAAATTTGCAAGAAACTTTACTTGAGGGTGATGATAGCGGCTTTCCGGTCAATGTCAATTCTGCGGCATCGCCGGACGCGACAGCGATGGATCGCGTGCACCGGAATTGGCGAACTTTACTCGGAATTCTCTACTTGCTTGGCATGGGCATGTGCTCAGTTGTGCTCTGCGCACTTGGGGCAACCCTTGAAGATTTAGCTGGAAATGTCGGTCTGTCGTCGTTGGACTTATCGTCCGTCTACATCGCCCGTGGTGCGGGCTCTATCCTAGGAGCTATGGCGTGTGCGACGACCTTCAAGCTCCTTCACGGCAACCACGTTATCGCAGGGACACTGGCTGCACTGAGTAGTGTACTCCTCATTCTGCCTCGCGTCTCAGATGTGGGAATCTTGCATTTTCTTTTTTCTCTTCTCGGCATCTTGACAGCAACCATTGACACTGGCGTCCAAATCATGACACGAAAGGCACACAGAGAACAAGCGGTAAATTTTAGAACCTATTGCTTCAATTAGTTATTGTTTGTGCTTCGATGATGTTGTATATAGTTGCGCCATTTCTTTTGAAACTTTTTCATACCTTGGGTGACTCATGCTTTACTTCTCAAACGAACTTGGTGCTTTGCACAGGGGCCTTGGCTGGGCGCCAACACCCTCGCGTTTGGCGTAGCGGGCTCGCTGGTCCCTTTAGTGTTGCTCCTCTCGGGCAACCGTATGGTTGTGACCTACCTCGTCTTCGCTGGTTATGCGCTATTCGTAGCCTCAGGTCTCCTCGCTCTCGTGGTGCCGCCCTACATGGGGGTCCCCGAGGAGAAGGACACAAATGCCCCCGTAGCAGCACACAAGCCCGGCAAGGGCGCCACGGGTGCGAGGAGCTACGGCGTCGAGCGCACAGTCGCCGTGGCGGTGTTTCTGGTGATTGGCGGGCAAGTGGCCGTGACGTCCTACACGGTGACGTACATCAGTGAAGTGTGGGGTGGGGGCGAGGGGGAAGGCATGGTGGCTCTCTCGCTCCTGTGGGTGGCCATCACCGTCGGCCGGGTGGCAGGCTTGGCGAGGCAAGTGACCCTCTCGCGCCGCTGCGACGAGCTTGACGCAGCTGCGGCCATTGTGGGCGTAAAAGGCTCTGCAAGCGCTCACATGGCCCCTGAAGCGGTGAACGCCGTGTTCTTCGACCTCAAGTGCTTCCTCGGCACCGCGTCTCTCGGCGGCATTGTCATGGTGAGCGCCGGCCACACGCGGTGGGTGTGGCTCATGGGCTTGCTAACCTACGGCGCGGGCAACGGCCCGGCGCTGGGCATGCTCTACGACTTCGCGCACCGCACCACGCTGCACAGCGAGTCCGGCACCGCAGTGATCATGGTGGGCTTGAATCTCGGGGCCTCGCTGGTGCCGTGGGCCGCCGCCAAGATTTGGTCCATGGCGGACGCGCCCGTCGCCCTTTCAACAGTGGCGCTTGTGAGCGTGGTGCTGCCGCTGCCCATCGTTTACACCCTGAACTTTCAGCAGCAAAAGGAAGCGCCTGTGGTAGAGAAGTATTCGTTCGTGCACGAAACCAGCAACCCCATGGCGCTCGAGCTGGATACTTTCGAATCATCGGAGCCGTTCGGGGACGAGAGCAGCCACTCGATGCGGCGCTCGATGAGCATCGCTGCGACAGACAGAAGAAACTTGATTGAGAAGCGGGCCGGGCTGTACCAGAAGTGTTGGTGGGCTGCTGCGGTCCTGGTGGCTTTCGCAGCTGCGGGGATGTTGGCCTCACTTGCGACGTTGCCGGATGAAGAGGCGAGCGTAGACGAAATCCATAACGCGACCGCAGTAGATGACGACGACAGCAATGTAGACGATTCGAGCCCTGTAGTAAAGGTCGACGACGATGGCACAGTAGAAACTCCACTAGGGATGGCTGCGTCGTACGACTACATCACGTCGTTAGGCCCGATTGGGGAAGATTACCCCTGGGTGACTTCCGGCACGGTGGTCGTGGTGGATGTAGGCAAGACCTTATCGATGGTAGCGACCGGGGTGCGCGAGGGCTGCGACGTCACCTGGGTCGTAGACTCCGGGCGAGCGCACCACAGCGGCTCTCCTAGTACCTGGATGGGCAAGTTCTCGACCGTTGGCATGTACCCTGCCAGCGTCTCAGAGCGGTGCCCGGGGGACACCTATGGGAGCGACATGCGCACCACCTCGGGGACTATCGTGGCGACTTGGGTGCGGCGAGAGCTGCGGGAGCTGACCACCGTAGACTTGGCGAAAGTGATGGACGCCATGGCGATCTGCTACAACACCACCACCGCCGAGGGGCAAGCGCGCTACGGGTCCGACTTCGTGGGGCTCGACACCTTTCAGCTGTGGCACCATTTGAACAGCGCTCAGCGGGACGCCGACCACTTCCACCAGGGGGTGGGGTTCCTGGCGCAGCACGCCAAGGTGACCAGGCTCTTTGAGCTGAGCTTGCAGGCCGTGGACCCTACGATTGCGCTGCCGTTTTGGGACTCGAGCATCGAAATGGCGCAATTCGCCACTGGCGAGATCGTCTCGGTGTGGGATTCCCCCCTGTGGTCTCCGGCCATGTTCGGCACGGTGAAGCGTTACGTGGGCGACCATTTCGACGACAGTGACCCTGCAGCCACGACCAAAGCCCTCTTCGGAGACGGCGCTCTCGACGGAGTACTTGACGACGCAACCATGCGAGAGTGGGCCATTCAGGACGGCCGCTTTGCGTTCTTTCAGTTGCCGAAGCGCAACGTGTCTTCTTTGCCCGTGGGGTCTCCTCGGAATGCTTATGGCCTCTTGCGCGCGCCGTGGAACAGCAACCCCAGCCCGTACGTGACGCGGTACCCCCAGTACGCCAACCACGAAGGCACGATTTGGGGCAACTTTCCGTCGTGCGAGGTGCTGAAGGTGTTTGCGCTCGACGAACGGGAATGGACCGCCACGGCCTGGATGTACGGCGTCTCCAACAAACCGCATGGGTCGATGCACAGCGGACCCGGCGGCACTGCGGTCCTACGCTTGAACCAGGTAGAGTGAAAATGGGGCTGCATCCCCCATCCTCGCATCTTCGCTTTCTCGACAAAATAATAGCGCCATAAACGTGCACGCACACACAGGAGTGTCTTCAATTTAGCATTTGATCTTTTTCCGTTTGTCTTCTTCGTTGTTGCACTTGCATTATGCCCCTAGGCCATGGTGGATCTGGTGGGCGACAGACTAGCCGCTGGCGTCCGGCAGCACACGCTGTGGCGTTTCCGGCGCCTCGACTTCCCGTCCGAGTGCGCTGCCAATGTGTCGGTGTCTGACTGCCGCCCTAGTTGCAACACGGACCTCTGGAGCTACGCAGACTTGGGGTACGAAGTGTTAAAAAGTCAAATCTTCTTGCCGACCGACGATGAGCTCGCGGGATGGAAAGCGGACCCGGGCTTCTTACAAAAAGTGGGAAGGACCTACTGCAACAGCACCGACATGGACATGGCCATCTCGGGCGATGCCAAGGACAGCGGCGGGTGCGTGGAGCCTTCGTTTTGGCCCATTCACGGCGCCATCGAGCGGCTTTACCAGTACCGCATTCTCAAAGGCCCCGGGTTTGCTTCAGACCCAACCAATAAGGTAATACGATGTTTGTTACATTTTGAAGGCGTGGTTTGATTTGAGACGTGAACTTTGTAGCACCCGTTTTTCATGCGATTTTGTTACTGGATGCGTGTGCAAACTCTTCGTGTATTTTTGGCGCTTGGCTGTGCGCTCTTTGCTCCTTTCCTCATTCATGTTACCTTTCCTTGCGTGCATCTGATAGTGGCCGGTGAAGCACACATGCTTTGGGGCTCGGAGCAACAACTTCGACCCCGACCGGTTGTGCTACCTCAGCGAAGCGTATGACAATCCAGTCACCGGTGAGCCCACGCCCGGGAACGACACCACTTGCTGCGGGGGGCACCACGCTGATGGCCGTATATACGCGTCCTACCCTAGTAGTATACCAGCGTACACGAAGTCTTCATCGCCATCGCGGCGTAGACTCATGCACCACGACGACGATGGCCCTTTCGGAAGCGACGACGGCGCGGATTCGTCGGAAGGAAGCGTGGGGCCGCCGAACCAAGAAATGCTGCGGATGATAAACCCTTTAGTAGGGCCCAACTTCAACTACCCCGTGTACCACCACTTCCACTGGGACCACTGCGCCGCAGTTGGCGAAGTGTTTCCATGAGATGGCTTTCTCGAAGTACTTTAGCACCTGCCTTCATCTGAAGAGTGCTACAAAAAGCAGAAATTTGGCGCTTCCGTTCTGCGATCGACCACGTGTCTCTTTCTTCCAGTCCACTCAGTCCAGTCGCTTACTTGGATCGTGCGTTGGCCTAATTGGATCTTATATACTCCTGCTTGTGTGTTCCACGTCCCGTTTTAAGCGAGCACCGAGGGATCTAGTACGAGAAAATAATTAACCAGACGCGCGTACCAGAAGCCAAGTGAGGTCAGAGTTTTCCATTTTACAGTTCTCACGTTCTCACCATACCGCCCAACGGACAAAAATAAGTTTTAAAATCAGCCAACAGCCAACACAACAACAGTACCTGTGGTAGAACAGTGTAGACCGGAGGCCGAGCCTAGTACGAAGCAGCTCACATAACATACCTTTTGCCCCGAAGAGATCTCAGCGTGTGTTCGCGGCTGTAAATTGCGCCTCGCTTATGCTCGCCTAGGTTGTCCGCGCTCTCCATTGAAATTAATTTCATAATCAAGTCTTTATTCGTTTCGCTCCGACGGTTTCGCCGAAATGGCTGCAGTAGTTCCTCGGTCAAGCTATGATGCCGGTAAGAAGTTGCGCTTCCATAAAGTTTACCATACCATAAAGCTAAATACTTTTAACACTTGTTGCGATTTCTGCGTTCTTTTACTCTTAGATCCGGCCTCTGAAGAAGAGGAAGAAAACCTTTGCCTAAGTTATTCGGGGCCGTCAGACCAAAACAATGGAGGTTCGAGCACAGGAGCTGGGCTAGTGGTAGATCTCACCAGCGCTGGGCAAATAGAGGATGATGACTCTGATGATGACGTTGAGGTGCAATCAGTAGTTCCTGGTAACCGTGCCGCGTTTCAGGCAGGCTTTAATCAGGCACCTGCGTCGATGAAGCGCCCATTATCCGCCATGCAGGCTGGTGACGCCGCTGCTAAGCAACGCGAGCATTTCATTCAGCAGGAGCTCTACAGAAGACAATACGCGCAGCAACAGCAGCGACAACAGCAACAACAGCAATTGCAGCAGCACCAGCAGCTTTATCGATTATACGGGCAGGAGTTTACTTTCGCAGTGCAGAGCCACAAAGCCGTCGAGTGCAAGTGGACAGGGGCGCTATCCCCTAGCCAAGTGGCCATTGGCTGCGTGAACGCCTTCATCTCGCACTACTCCTCGTCTAATCCGAAGCAGTTCTGGTAAGTCTTTTCTACTATCATTATGTTCACTTTGTTATTTTCTGAAATAGGGGGAGGGTTTTAGTTTCGAAAGCTGTGGATATCTGTACAGAGCTCTGTCGTTCAGAGAGTCGACAACGCGATCCAGCAAATTAGCATCCCGAAACCCTGAAATCACTTCTAAACTTTTAAAATTTCTATCCTGTTCTTTGCGAATTACAACGAACGCAGGATCATGCCCAACGACCAGCAGGGGCGGCACCGCTTAGGCATGGCGCTGGCAGTGTATCGCCAGTTCGAGGCTCGCTTGCGGCAGCAGGGCATCCAAACCATTCCCGTGCCTGCCCGGGTGCTCACCGCCGCCTCCATGGGCAGCAGCATTGGCTCCGCTGCCCTGGACTCCGGGGCTCTCGCCACGATGCAGGCGGCGCTCCCGGAGAAGCTCTTCAGCTCGCTGGCCGACTTTCAGAAAGTTGGGGTGCACTGGGGCACGACCAGCAAACAGGGGCGCTGCCTGGTGGCCGATGAACCGGGCTTGGGGAAAACGATCCAGGCCATCGGAATTGCCTACCATTACATTAGCGAATGGCCGTTGCTTGTGATTGCGCCGTCGTCTGCGCGCTTCCACTGGCAGGCTGAGGTGGTGAAATGGCTTCAAAACGCGGACGGTGGCGCTGTCGTGAGCGAAAGCGAAGTGCAAGTGCTCACGGGCGGCGCGCAGCCCATTCGATCCAGCACCAAATGCCTGGTGGTGTCGTACGATTTGGCGGATCGAGTGCAGGCTGAGCTCAACGCAGTAAACGACGGAGAGGGTTTTCGCGTGATTGTCGCGGACGAGTGCCACATGCTCAAGAACCAGGCCACCAAGCGCGCCAAAGCAATCTTGCCCATGCTGCGCCGCGCCAGCCGGGCCATCTTGCTGAGCGGCACCCCCGCGCTGTCTCGCCCCAAGGAGCTCTGGTCCCAGCTCAACGTGATCGACGCCGCGCAGTGGCCCGAGTACAGCAAGTTTTGCAAGCGGTATTGCGCGGGCGACGCCGCGGCCGACGGCCACAAGGGCGCCTCCAACATCTTTGAACTGCACTTGCTCCTGCGCGAAAACTGCATGATTCGGCGCGTCAAGGCCGAAATTCTCAAGTCTTTGCCGCCCAAGCGAAGAGTGCAAGTGCACGTGGAAATCGAGAACACCGCGCTCCGGCAGCAAATCTTCGACGACTTCCGAGAGTTCCTAACGCGCACGGGGGAAGCTGCCCAAGCGGCTAAAAAGAAGTCTAGGCTCATGTTGATCGCACAAGAGCGCATGGCCGAGCAGAGCGTGGCTGATATAGGTGGCGGCGGCAGTAGTGGATCAAGAGGCAGCAATAGCGGGAGTTTGTCGAATCGAGAGCTTGCGGACGCGCGCAAGAGCATTTTGATGCAGCTCTTCAAAAACACGGGCACCGGGAAGTTGCCGGCGATCCGCCGCCACTGTCAAGGCCTATTGGACTGCCCGACTGCGCCCAAATTCTTAGTGTTTGCGCACCACCATGACGTGCTCGACAGCCTCGAAACCACGGTGTTCAAAGACGTGAAAATCGTGCGCATCGACGGCAAAACGCCCGCCAAGGAACGGCAAGCTCGCATCAAAGCTTTTCAGGAAGACAGCACCGTGCGCGCGGCTGTGCTGAGCATCACCGCTGCGGGGGTTGCCATTACTTTAACGGCCGCATCGAGGGCAGTGTTTGCGGAGCTCTTTTGGACGCCAGCGGCGCTGCTCCAAGCCGAAGACCGCTGCCACCGCATTGGGCAAACCGCTGAAGTGCAGGTGGATTACATCGTGGCTCAGAACTCCGTGGACGATGTGCTGTGGCCGCTAGTGCAGGAAAAGATGAAGGTGATTGGCGAGATGGTGGAGGGCAAGAAAGGAGCGTCCTTGGCGCTCGAAACGTCGTCAAGCGGAGGCAACGACGACGACGACGAACCTGACGAGTTAGTGGAAGAGCTGGCGCGAGAAGATCGCGACGGAAGCTTCGGTGGCGACGACGACGGCGACGACAGCGACGAACGGCAAGAGCTCGACCCAGCCACTGCGGAGATGGACCGACAGCGGTTAGCGGCCATGCGCGAGGCCGAAGAAGGCTTTGAGGAAGATAACGGCATGAGAAGTAGCAGCAGCAGTAGCAGCAGTGCTCGTTCTTCGTCGTCGTCGTCTTCTTCTCACTCGGCAGCATCGTCTGCCTCTTCATCTTCTTCTTCCAGCGGCTGGGTACCAGGAGCTCTGCCTCCTAGCAGCCGCGCGGACTTCATGTCTTTCGACGCGGACTCGAGCGACGCATCGTCGGCGTTCAGCATGGAGCAGCTTCAGATGGACCGCCTCCGGTCGAGCCTCGGCATGCATGCGGTGCCGCACGCTGCTGCGTCAATACAGCCCCACAAGCCTGCAGCATTGGCCGAGATAGACCCTTCCAAAACGTCAACGCCGCCACCTCAGGCGTCCTTGTCGTCAGTGCAACAGCAGCAGATGTCCCAGCTTGCAGCGCTGAAGCATGCGCAACAGCAGCAGAGGGCGCTTGCCCAGCAGAGGGCGCAGCTCGTGCAGGCTCGCCAGTCGGGACATCAAAGCACTGTCACCGTGCCGAAGCCAACCTCACATCACGGTCCTTGTCGCACTGCGGCTGCTGCTGGCCCTGTATCTTTTGCGGGCAGCCAAGCCCCCTTCACGGGCAAAAACGCAGGGTCTTCTTCGGGCCACGTCGATTCGTCCACTCTTTCGGCGCTCAATCCTGTTGACTTGTCCGATTCGCCTGAGATACACGCACCAGAGCCTAGCTATCTCGTCAACACGGCACCTCTGCTTCCAGACTCAAACCACGCAACCTCTTCGTCCTTGGAAGGCAGAAACGTTGCACAGGGAAACAGTGGAGCAGCGAACGACGGCACGACCCAACCCGTGGTTCTTCCGCAGGACGCGTTACTTGACGCTGAGTTCGACGATTTGTTCGAATCTGCAGGCGACAACGGTGTCTTCTAGAGGCACCCCCTTTGGCAGTCCCGTGATATTTTTGAACCTGTGTCCGTTGCAGTACTTTTGTTTGGAATTTTTGATACCATTTGGGCCATTATCCGAATACTTCTTCAAGACGAACCCGCCATGTAACTTAAAGCAGCATGGATTGTACTTGTATTCTTTTTCTGTCCCGTCTGGAGTAATTCAGGGTTATTGGGATAAGGCCTCGGCCTACGGCCTTCGACCAACTTCTTCTTGTTTGCTAGTTGAGGTTGAGGTTAGAGTTATGGAATCTAGACACTGGCCTAGTTGTCTTGTTTCGGGGTCCCCGGTTGGGATATAAGATTTAAAGGAAACTGAGATCTGAGAAACGAAAAAGGGGGCGAATTGGTGCGGTTGGTAGATGGAAACAAATTTCAAATATCGGAGGGGGAGGTAAAATGTTGTATTTATATAGATATGAAAAGCCCCATTGAAAAAAACGCCCTGCGAGCTCTGTTCTTGAAGGAGTCCGCTTTGAGAGCGAAGAACTTCTGGATGTGTTCATAATGGCGTTCTATTTCTACTTAGTGCCTAATATGAGCTATAACCCATTAGCCATCAGCATCCAATTAGCTGCCCTCGGCTAAGTCTCCATTGCCGCCATCGCCGCCGCTACCAGCCTCCGCTTTTCTATCTCTACTATTTTGGCTATTACGCTTTGAAGAATTCTTTTTCTTATTTTTCCCTGCATCGCCATCGAAACCCTCCCAGTCACTGCAAACATGCAACCAAACAGCACATATGAGTGAAAAAGAAGTGACGTATTTTACTCAAGAACGTAAGGCCTGCCTTTACCTGTCGCTCTCATCTGAATCACTTTCACCAAATCGCCTAGGCTTGTGATAAATGCAACAGGCTTTTGAAGATTTCTTGTTCATGTGCTCATTGTCGACTACTCCTTCGTCCCATGAGACATGCGCATTTGACTCTGTTGATTCTTCAGCAGCCGTGTCGCTAGTTCCACGGAGCTATTTTGTAGATAACACAATCAGAAATGAGAGCTTGTAAATGGAATTCTAAGTCGCAGGGGTTCGCCAGGTGTCTTGGCTAGGGTTTTATACCTTGAGTGTTAAAACTGTAGAGCTAGGCGAAGCGGTGGCAGTAACGGTTGATGATCCTGAAGAAGACGACGCCTGATCTGACATAATTAGCTCTTATACCTTCTATCGGGCACTAAATTTTACAGTCTACGATATCAATAGAATGCTAGGGTCTAGACTATAGAGTCCTAACTAGACCTATGACAACTCGAATGATATCAGTGCAGGAATGAGCTGACCTGATAGACAATACTAGCTAGCTAAGCTACTACAGTAGACGATAGGGAAGAAGTTGAAACACGAAAAATCGGAAGAAACGAAACACGGACTTTTCAGGGATTGTTTCTTGGGTGCACCCGAGAGAACGAGAAACTAGGAAAAGAGCCCAACAGGATTGTTTCGTTTC
>Ga0307971_1001837_pt1 | contig 10675 bp, 6 predicted proteins | sample OrgLakmetagen714_FD_201820 | JGI IMG/M metagenome (GOLD analysis project Ga0307971, IMG submission 201820) | Saline water microbial communities from Organic Lake, Antarctica - #714 | ecosystem: Environmental > Aquatic > Non-marine Saline and Alkaline > Saline | place: Antarctica: Organic Lake... | reverse complement strand
CCCAGTGCAGTGCCCAGCGTAGCAGTAGTGTGCCCGTGTGCCCAGTCCAGTCGGCCACGCGAGAAGCGGGCCACAGCATCGAGCTGAAGCGCAATTCTTCTAGAGAGGTTTAAGCTGCTCTATGTCCGAAATAACATCGTTCCTTCAGCTGCCGAAAGATCGGCTGAATGGCCGGTTTACGCTGCTATTCCTGGAGTACAACGAGTACTTGCTTCAGGTATACCTTCATTTCCCTAGGTTTGAGCAGGTGTCATGAGCCTAAGCATGCAAAAGGGTTCTTTCCTCCCTAGATTCTTCAATGAAATAATTTAAACATCGACTCAATGTGCATTCAGGATCTAGCGGTGTATAAGTACGATGCGCCAACTGGCAGCGACACGTGGATGCGAAGTGTGAGCAGCCGGGTTAGTGGGCGGCTAAAGCTCTGTACACGCGGTCTAGTATTCGAGCCCACTTCAGACCCGCGACAAGCACTCGTGCGGTTTCCATTCAAGGGCATGGTAGCGCCACTGGCACCTTATGAGCTGGCGCCTGGATCGGCAGCAGCCTCTGGAGTGGACGCCTCGACTTTGTTTGCGCTTGCGTGCAACAAGTGTGTAGACCTTGAGCGCGAAGGCCGGGTGGCACCTTTCGTTCCCCACGAATTCGAACAGCCCAAAATGGTAGTGTTTCAATTGCAGCACTCAACGGTGAAAGAGTTTCTATCCCTAGCCGGCGAGCTTCAGCAAACGGAGATGGCGCGGTCAGCGTGGTCCGGCTCAGGAGGGATGTCCAAGCTAATCGCGGAGCGGCTAGGTGAAGGCGATGATCAGAGCTTTGAGCTAAGGCACCTAGTGGACTTCAGTGAGCAGCTGCTAACGCCGACTGCGCGTGTTGACCGCGTCCGGCCGTTAGTGCGTAACCCAGGCTTGCTAGCGGTTACCAACCGCGAGCTGTACTTCCAGCCCTCAGCGGTAAATAACGTCGGAGCCCATGTGGAACATTTCCCCCTTCGTAAAGTCTGTGCAGTTGTGAAGCGGCGGCACATGCTTCGTCACACGGGCTTAGAATTGAGCTTAACGGATGGTGCTACTGCGCTCTTTAACTTCAGCAGCCCAAAAGAACGGGATACAGTTTTCGACGTGTTACTCGCGCAGCCTGCAGTAGCAGCCGCAGTAGCACAACGCGACTTGCGACGTGCTGTAGCTGCTTGGCAAAAGCGTGAAATGAGCAACTTCGACTACTTAGCATTCCTGAATTCCGTTGGGGACCGATCAGTGCACGACTTAACGCAGTACCCGGTGTACCCGTGGGTGATTGCAGACTACGAGTCGTCCCAACTAGACCTGGACAATCCAGCTACGTTTCGCGATTTAAGCAAACCCATGGGTGCTCTTGACCCGACGAGGCTCTCCTATTTCCTCGAGCGATTCGAATCAATGCCGCCCGAAGACCCTGCCTGCGGTTCTCCACCGCCGTTTCTATACGGGTCGCACTACTCCACACCAGGTTTTGTATTGCATTACCTGGTAAGAGCTGCGCCACAGCATATGCTGAGTTTACAGAACGGCAAGTTTGACGCGCCTGACCGCCTTTTCGCCAACATTCATTCAACTTGGCAGTCAGTGTCAGTTCAAAATCCGTCGGACGTCAAAGAGCTGATCCCTGAATTTTACAGTGGCGACGGAAGCTTCTTGCGCAATGTGTCGGATCTGCCCTTGGGCGTCACTCAAGAAGGCGTTGCTTTGGGCGATGTGGCGCTTCCACCTTGGGCCAAGAGTCCACGTGACTTCGTAAAGAAATGCCGCAAAGCACTTGAGTCGGAGCACGTTTCAAACAATTTGCACCTATGGATTGATTTGATTTTCGGGCACAAGCAGCGTGGGGAAGAAGCAGTGAAAAACCACAACTTGTTTTACTATTTAACCTACGAAGGGGCTGTGGATTTGGAAGCCGTTACTGATCCTGGAAAACGGGCCGCGTACGAGTCTCAAATCAATGAGTTTGGGCAGTGCCCAAAGCAACTGTTTCGAAGCGCACATCCAAGCCGCAACGCGCCGTCTAGTTCATTGAACGCTCTGAATCTCGCGCCTGATCTGGAGTCTGCATCACATCCTGCTCACGACGGAGGCAAATCCGTGCGAAGTGACGCTCCATCCTCAGCAGTTGCGTCTACTGCTGCACCTGCACCTGCTGCGTCAAGTTCTGAGGGTGCTTCTATCCCTGAACGTCCAATGGCGGCACCGAAGGCTGCCCTGCCTAAGCCGCCGCCGCCTCCGCGGCCGGTGTCCCCACCTGCCGTGCTTCCGCAGGCTGCTACACCCAAACCGAAGCCACCGCCACCGCCGAGGCAGAAGAACAGCGATTTGCCGTCGGCTGCACCAAGCGAATCGCTGTCAGGCTTACACCTCCGCGCAAAGGGCGAGTCTCTTCTCAGCAAAGTGGGCAGTGGGCTGAGCATGGGAAGCGAGTTAGCGCAAAACCTCTTTCAAAGGAATCGATCAGGCTCGGGCAGCGGGTCTATTGACAACGAGAGCACGATCAAAGCAGCCATGGCAACGGATGGTGTCAGCGATCCCAGTAGCGAGCCCTTGCCCCCATCCCTCCAACGTGTGAGCAGCTCAACGGACTCGCGCCCGCCTGAAGCGCTCAAAGCAGCGCCCTTGTCCACTGGATCTTTCGCAGAAGCTGCTGCTCCTGCTGCTGCTCCGCCGACAGCGACTTCACACGCAGCTCCTCCGCCGCTTGCGCCTGTGCTTGCACCATCCACCCCTCCGGACCCAGGTTTGCTGAACATGTCCGAATGGGCCACGCCTGCCACGCCCTCGCCGTCAAACAAGGACCCGAACCGCTTGACTGCTGCGCCAAAGACGAACGACTCCGACGACGTCGACGACGACGGCCCCCCAGGGGTGATTGATTCGTCGACGGACGAAGACGAAGGCTCAGACTCGAAGTCGCCCAAATCCGCGCCGTTTTTACCGGCGGCCACTACGCCGCCAACCTTACGTCTGGACCACTCTATTGCGCGGGACAACAATGCCACCAGCAACAGCGATCTTGAGGCGCGCACACGGAGCGCCAGTAGCGGGGTTCCCGTGGCTATGCTCGGCCACCTTCAACTGTGGTCCACAGCGCGCGTAGCTCCAGCGTCGCAGCCGCTTCGAGCCCACCGCGACCTGGCCACTTGCGTGAAAATCAGCGCCGACGGCACCCTCGCAGCGTCTACAGGGAAAGACGGGGCGCTCCGAATCACGCCAATCGCTGCCTTTGCGCCTCTCAAAGCCTCTGCAGCTGCACCTACAACATCAACAACGACAACTGCACCAACTGCTTCAGCGGCTACCGTAGCAGGTGCATTGCCTCCAAGTGCTCCGGGTACCGCAGCGAGCCACGGAAGGCGGCGGTTGTTTCAAGCCACCGACTTGTGCCTGTCAGCGTGCGCCCTCGTCGAGATGCCCCCAAAGCCCACCACCGCTTCCGACTCTTCTGAGGCAGCACCAGCTCCAGGAGCGGCGGCATCCTCCTCCCCACCGGACGTGGTGGTGGTGTGTGGGTCGTGGGACAGCAGCTTGCTCCTGTACTCCGTGAACTCGGCTTGCGTGCTTGGTGCGCGGATTAGCCAGGCTCACGACGACTCGGTGGGTTGTGCTTCGACTTGAAAATCTGGCTTCTCAAGTTAGCCTTTGCTTGCTCGTTTTTTCCTCATAGGACATAGCATCTTTGTACCGATATCGAAAATTCATGTGACAATTTTGCCCTCTATTGTATTATACCTCTTTCTTGTTGCCAGGTGAGCTGCGTAGATGCTTCCGCTAGCCGAGCCCTTGTGGCCTCAGGCAGTTGGGACGCGACCGTAAAGCTGTGGGGCTTCAAACGTGCGCGCAGTAGCGCTCCTAGCCTTCGGGCCGCACGAGGTGGAAGCACCACTGATTCTCCTGCTGGTGCTGCTTCGAGCGCCGCATCGTTGCCGTTTGTGGGGCTCGTGCCTACTCCACTCGCCGAAATCTTCGACCACACGTCGCCCGTGCTTTCGGTTGCCTTTGGGCCGGGCGCTGATTTCGTGGCCTCCGGCGCAGACGATGGGCGGGTGGTGGTCTCTAATGTGGCAGGGCTCGGCAGCGCGCAGTCTGAAGGTGGAGGAAGTGGTGAAGGTGAAGAGCAAGGCGAAGCACTCTGTGCGGTGGAATTGAGTGAACTCGGCGGCGGTCACCACCCCACAGCGAGCACTTCGAGCAGTGGCGGCGGCAGCAGCAACGGCGGCTTTGACGGTCCTCACGCTGCTCTCGCTCTGGCGTGGGGCGGCGGCGGCAATGACAATAGTGGCAGTAGCAACAACAGGAGGAGAAGCAGCAGCGCTGCAGGCTTGCAGTTGTTTGTGGCGTCACGAGACGGCATGGTGCGCGAGCTCGCCGTGCCGGGCGGCTATTGCCGCGTCGCCGTGCGCTTCCCTGCCTTGAGCCCCAGCATGCCGGCGGTGCCGTGGTCCCTCGCGGTCAGTGGAGCTCTTGTGGCAGCGGCTGGCAGTGGGGGTTGTGGGCAGGTGGCACTCTGGGCCTGGCCGGCCTCAGCGTCAGCGGCTGCGCCTCACCTGTTCGACACCGCAAGCAGCAGCAGCAGCAGCAGCACCGGGTCAAGTATTGACGAGGGCTCACACGAGAGCGATGCTGTGGTGAGCCTTGCACTTCATGCTGATAGTCAGCTGCTCGTTGCGGCAGCAGGTGCCAATTTGCGGTTATGGACCATCAATAACGACGCCGTACCACCACCGTTGTGATAGCGATACGAATCTGCTTAGTCATCTCAGCTCTCGCCCATAATTTTGGATTTTTAAGAGCAGTAGAGCCTCCTCCGTGCAGAAAGTCGAATTATCCCACTCACTCAGCGATTTCCCCTGCTTATTTGGATACGAAAACTAGAGCAACTTCATAACTTCAAGGGTGCTAACAATTTCCCTATCTCCTCTCTCTACTCCAACCCAAGGAGAGTAGGGGCCGGATTTGGAAATTAATACTTACTGTTGGACTTAGGACAAGGCTCAACAAAAACCGAATCGAATTACCAAAAACCAAAAATTAATTTCATTTCATTTTTTTTTAATTTCTGTCCTAGTAATCTGATAGATAACGGATCTGCGCATTTATCGAAAGATAGTCCATGTCTAATATTTATGAACTAAGAAATTTCCATGGCACGACTCCGGAGCCATTTTAAATCAAGTTCACGCGCACCTCACTCATTAGCTCATGGCATCTATATGCCTCTCAGCGGCTTCCTTAAAATATCTTATAGAACAGCAATCTCATCGTCATCGTTGTCGAATTCGAACTGCCCTTCTGTTGCTGCCATCGGGTTCCGCACTTCACCAGGATTCTTGTGCGCATTGCCATTTGCCACTGCACTGCTGTTGCTGTCTGAATCACGTGGCGGCGGTGGCAATTGCTGGGTAGCAGTCACCGCACTTGATGGTGTCGTACTCGTCGCTGTGTTGGCGTCTGTAGAGGGCGACGATGATGCGCTCACTTTGCCCTCCGCGTTTGCTTTTGCTGCTTTCATAGCGTTGAGCCTCGCCATCACTGAGTCACGCGTTGCCACCGGTTTAGGCGCCACAGCAGGAGGCTGAGCCACAGCTCCTGCAGGTATAGCGCCATTGCTACTGCTACCATTGCGTTCACCACTGCCGTTGTTTCTGCCGTTGGAGCTAACGCGAGTGCGCATCTCCAGGTCACCTTTTCTGCTGTCAGCTTTTTCGCGTGCTTCCAGCTGCTGCTGCTGTTGGTTGCGTGGGCGGCGTTGCGACGGCAGGGACTCAGCGTCTTGCACGCCCGCTTGAATGCCCGTGCCGTCGTCGCCGTCGTCGTCGTGCGCGTTCAATTGGCCGTAGGCCACCCCCCACCGTAAGTAGCCCACCCGGGTCAGGTACTCCGCGGGCATGGCGGCCTCCACGGCTTGAACCCTCGAAACTAAGGCGTAGCACAAACCCAGGTTGACCATGAACCAGAGCGCGAGCGCGCCGAAGACGCCGTCGAGCAAAATCAGCAAGCCGGCTCCGCTAATGTAGTACGCCGACCGGATTAACGCGGGGATCAGGAGGGCGTAGGACCACCAGTGCCAAGCGTCCCGGGTCACTTCCAGCCCAATCAAATAGCCGCTTAAGAGCTGCAGTGGCGTGCCAAACACCGTCACTAGTATCCCTGTCAGGAGCATCCACCCAAATTGCTGGGCGGTGTTGGTTCGGTAGCCGGCGTGGTACTGCTTCAGCGCCAAGTGCGTCACCACAACCCACCCCATGGCCTGGCTCAGGGCGTAGCCCACGGACGTGGCCGTGGACAGCACCAAGTGCGTGCGCGTCATCGCGTGCCTTGCTGTGGCAGGCCGCGCCTCACTGCCGTGGTCGCTTCCACTCTTCCGGTGGCGGTGGCCGCTTTCCATGCTATTGGAAGTACCATCTTCGATGGTCGCGTCCGAGTTTGTCTCTAGAGACCGGCGCGCTAAACGCCGCTGCTGCTGCCGCACAAACAATGCCTTGAGGCTTTCTTCCGACACCACAAAGGGCACAATCACAAACACATAAAATGTGAAGGTGGCGGCATTGTCGGAATGGGATGACTTGAACGCGCCGGCGTCGTAGAACCAAAACAGAATCACGAGGCCCGTCATGAGAGCGCCGTACGAAGCGCAAATCATCATCAAAGTCACGTCGTAAAATCCCCGACCGAGTGCGTGGATGAGCATTGGCAGGCTAGCCTCCTTCTGGTTCATCAGCCACCAATAGTAAAACAATGCCACAGGCGCGACCTGATACAATAAGAATGGCAACCGAGGCGTAAATTGGAAAGCGATTTGTTTGCACGTCTGTTGATCACCCTACAAAACATTCACATTGCTGAAACGAAAGAAGCTATTGATTGAGGTCTGTCTTACCACTACGAGAAGATAAGCTAAAAATAGCGGCGGCGAAGCTAGGAAGCACAGAGACTCGAACAAGAAGAGGCTAGCGTAAAATACGGCCCGCGAGTCGAACGCTGACAGTTGGTCGCGCAAGCCACTTTTGCCCGCGAGTCGCCGCTCCTTGACCTCTTCGGGCTCGTCGATAGGATGGCCATCAACTTCATCGAAACAATCTCGCGTGGTGTCTAGCGGGTGGTCGATGTCAAACTCGCGGCGATCTTCTTCTCGACCAGCAGCATCTCGTTTAGGACCGTCGTCACGAAATGGTCCGTCGTGCTTGGGGCGAGGATCATCTGCATCACTGCGCGAATCGTAACCAGCTTCCTCATCGCTGGTGCCAGAGCTACGTCGCCCGTACGGATGCGACTCCATGTGTACTTCGGAAAACTCTTCGTCAGAACTCGATGCATCCTGGATGATGAAAAGAGCGTGAGAGAAAAGCGTTCGAAGTAGAGAACTTCAAAGAACTAACATAATGACCACCACTTCTAGCAATGAGGCCAACTCGAGTGTAGTGCGAAGCTAAACTCATGCAATAAGTGATGATACTCGAGCAATATACCTGCATAGCTCCTTGCTAGAAGACTAGCCAGACGACTCTAGCCACTTCAAAAGTATAGCCAAGAGGTACTATTTAATAAGTAGGACCACAACGTTGTAAACAATGAAAAGTCGAAAAAATACTTTTCACAGAAACCACGAACCACGAGGGGTCATCCCTTTTTTTGTCGATGTCTTTTTGCCATCTTTCTTCTCGCGACACAAGACACACAGACTGACTTGTAGCATCGCATCTAAAAGCTGCTCAGCTATCTTGACAGGGAGAGAAACAGACAACATACATAAGTTAGGTCATTATTGGGCTCCACATACTCATTTAGAGCCCCACGCAGTGCTTCGGTTGATTCCATTTACTCTAAGTTTTGGCAAGACGCAAGATTCTGTCCGTATCATGCATTACGAAAGATATCTTAAAGCGTGCAAGTTCTAGCTAGATGAGTGATACGTTTTCTTGAGCCTAGATTATTGCACGCTTGGAACTCAGGCAATCTTACTTTAGAATTATTGTAGAAAGAGAGCGCACAGGACCTACAATGGGCTCCGGCGTGACGAAGAGTTATTACAACGATAACCTACTGTCCGCCGCCTCTGACGGAACTGCGTCCCATCTTGAAAAGCTCGTCGATGCTGGTGCCAATGTAAATTGCCGTAACTTGATGAATGGTTGGACTCCACTGCATTTTGCGTGCCGTGCAGGCAACGTCGAAACTGCCGAGTGGCTTTTACAAAACGGCGCCGACCGCACCTTACTCAACAGCGACAGCAAAACGGCGGAAGAAGTCGCGCAGCGGCACGAAAAAGAAAACGTTCTTGGGCTTTTCTTCTCAGACCTCAATGACTCACAATACTTTCACGCATCGGGTTTACTGGATTCCTCAAGTGAGACCCTACAAGAGCAAGCTTTAAACAAATGGAATAGCGACATTAGCCCAGAAGGCGCTCTTACGTGTACTGCCATTGTTCAAGAAGCCGAACCAAGTGGGACCATCGATAAGCAAGGCATCGCGGCAATTACAACCAATTATACCTAGATCAACGCGATCTCTAAGGCAGAAACGTACGAGGTCGCGTTCTACTTTAGCCGCTGTAAGAAACAGGCAAGTCAGAAGGAAATAAGTGCTGGCGCCATTTGACCGAGCTAGTCGCTAGGCTTCACGACGTACTAGTCAAACACAAGCTTTTGGCTCGGTGCGCTCAAGAGATAGAGCAACGACATTCAAGTTTCATAGTAGAATCAGACGCAGAAGCGACTTCGGTTAGTGGTTTCTACTTAAGAGTGAGAAGAAACTGGAAGTATCATACCTCCTCCTCTTTGTACACTATCACTATCTTGCTTACGATTTTGAGACAGGCCCCGAAGGGCCGGAATTAGAAGACTAACAGGTAGAGAAGAAAAACAAAGCAGCGCAAACTAGACCTAAGAAGCTAATCAGGCGCACATGCCCGAGTGGCCATGGAAGTGATGGTAGCGGTCCAAATTGGCACGCTCCTCACGATTTTGACTTGCACTCAACGCACAAGAGCACGCCACTGCTCGCTGTATCGGTTCTTGTGGCATTTTGGTCTGTACTAGCTGAAAATGAGCTCGAAACAGAAGAGGACTAGAAACTCACGCACCGCCCGGTGAATCACTTCGAACTTATGCTTGTAACAATAGGGGAATAAGAGGGCTAGGCTGAGACTGGGCTATTCCTCACTCTCTATACTCTCTCGCGTCTCGCGCCACTCGCCTCACACCTCCGCCACTTCTAGCCTAATTTTACGTAGCCGCACATAAATCATATAGTTCCTATAGAAAGAAAGTGATAACTAAATGCAGGCGGTGCTAATTCAAATATTTTTTTGTGTTCACATAAGCACAACCAGAAGCCCCATAGCAAAATGAATTACGGAAAATAAAACATATATAGCCAATAAAGGAAATGGGTGACTTTCAAGTAGCTAAAAGGCGAACGTGCTTATGTGGAGTTTGTGAGTGCTGCTGGGAGTAGACTTGATGCCTCAAAGAGGTCTGGCACAGAAGCCTGCACGCGTGCCAGGTGCTGAGGAGCCACCAATTGCGCCACGTTTGCGCCTTCGTTCCCCGATAAGCCATGCACGGCAGCCGCCACCACGAGCGCCGCCCGCTCCCCGCGCTCAATCGGGTTGAGCGAGCGCTGCACCACCGTGTCCACGACCGAGTCTTCGAACCGCTCCGTGACCGCCACTACCACGTGCAGCTCAGCGGCTGGCAACGCCTGCGCGCCGCTCCGCGACAGCGCGTCCAGCAAGTCAAAGGCTTGGCGCCGCTCGGCTGCCTGGGCGTCACCGTTCAGGGTGGCAGTGCGCGGCGTGGCGAGCAAGGCAGCGGCCGCTCGTTTCGTCCAGGTAGCACCCAGGGAGATGGTGGTAGGCCGAAGAGTGGGCGCGTGTGCGTCACAAGCGGCGTCCAGCGCGGCGGGCAAAGTGGTCAAGTCAAACGCACCACCACCTCCACCACTGCTGCTGCCGCCGCCACCGTCATTGCGGAGGGCCGATTCCAGTGCTTCCCGGTCAAAGTCTTGGTCGACCGCCGGTTTCTCTGTTGGAGGCAACTCTCGGGCTACTTCCGTTGCGGCTTGCTGCGGGACTGCTGCCATGGTTGCCGTGGGCGCCTCCATCGAGGACTGTGCCATCGTCAACCCTCGCGGCGCAGCCTCCAGCCCGCGCGCAGTTCGCATCATGGGAGCATTAAAAGCGCGATCACCTCCTTTACCGCCGCCTTTGCCGTAGCTACCGCCACCTTTGCCGCTAGAGCCAACTGCCCTGGTCAATAAGAGATCGTCATCAGGCGCAGGAGGGGGTGTCCGTGTGAAGAGCGGCTGCGCGTATTCGGCTTCCCGCCTCCGCTCTGCCAATTCTTTGTCGGTGGTTGCTTCGATCATTTTTCGCAGGTCAGCTACGTGCGTTTTCACAGCTGCTAGTCGCATGGCCGTATCCGAAAATCGTCCTGCCGAAACAGCAGGAGTCGCATCACTGCTGTTGTCTGCGTTCCTGCCGTCTACTGCGGCGTCGTAGCTGAGCAAGTCCGCTGGTGCCTAAGATATTATACAGCGCCAGAGTGTCTATCAATCATTTCAAGGCCATTGCCATACACACTTTATTTCTAAGCCTAAGTAACAAGGATGACTGAGCGCGCATGTGTTGAACGAACCTGATGCTTCAC
>Ga0307971_1001819_pt1 | contig 10737 bp, 10 predicted proteins | sample OrgLakmetagen714_FD_201820 | JGI IMG/M metagenome (GOLD analysis project Ga0307971, IMG submission 201820) | Saline water microbial communities from Organic Lake, Antarctica - #714 | ecosystem: Environmental > Aquatic > Non-marine Saline and Alkaline > Saline | place: Antarctica: Organic Lake... | reverse complement strand
CAAAACCCGCTGTCTCCTTCGCAGAAAAATACATCCCACCACCGGCCCAGACGGTATGTGTGCCAATCTGGACTGGTTTGATCTCACCACCTTGCCGGTGTTGACATGGTGGACGAGGTGGGGGTGGTGTACCCCCGCTTACCTTAAGTTTCTCGCTCATTTCCAGATTCCTTTCTGCCGACCTTCCTCATAGAGGTTGATCAGCTCCTGGTTTACTTCATTGTGGAGGGCCCTCATGGCCGCCCACTTTTTTGTGACCGACAACTCGCGTCGCTTGGTGTCGAGTTGCCGGGTCAGACTAGAGCCTCGGCTGTGGTCATAGACCATACGATGCTTGTTCAGCACAGTTGCTGTGTTGTGTTCCAAGTCAAAGACCCGGTCCACGAACGTTTCTACTGCAATGTCGCCATTCCAGTAGAGTTCACCAACTGCTGCGATGTTGGCCCAGTTCTGGCCGCCCATCGCCGCATACGTCCAATGGCCGCAGCCAAAGATCACCTTGCAGTTCTGGAAGAACCCAGTCACGACACTTGAACCAGCGGTTGCCAGCTCGTGTGCGATAGGGGGTGCGGTCAGGCCAGGCCACGAGTTGCGGTGTGTCAGCGTGAAGCGCGAACGCATCTCCGCCAACAGAGCTTTTTCGTTAGCTCCGCCCACACTGAGATAGTTATCAGCATGGGTCACTTCGCTCGCAACCGCCAGCGCCAGATAGGTCGAGAAGACCTCGCTGGTACGAGCGGTCAGCTGTTTGTGGACCCGCCGGATTTTTACGGCGAGTGCCTCGTCTGTGCAGGTCTTCAGCATCGCCTCAGCCAGGTAGAAGTCGTTGAGTGCCGTATTGGTGGCAAACTCCTCCTGACACAGCTCCGGCTGGATGACCGGCTTGCCCGTTTGGCGCCACTTATGGAAGAGTGACACCTCACGACCGAACACTGTCTCGATGACCTCCATGGTGTGTTTAAGAACAACACCATTTTTGGCATCAAGACAGTTTTTTAGAGAAAACGTCAGTGCACGGCGGTGAAGCTGCGCAAAGTCTTCTACTCCGATACCGATTACAGCCGGAATCCCTTGATGGCGAGCCACCACTGCCGCGTGACAGGTGGAACCGCCCTCTTGGGTGATGATGCCAGCTGCTCCGAGCATCAGCTCGAAATCGTCTGGCGTAGTGGTTTTCCGTACAAGAATGTAGGGGACGTCTTTACTCGTACACCAGTTAATATGCTCTGCAGTTGAAACCAAGGTTCCATTGACCGCAGCACATCCAACTCCTTCGCCACGAGCGACGATGAGTTCGTCGCAAATGATAATCGGGTCTTTCAGGACCGTTCCGCCGGCGACTGCCTCCGCCATCCGCTCGGGGATAGTTTCGACGACTTCGTCGCGCGTCATCTCCCCAGCCTCCTTACGGCGGACCAGGTTGATGATGGTGGCTTCAGGCGAGAGCTTAGCCGCCCGGAACTGGAGGAAGTAGAGCACGCCGTCTTCGACGGTAAACTCTACCTCGACCGGACCATTGACCTCAGACTCCAAGACGACAAGCGCCTGAGTGAGGGTGGTGGCATATTCTGAAAAGCGGTCGGTTAGCGAGCTGATAGGCTTCGGGGTGACCTCGCCAGAGACGAGGTCATGCCCTTGCGCGCTTGGCAAGTAGTTGCCAAAGAGACCAGGTTCAGCGGTGTCTGGATGATGGCTGAGTGCCACCCCCGTACCGCACTCGCCTGAGCCTGCCCGGTTGCCGAACACCATCTCTTGGATGGTGACGGCGGTACCGAGCCGCTCATTGATGTTGTGCTCGCGCCGGTAGGCGCGAGCACGGTTGGAATGCCAGCTCTCGAGTACCGAGTAGGTGGCAGAGCGTAGTTGTGCCAGTGCTTCCAGTCTCGAGTCCGTGAGAACCATGTTGCGTACATGAAGTCCCAGTCCAGCGTCGAAGTGACGCTGGCAGTCGTCCACGAACGAGTCGCTATACTGCGCGCGAAGCGCGAGAGCAACCGGTTCGGTCAGACCGACATTGAGCACCGTTTCCATCATCCCCGGCATGGAGATCATGGCACCAGAGCGCACTGAGACCAAAAGTGGATTGGCCGGGTCGCCGAAGCGTTTCCCGGTCTTTAGCTCCAGAGTTTTAAGTTCGCGCTCCAGCTGGTCATCAAATCGCTTAGGGAGCTGACCAGTCTCCTGGTAGCTCCGACACAGCGATGTGGAGATCACCAACGCTGGTGGAGTCGGCAAGCCGAGCTTCATCAGTCGGGCAATCCCGTGTCCTTTTCCTCCTAGAGCATAGGAGGAAAAATCAGTGTCTTCCCACGCGGGAATCACCAAGCGACGCCGGCTGTGGCTTTTGGCCTTAGCAGGTGCAGCTTTCTTCAGAGCGGATGCTTGTGGCATCAGACCCTCCTATGTTGATGGGAAGTTATTCAGTTAGTGCCTTGGTGGCACAAGCGAGACAGATGCAACCAGGGCCATATTCCATCTCTGAACCATTCATTTGGATGATTCTATCGACAGAATGGCAAACACCACATTTGTCTTCAAGGACGGTAATGTAGCCTACCCGGTGGTTTCCTGCGTCAAAAAGAGCGATAATTACACCGTCAGCATTTTTGACATCAGTCCGAACATCTTCAGGCAGTGCAAGGTCAGACATTTTGTGTCCCTCCAATAGATTTGAATTGATTCGTGAGTTGTCAAAGTACTCACTTTCCTGGTTGTATGATAGCACGGAAATACTAATTTGTCAAAGTATTTTGACTGGTTTTGAATGAAAAAAGTCCTGATTTTTTAAAATCAGGACTTGTATATTTTATCTAGCAACCGGACCGTTCGATTCTAACCCTGCTAGTGCGAGCCAGGAACGTGTTGTGTCAGCATTGCTCATTTCTTGACGCAAATTCTCGAGCATGTGCCATCAGTTGTGTCGTGATAGTCGAAGTTTTATTGTGAACGAGCGAATAGAAACTCCCTCACTCCACGTCGCCATCACCAAGCGTCCTGATATCTTGCCTACTTTGTGTCCACAAACGAAGACTTACAGTCGGTACCATCCGACAGCGCTGTTTGATAACCAGCTTTTCATGACATTTCACTGCTACTTCCATGGGGAAGCCGTCAAAATGCCGTTGATTCATTTCCGTACGCTCCCAAAGACTAAGGGAATGCGAGGAAGGTTGTTCGTGGCAGTGTGTTGGTGTTCATCTTACGATTACACACTGCTTTTACCCCGTGGCGGAATACCACTTCAGTTTAGAGGTAAGAACGTTGCGATATAGGCTTTTTGCCATTTGCAGTCAACCAATAGCCAGTCTTTTACGACTACTGCTTGTTGTCAGTATCCTGAACACGCGTTGCGCTGTGCAGGTTGACCTTGTTTTTAAGCCGATCGCGGGAGCGCACTCCATTACGACCGGTCTAAAGTAAACGTATCCAGATTTGCCAATACATAGCAAAGTTCCTTATGTGAGAGAACGTACCGAGAGTATTTAAACACTTTAAAATATTTTGTCAAGTATAAAAATCCCAGGACAGCCGAACTGTTTCCTGGGATTGGCCCGTCTCTGAGACAAATGTCACGGAGATATGGGCGTTGTTTGTGCGTAACGAGTATGCACTAGAGCTGCACGCTTGTCTGCGGAATGTATCCGCTGCACACGAAGATTGTATAATCCGGTATGACCGCCCGGACGCGGTGGCTACACACGAATGTGATGGGGTGACGGCCCCGACGCCTATCTGCTATAGATCAACTTGGTCAATTACCGGCGAACGGGCCGCCGGGCCTGCTTGGTACGCATCCAACTCCTCGCCAGGAGAACGTCCGAATCGTAACTGTTGTAGTCACTGCAGTCAGTCGATTGACAATGTGAAAACTATCCACATTGTCACCGTCGAAAGCCGCAGTCAAGGCGAACAGTACCTGAGAGCTTGGTTGCCAAGACAACACCATACTCGAACCTTTTTGACAGAAAGGAGTAACGTCGGTCCACGTTACTTTTTCACGATGCCGTTTGGGCGTTGTGATTTGGTGCACGCACTCATCGTCAGTGAGGCATTACGTGCCGTGTCTTAGTATGCAGATGTCACTCTACGTACTTTCATTCAGTGCTTACCTCTAGCAAATTCACATCACCGAGCGGAAATGTAAATCAGTAAGACCTGAAAACGACAGGATATTGCTTCTATTGAGAAGCAATAGTGAGTTTTGAAGAACATATCTGCTGTAATATTTAACACACGATAATAAATTTGTCAAACATTTTCTTACATTGATTTCAGGTAGGTGATTTGGTGCACAATTACATTGCTTGTGATATGAAACGATAGAGTGACAATTAACGATATTATTCTTCGTGCGAGTTACGAGCATAATTATAAATACCGCATTGCATCAGTTAAAATCTTCTATTGTGGGTGAGATGAGTGCTTTGACAGTCCGTATCATCGAGCCGTCAGTCTGCTATACTTTTTCTATGAACGTAAAACAGCAGTTTCCTGATGAAGACTCCCTTAAGAGCTATTTGCGGTCAAATATTGGAGAGTTTCTAAAGCAAGTCAAGGCTGAAGTAGGTCCGCTCGAGGCTGAGTATTTGAAGCAATCAAAGTTACGCAAAACCGGAGTATGGTTCATGAGTCTCGCTCCGTTTGTACTCATTTTTGGTTCAGAGATTTTACGTTTCCTACCATTTATGGGAACAGAACAGCTGGTTGTGGTGATTGTGCCAGTGGCGGTGGCGGGATATATGTTCTGGGTTGGTTGGGATAAGATAATGGGAACTGGTGCAGCTATAGCTGCGTTTCATAATCGTCTAAATGACGTTATATATCCTTTGGTATTTAGCATTTTTGACCTTTCGGCTGCCCGTATAGCTCATACGCAGAAAAGTAAAAAGGACTATGATACTGCATTTAAACACGAAGGCGAGTCAAATTGGGCGAGCACCATGCGCTTAGCACAGGTTGCGCAGCAATTGCAGTCAATCAAAAGTCATGAGTTTGACAAGGTGATGACCCTTTTGGACCACTCTGAGCTGATCACTGAGCCGAGGAATAGAGTAAAGGTAGACGATATGCTCATTACAAGTGTGTACGACCGACCTCTATTTTTTTCTGAGCTGAATGTGAAGCACGTGACCGGTAGTGGTAAAAATAAACGGACCAAAAAGATTTTTCACGGGTATTTCGTGTCTTTTGATTTGAAGCGCCCGTTATCTGGGAAAACTTTTGTGTCTACCGAGGGCGATAAGAAAGGCTTTGGTCACCAGTCTTTTTTTACCACCAAGAAAAACGCTGGACTTGAAGCAACCGAGCTTGAATGGAATGATTTTGAAAACTTACTGCATGTGGTAACCAACGACCCAACCGAAGCGCGATATATTTTGACTCCTGATTTTATGCTCGATCTGTATAGCTGGTGGAAGGAAAAGCAAGAAAATATCCGAATTTCATTTCGAGACGATAAAATGTATGTATTGTTTCCAGATAAAGGGGTGCGAATTGGTAAGACTATTTCTCATATCGACAAACAAGAACTCCAGGCTTATCTAGAAAGCATTAGTATCCCGCTGCTACACACACTCCACCTTATTGAGGATGTACAGCAGTAATTTATTGTGATATCTCGTATACTAACGATATGAAACGCCAAGACATTCTCAGTATTCTCATAACATTTATGGTTGGCGTGGTTGCTGGTGGATATTTGTATTTGGTTGGTCTGGCTCCAACGGTCGCTACGCTTGGGGTGCCAAGCCAGGAGCGGGTTGAATCTTTGGTGATAGAGAGTGAGGTCTATGGTGGATGTCGTGATGCGTGCCCATCGTTTCAAGTGTTGGGAGATGGTTCATACCGGTATTTGTATTCAGTGGCATACGATGAACCGCAAGTCATACAAAGTGGAAGTCTTTCCTCAGCGTTACGTCGAGAATTACAAAGAAGTATTACACTCGAGGCCCTGCGCGCACAAAGCCAGTCCATCACTCCCAGTGTGTGTAGTTCGTACTCAGACGGCATAGACGTGCGGTACACTATCACCAAAAACGGAGAAGAATTCATTTTGGACACTTGCGGCACCCGGGTAAATACAGATAGCGCGATGTGGCAAAGTGTCAGAAAAATCTGGGATTTCCTAGAAATCAGTAGTGAGCAATAGGTCGTACTTCTCCATCCTTGCTTTTCTGGCAAAATGTTTTGCAACCTGTGCAAATAGAAATATCCTGGCTACTGGAGAGTAATAAAAGAAGTAGCTATCTGCTACTTGGATTTATCATTGAGTTAGAAAATACGCTATTTTATGCATTCAAAATCATTACTCATAGCCATCGCTGCTTTTGCGCTCACTACTTCAGGAGTATTTGCGTACAACGGCAGTAACGTCTTAGACAGAGCCAATCTTTCAGCTGAACAGAAAACTGCCATCACCCGAGCCCGAGAGTTAAAGCAAAACGGAGACTTTAGCGCCGCTAGAGATAGTCTGGTCAATGCAGGGATTGATGAGACAGTCCTGAAGCGGCTCCATGAAGCCCGTCACCAGGTCGAGCTGGAAATGCAAGCCGCCTTAGTTGCCAACGATTACGAGGCATTTATGGCGTCTATTGCTCAGACGCCATTGGCCGAAAGAATTACGTCCGAAGCTGATTTTGAGCAATTTCGTGCGGCTCAAGAGCTAAAAGACGATGGTGATTTTGTGGCTGCAAAGGAGATTTATGATGAGTTGGGAATCAAACCAAAACCACACCACCATGGTCATGGAAAGGGAGGGATGTTGCATCATCTCTCGACTACACAACAAGAAGCATTTAGTGTAGCTAAGCAAGCAAACGACAAAGCGACAATGCAAGCCATCCTTGATGAGGCCGGAGTGTATCGACCGATGCACTACTAAATTGTCAATAGAGACACCGGGTAGCCTTACAGCTACCCGGTGTTTTTGGTATGATGTCACTATGAGATATGCGCTGTTGATTGGTTTGTTTGTTTTAACGGCTGCTCCAGTGTCGGCTTTTAGTCCCCAAATCACAGAGGCCACTCGCCCGTATGAAATCACAACCATTGAAGAAGCAGCGGCTCAGTCACAAAACTATCTAGGTGAGTTGGATGGGTTTCCGGTCATGTATGAAGTGACGAGCGACGAGTCCTTTACTTTGCAAACTCAGGTGCATCAGCGCTACCGCTCAGGGTCAGAGCCGCTGCCATTTTCGCTGATTGCTATCCGACAAAACGAGCGAGGAGGCGGAGTCACCGAGGTAGCCAGGATGAATCCAGCTCCAGCTGATTGGCAGAAGACTAAGAGTAGTCAGTTGGGCATGAGTCTGTGGGAAAGTCCTGTGCTGCAAGCTGATGTCGAACCCGGTACCTACCAGATTGAAATCAGCACCCCTGCAAATGAAGGGACCTATTTACTCAGTTTTGGCGCATCAGACTCCGAAGATGGATATTTTGCTAGCTTGGCTGGGGTCCAGCGGACTCAGCAATTCTTTGGCCTACCATTTTTAATGATTCTCGCTTCATCGTATGTATATTATCCATTGGGAGTTATTCTGGTGTTGTTGGTGATACAGCGCATATGGAAGTACCGAAAACTGGTTATTCAACATGATACTTAAAGCGTTAGTTATTGTATGCACCGCCTTAGCTTTTGCTTATTTTGCAAACTTAGCCTTTTTGGGTGAATTATAGTTGACCAAAAAGTCGATGACTGGCATACTGTGCCAGCTTACGCGCGAGTACGCGCCGTTTTCTATTATTGAGACCAAGCGCCAAATCATACTTTAATCTTACTATTTTATATGCCACAAGAAATTCGAAACATCGCCATTATTGCTCACGTTGACCACGGGAAAACTACTTTGACCGATGGGTTGATGGAATTTACTGGAGATCGAGTCGGTGATGCTTCAATGGACAATAACGCGATTGAACAGGAGCGCGGAATCACTATTTACGCCAAAAACACTTCAGTTACCTATAAAGACACCAAGATCAACATCGTAGACACACCTGGTCACGCCGACTTTGGCTCTGAGGTAGAACGAGTGCTGCGGTCTATTGACTCGGTATTGCTCGTGGTGGATGCACAAGAAGGTCCAATGCCACAAACCCGGTTTGTGCTTAAGAAGTCTTTGGAACTCGGACTAAAACCGATTGTAATCATCAACAAGATTGATAAGCCAGCAGCAAATCCAGATAAGTGCGAAGAGCAGGTGCTGGAGCTCTTTCTTGAGCTCGGAGCAGATGATGATCAGTCTGAATTTGAAGTAGTGTATGCAATTGGACGCGATGGAGTGGCCAAACGAAAGATGGATGATGAGATGGTCGACCTGTCACCGGTGCTCGATACGATTCTTGAGACAGTTCCGGCTGCCAAAGGATACACCGAAGGTGACGACCTGCGGGCTCAAGTATTCAATCTTGGATATGATAATTTCCTCGGACGATTAGCTGTAGCTCGTATTTATGAAGGAAAAATCTCTAAAGGCCAACAACTTTTTATTCAGTTTGAAGGGTCCGATGTGGTAAAGAAAGGCAAGGTGATAAAAATGTCAGGCTATAAAGGTGTGTCTCAAGTTGATATGGACGAAGCCTTTGCAGGAGACATTGTGCTGATTGCAGGACTAGAAGATATCAACATTGGAGAAACGTTGTCAGATAAAGAAGACGCTAAGCCACTAGAAGCCATCCACGTAGATGAGCCAACTATTGGCATGGAGTTTATGGTCAATTCTTCACCATTTGCTGGTCGGGAAGGGAAGTACGTGACCTCGCGACAGATTGCAGCTCGACTCGAAAAAGAACTTGAAATTAACGTTGGACTACAAGTTGATTTTACCGCCGAAAATATAAAAGTATATGGTCGTGGAGAAATGCACATTGCAGTCCTTCTGGAAAATATGCGCCGAGAAGGGTATGAGTTGTCAGTCTCACAGCCACAAGTAATCATCAAAGACATTGACGGGGTAAAGTCTGAACCATTTGAGGAAGTGACGGTTGATATCCCTGGTGATTACCAGGGTGCGGTCATCGAACGATTGTCAAATCGCGGCTTTATTATGCAAAATATGGTGACCAATGGTGACCAGATGCGTCTGTTGTTTGAAGGTCCAACCCGTGGCTTGCTCGGATACAAAAACCAATTTGTGGTAGATACAAAAGGGGAAGGAATTCTCGCTTCACAAGTAATCGGGTTTCGACCATACGCAGGAGAAATCAAGAAGCGAAAAGCCGGTTCTATGATTTCAATGGCAACTGGAAAAGCGCTTGGTTTCTCACTTGCCAATCTGCAGACACGCGGAGAGATGTACATCGGTCCGTCGACTGAAGTATACGAGGGGATGGTGATTGGGAATACCTCAAAGGGGGAGGAGATGATGGTAAACCCAACCAAAGGGAAGCAGCTCACCAACATGCGTACCTCTGGAACTGATGAAGCAATCAACCTAATACATCCAAAGCTAATCTCTATCGAGTTTGGTCTGGAGGTAATGGCAAATGATGAGTACCTAGAAGTCTGCCCAATATCAGTCCGACTACGGAAGAAGTATCTAAAAGAATCAGATCGAAAGAAAAAATAAGCAAAGGCCCAACGGGCCTATTGCGAATTTTGTTCTCAATTTCGGGCTTTAGCCCGCCCGAAATTGCTAGAACAGGCATGTGACAAAATCACCAAAGTAACTATTGCAGAGATTTTGTTCTCAATTTCGGGCTTTCACCACCAGGGCATTTCCGTTTATATGGTCGAGCAAAGCTCTTCCTAAAAACTAGGTCAGCCCGCCCGAAATTGCTAGAACAGGTACTCCAACACTCACGATTTTGCTGAACTTCACTCATGTCTGTTGATGATGAGGTTTTCTTGCGGTAATCTGTACATAAGAAGACATCGTAAACAACGCTTTGGACACTGCAGAAAATGTATGTGTGAAATGTAACATTGTGTATGACAGACAACCCAAAAATTGAAAATCAAGGGGTGACCAAACAGTTCGTATGGGCGGCTGTAATCGCTACGCTTGCGGCCGTAGCGGGCTATCTGTTAGGTCCGGTTGAGGTGCGATATATCGAAAAACTCAATGACAATACTGTCCTGATCGGCTCCGTGTTTGCAGTTGGTTCAGTAGCGCTCGGAGTTTCAGCGATTTATATCGGAAGAATTTCTGATCGGCTGGGTCGTCGAAAGGTGATTTTGGCCGGTCTAGCATTGGGTATGTTGTATCCACTTTTATACGTCGCTACAATCAGCGTGTTTCAATACATGGGCGTTAAGTTATTGTGGGCTGTCTCTACTGCGGCTACCACACCGATACTGATGGCTCAATTGCAGGACCTGATTAAGCATTCACCGAAGAAAGGTCAGTATCTTGGGTATGTGTTTTCGGCGGGAGCGATTGGTGGAAGTTTTGCTGCTTTTGCGGGTGGGTACCTGGCAGACACATTCAGTTTGCAGGCACCCTATATTGCGATGGCAATTATTTTTATCATTGCCTTTATGTTGGCGGTAAGTAAGTTGCGTATGTTTCTCGAGAGCATTGCCCCTGAAGAAACTGACTCCACCCCTCGTCATCCGCTGTTTGTACTGAAATATATCTTCTCGCGACCTCCGCTCATTTACTACTTCGTATAAAATACCGTTTTTTCCATGAACTGGGGCGTCAAGCCATTTATCTGGCCGTTAATCATTTACGACATAGCCGGCAGCGATACTATCACCGGGGCGGTGTTTGCGACTATGGGAATAGTGGCAGCTGC
>Ga0307971_1001814_pt1 | contig 10750 bp, 9 predicted proteins | sample OrgLakmetagen714_FD_201820 | JGI IMG/M metagenome (GOLD analysis project Ga0307971, IMG submission 201820) | Saline water microbial communities from Organic Lake, Antarctica - #714 | ecosystem: Environmental > Aquatic > Non-marine Saline and Alkaline > Saline | place: Antarctica: Organic Lake... | reverse complement strand
GATTCCTTGCGTGAATCAAAGGATTAACACTCTGCAGTTCGAAACTCAATTGACTCAGTGTGTTCCTCATCATTCAATTCGAATGTGAATTGCACCAAACGTAAGCATAATATCATGATTAACGTGCACTCTTTTTGCATTTCTTTTTTTCTATAGTACTATACAACCTCGCATATAAAGCAATAGAATCTCGATTGCTTACGGCGTCGAGCATGCCTTAAAGATGTTTGTAAGTATATCAATGTCTAAACTTCTGTGATAGTCAAGTCTGCGACTCTGCATTCTTGCGGTCAAATGAATTTCTACAGATCATCTGGGCGAAACCAGCTCGCTTCTCCTGTTCTCGGGTTATAGTAATAATTTGACCCAATTACTGTGTCCCACATTTTAAGCCAATGAATTGCGCCACTTGTGCTGCAGCTATCTCCATTTTGATGATATGAATCCAGATGAGCTCGTTTCGATGCAGCAACAACCAAGTACGTATCACTGTCATGATTTGGTGCTTTCTTTTGGACTTGTGTATGTTCCCTTGAGATGGTCTTCTGACTTTGTGGGCGTTCAGACATTTTTAATGTCGATCTTTATAAAATCTACTGTAGGTTTACAAGTTTTTGCCACTCATAATTTGAGGATCATTGAAAGCCACAGTGGCAAAAATCAATAAGTACGTAATACAATACCATATACATCATGCGCTCGCTTTACACTGCTGCCGTGTTCTGGGCCGCGCTCTGCTCAAGCGCTGCCGTTCGGAACGAATCGGAACTTAGCGAAGCTCTCGCAAGAATCTCCTCGTCAACAGGCGGTGGTGGAGACATCATTGAATTTCAAGACAATATATTCCTCACCGAAACGGTGCGAACAGTTTTACCCTACGCACTTACTCTTTTGAATCTTTTGAATGCTCAAATTCATGTGTCTCTCGTATTATATACAGGTTGATGTAACAGAAACGCTAACAATGAATGGAAATTCATTTTATCTGGACGGAAATAATGGAGTGAGGTGTCTCTCTATCACCACTTCTGGGATCACAGTCACAATCTATGATTTGAGAGTGACAGATTGCTCATCAAGTAGTGACGGTGCAGGAATTTACGTCTCTGATGCAACGCTAATCATGAGCAACTGCAGCATCACAAACAACGAGCTCTTGGACAGATTGAGTGGAGGAGGTCTTGCAGTGGTTGATTCGGGATCTGCTAGATTGTCTGACTGTACGATCAACAACAACGGTGCGGCCTCACAAGGAAATTACGGAGGTGCAGCGTACTTTGGCTTGGGCTCCACAGCTGTTTTTACAAGGTAGTGACTGGCATTCTATTTGCACCGTTTATTGTACTCTTACAATGGCTCAATTTCATCTGACTTCCATTTAGGTGTACAATCAGCAACTCATACAACACAAAGTACGGTGGTGCCATTGCCGTTGTTGGGGCTACAGTCACATTCTCTATGTGCTCTTTTAGTGGAAATGTTGCCTACGCTGGCTTTGTTGCCTATGGCGATAGCATTTATGTTGCTGAAGATGGAAGCGACGGCACTGATGGCTCTGTTACGTTATCTGCATGTGCGCTGGCGACTGATCAAAGTGTATATGTTCAGACCGGTGGGAGTATTGTGCACCACAGCGGCTGTCCAGCCAATACATCAGTCGCAGGATCTGTTGACCTGAGCGATACTGTCGAATGCACGGATTCATCAAGTACTTGGTGTCCGTCTTCAGTGCTTGTCGCAGACCTCCGAACAAATGGTGTGTTCACATTAATGTAACCATTCACCTTCTTCATCTTCTTCTCTTGTGATTCAATAAATGATGACTTCTCTCATAATTGTCTGTTCAGCCACGTGCTCCAATTGCGGATCTGGAAAGATTTCTTGTTGCGGATCAACAACTTGCGAAACGTCCATCGGAGTCTGCCGAAGTGACTTTTGCCCAGCGCCTGCCCCGACTCCATCTCCGACTGCTCTTCCACCCTTGCCGAGTAGCTTGCCCACGATGTTGCCCACAGTGGCACCAACAGCCGCTGACCAATCCGCAGTCTCATTGGCGCTTACATTATCCGCTTCTGCACCAAAACCGAGTGATAACTCCCTCGTAATCCTTCGCAAAGCAATTGCGAATGAAGCTGGTGTACCAGAAACTTCAGGAATCAAAGACTTCTCTTACAGCACTTCTGATGAACGCAGAAGAGTTACAACTACAAATAATGTAAACACGTACTCCTGGTCGGTGTCATGCGAGGTGACCTTCGCTCTTGCGGACAAAGTACCACTTTCATTTCCTTCTTCAGCAGAATACGCAAAAAGTCTTGGAGCAGTTCTCGGGTCAAATTCCTTTTCAGCGTATGTTGAAAGCTCGATTCCAAATGTTACGGGTATTACATCTGTTACATTTCTTGTACTTTCTGATGTGACGAATACACCTACTCAATCGCTCATCTCGTCAGTGACGGGAGCACCGACTACTGCTCCTTCACCTACGTTACAGAAAGAAGTAGAAGTTATGCTCGCACCACTGATATCTATTGCTGGGGCACTTTTCTTTGCGGGATTACTGATTGGTTACGCTAGTGGCACGTTGCTGAGCAAGACACCAGCGAATCCAGAAAATGAAAAAAACAAATACGATACGATAAAAGCACAGCAAAAGAATCGACCCCGCGACGAAAAAGTTCTTACACTTGAACGACCTCCAGAAATGCATGGCGAGGAAACTTCGAAGCCGGCCACGATTATCCAAAAGAAGGAATTGCCAAATAAGAAGAAACCTTCGCAGACGGACAATATTTTAATTCAGTCGAATGTTCTTGAAGGTGAATCGATTACACGCCCGTCACTGGTCGAGCCCACATCGACGATCAACGAAAATAAAAATAAAAGCAATGCAATGGATCTTAAGAAATTTGGCCAGCTGATTCCTTCGGGATACAAGAAAGAAAAAGATTTGAACGGAGAGAGCATGAAGTGAGGTGCGAAAGCCGTAAAATATGTGGTCTAAATGTCTAAATCTTCATTACAGTCTTATAAGCACCATACAAAGCGCTTTAAGCGTTTATCAATGCTACTTATAACCCTGAGAAAACTTGTATTATTCTGAATTCTTGAAGCGCACGTCAACTATCATATACTCAATAATCAACAGACACATTTACTCGGCGTTGAAAAATCTTTGCACCTGTTATAATATTCGAGCTTTACTTGGATTCATAGATAGCGAGATAAAATCAGTTAAACAGGTACACTCGGACTGAGCTCAAGTGTATTGGCCAATGGCTATGGGTCATAGGATAGGTCAATTTAAGTATGGTATTCGCAAGTCTCAAGGCAGGTCGGATCCTCAAAGAAATGCAGTTGAAATAAAGGGAATTTTATTGGCGGATGAGAACTCTGAAACTTATAGGATATGTTCGTCTTCTAATTCCGGCCCTTTGGTGCCTGGATAAAAATTTCAAAACCCGAGAATTTATGAAATTCCATTTCTTTGGGGGCTCTGGGCTCTGGGGTCCTCCTGGTTGGGAGAGTTGAAGAGCCGAAGAGACCGCGAGTTTAGAAATTTGGAATATATTTTTGAACCCCAGTGACCCAGTGGAAATTTCTCATAGATTAGGGACAACTGCCTTTCTTTCTTTTTTCTCGAAGTGCGTTAGCACTTAGCCGCCAAATCCTCATGCAGGCAGGGGTTGTGCTAGCTAGGCCTGTGCGTTTGTGCTGGAGTTATAATCCTGTTGTAAATTCAGATAAATTCAGACCATGTCATCGAATAACTACATTAGGACCCGGAGTTTGAGATCACAACTCATGTGGAGCATTCTTGTTTCCGGCGGGTGTTCCCGTCTTTTCCTTTGCATTCTTCCTTTCGCTGGCGCCAACAACGGACAGGCCTCGGACTTCGGAGTCGGTTCCGTCGACGGCCAAAAATTTCGGTCGACGGCCAAAAAAAGTCAAGGCTGCTTGTAAGATAGCGTAGGGCATGGTGATAAACGCGTTTGCGTCGTTGCTTACCACGCTGGTACTGTTTGCCTTGGCAACGACCTGGCTATGGCAGGAAGTTCGGCGGCAAGAGACGCGGCTGGATGCCGATCCAGGCGCTCCGCAGCGTACTGGAAAGGAGATGCGCTTGGGCCTGCACACGCTACTGCTTGCTGCTGCAATCACGCGAGCGATTGCGTTGGTAGCCGAAGCCCTCCACTGGGGTGCGGGCAGTTGCCCCCTGTCTTGGGGCTGCACACTAGCGCGGACCTTCCCGAACCTACCACTGCTGTCGGCGCACTCGTTGCTGGCTCTGTTTTTCGCCCAGCTTAGCGGGTGCGTCGCGTTCGTTAGAGCATTTGGCAAGGGATGGCGAGAATGCAGTATGACTTTCAGGGGACTTTGTAAGAATATTTGCATTACAATTGTGCGCCATGCTTCAACAAAGTGCTCTTGAGATTCGCTTCTTGAATCGTGAATGCCGGATTTCAGTTCAACGTAAACTTCACACGATATCTTGCTTGTGAACCCGCATTAGGTTTGTGAATCCTAGCTATCGCTTTTGCCCCCTTGGCACGGCGTTTCATTGGTGGAACGGCCTCCTGTACTTGAGCTATGGGCTCTTGACGATCTTCACCGCGACGTCAGCCATGAGCGCCGACGAATACGCCCAAACGGTGAGACACTATGCGGCGACGAGTATCGCATTTCGTTGGGTACATTCGTGTATGGGAAGCCATGCTTTTAGCTGTCGCTTGAGGCAGCGTTCATTCCTTCCGCTATCTCTATCTTATTTCCTAGAGCCTGTACTGGCTCAGATTGCCCCTCCCGTCTCGCATCCTTTCGCCTACATGTGAAACAGGTGGCTCGCTTTCTGGGCGTGTATTACACGTGGGCGCTAGGTCTCGTGGCATGCTCTGGCGCCGCCGTGGTAGCCTCCTTTGCCCGTGCGTTTTCGAGCAATAACAAAGGCGCCAGCCCAGGGCGCTTCAGCACCGGCAGTGGGAGCGGACCTGGCTCGCGCTCCGAGTCACCGGTGGGGCCAGGCGCGAGCCCCAAATGGGGGCAGGGAGGCATTGGTGGCAGCGCCAGTAGTGGTGGCCTCGTGGGCAGTGGCTCCAGCGGAGTTGGCGTTGGCGTTGGGGGTAGTTTGTCGTCAGGTTTGCATCGCGCAAGCACCCCACCGAGCGCCGGTCTGGACCGAGTTCACCCCTCCTCAGGGGGCTCCCATTCTCCGGGGGTGGAGCGCGGGCTTGGGCTGCAACCGCCACCGCGGGGGCACAGCAAGTCGCCGCTGCACTACCTCGGCGGGCGGGATACGGGTGATCCATACGGCCACGGCCACGCGACGCCGCCTCGGGGAGGTGGGGGGCTCGGGCTCGGCCAGATTCACTACGAGCGAGTCGGGAGCAACAGCAGTGGCTTTGGCGACGGTGTTAGTGCCGGCGGCGGCGCCAACAGCGGGGATTCTCAAGTCAGCAGCAGCTCGAGCAGTGGGAGCGGCGACGGCGCCTTGCTCTGCCGCACATCGACCCTCCTTGTAGTGTGTTCTGTAGGACTGGGTCTGCACGCGGTGTACTGCTTCGCTGCGGGCGGCTGGGCTGGTTTTCTGGGCTCTGCCGCAGCCACTGCAGCTGCGAGTGGAGGCGACCGCTGGAGTACCGCTGCCTACGCTATCGCAGGGTGGGGTGGAGCCGCAGGAGTTTTGAACCAGCGGGACGCCGCCGCTAGCGCAGATGCAGTTTTGTACTTAGCACTTGAGCTGTTGCCTGCTATCGCCATGGTGTTAGCTCTAGGTGTTCGCGGCGGCAGCAATAATGATAGCAACGCTGCCACTGGAAGCGGCAGCAGTCTTCACCACCACCACCACCACCATCCCGGTGCCCCAGGGGCCGTAGAACGGCGCCGAGCCATCAGCTCTGCGATGGACAGCTCGCGCGACTTCGACAAACACCGGGGCGGTGGTCAGATGGACCGCTCCAACGACGGCGGCTACGTCCTTGGCGGCGGCCCCAGCGGTGGCCGCGGGGGAGGGGACCGCTCACGGGATCCTCGGAGTGCCCTTCGTGGTAGTAGCAGTGGGAGCAGCCACCACCACCATAACCCAGTCTCGTACGGGGCGGTGCCGCTGACGCACGTGATGACCAACGATCACCACAACCATCATCATCATCGCCCCCACGGGGGGAGAAGCGGTCATTCGGCGGTGGGCTCGACGGTAGCGTCGCTCGAGCGCAAGCGCACGGACTCGGACTTTGCAGCCCCTTACTCCCACGCCTTTGACAGCAGCAATGGCAGCAACAGCAGCAGCTCTAGCAATACCTCCGCAAATTTTAACAGCAACAACGGCAGCACGATGCAGAGCAGTGGAGTGCACTACCCACGCCCGAACGGGGGCAGCACTTTTGCTTTTGGCCGTGGGAGTCACTTGCCCTCAGTGGCTGCCTCGCCTTCTGTGGCATCGCAGCCTACGCCTTCGCCACCACCGCCGTTGCCGTTGCCAACGAAGACGGCACAGCACTCTTTCTTACAAGGTGGTGACAGTGGAGCCAACAAAGGTTTGAAGGTCAACCATACTGCGGACGCGGCGACTCCGCTCGCAGGAAACGGGAACGGTCATTTGGACAGTCCATCTACCGCTGGTGCTGAGCCACCGTTAGTGCAATTCCCCACTCCTGTGTCAGTAGCCCTAGCTGCACCTCAGCCGCTGCACCCGACGCCGCGGTACAGCAGTGACACAACTCCTGTCGTTGGTAACCCTCCGGGAGCAGTGGAAAAGTCCACTGCGGCGGAGTTCTTCCACCCGCAACCCGTCTCAGGCCAAACGCGTGGTTTTTAGCGCTTCGTGCAAGCATTGTTTAGAAGGACTGATCTCACGCTCATGCAGGAAAAATGAATTCCCTCGGGGGGGCGCTGCATTGTGAAGTGGCTGCTTGCCGCTTGCCACTTGCCCGTGTATGATAGTTGACTTTCGTAAGGAAGTATACGAATTGAATGAGTCGAATTAGCGGAACTTTCTACCTTCTCGATTGTAACTTTTTTGTGCATGAAAATAAACCGCCGTTTGCCATGTTAATACGGTAACTTTATGGGTAGGTCGCAAGTCGGTATCGGTAGGTGGGTGGAATTTCTTTTGTAATCATAATCAACAATTTAATTTAGTCATCTCAAAAAAACAAAAGGCATTGATTTAAAATTGTGGGTAGGCAATAAAACAATGCGCAATGTTGATATCTAGGTGCGTTAGTAAAATTTTGCTTTACCATCCTGGCATACCTCCTGATGCCTGATGGCTGAAGGACACCTCGAGAGAAAATGATTACAATTACATTACGCAAAAGGACACTCAGCCCAGTCAGACTTGTTCTGAAGGTTACATTTTTCTGTTGCTATTTGCCACAGTCGTGTTTCTTTGTATTTTTGGGGAGTATTAACTAGACTAGACTAGACATACTGCGCATACTGGCATAGGGCATACAGGCAAATGCTGCAAAAGACGCACCATTACCATCACCAATCACCGGCCTTATTTCTGCCATATCCCCGCCCAGCGAAGAAGGCCATTATTTGGCTTTAAACGCAACGGCTTTTTATGAGCAATTCATTGGAATTCACTTTTGGTTTCTTTAATTCCCCTAATCACTCTCCCAGCTCCCAGTGCAATTTCCCATTGCCATTTGGCTCTTGTATATCGCACGCGAGCAAACTTCTGCCGCCGGCACCGTCTTGCCTCACACTGAGGTGCGTCATTTGAATTCCTCGCCGCTAATGCGAGATCCACAGAGCGACCGCCACCCTTCATTCTGGGCAACGACAAGGATGGCCCAACTCGCCTGACGGCCCTAACAACCCACCGCCACATGCACACCGAAAAGCCAGCCTCATTTGCGCTTCATCGTGCCCCTGGTCAGCTGCTTTTTGAAGCCATCGCAAGGCTTCAGCTCGACTTTGCGCCACGCCGCGGCCAACCTCAAGCATCACTCCCAGGGCGCATTGAGCAACTGGAAGCCCTTGCGCAGCGGCCTTTTTGTACCACCGCACTGCTTCTACGTCGTTTTGTACGACACCGTCGCCTTCTCCAAAGCAATTTCCCAGATTCTGCTGAGCTCCAGCATGGCCTTGGTCGGCTGCCTTTTGCCACCACTCCGCTGCTTTCGAGTAGCTGTGAGCGACTCCGAAGCCCTCTAGGTATAACATCCCAAGACCGCACTGCGCTGCTGCGTGCCCCTGGTCAGCTGCCTTCTGAAACCACCGCAATGTCTCGACTTGGCTTTGCGCCACGCCGCGGCCAACCTTATGAAAGCACGCCATCTTATATTGAGCCTCGGCGTCCCCATTCTCAGCGGCTCTTCTCCACCACTGTGCCGACTCAACGTCACTCTGCTCCACGCCGAGACCTTCCTGAAAAAATATCCCCAGGTTGCACTGCGCCATCACATCCCCTTGGTCACCTGCTTTTTCAAACCATTGAGCTGCGGTTGCGTCGTTCTGCGCCACACCGCGACCCTTGTGGAAAAAGCTACCCAAGTTAAATTGCGCCCTAGAAAAACCTTGGTTTGCTGCTTTTATACACCACTCCACTGCTTTTTCGACGCTTTCCTCTACGCCAAGGCCGTCATCGAACATAATGCTCAAATCACACTGCGCCTTTGCATGCCCTCGTCCAGCTGCTTTCATGTACCATTGCACTGCCTTCACGTCGCTCTGTACCACCCCGTTACCTTCTTGAAACATCACACCCATTTTATACTGCGACTCTAAATGCCCTAAATTAGCAGCTTTTTGGAAGAACCGCAAAGCCTTTGCATTGTCCATCGCGACGCCGCGGCCTTCTTGGAACAAATTTCCCAATAAATGCATTGCGTCTAAGTTTCCTTGATCAGCTGATTTTTTCCACCACTGCGCAGCCTGCACATCACTCTGTGCCACGCCTCGGCCCATAGAGAGTATAATACCCAAATTGAGCTGTGCATACACGTTTCCTTGCTCAGCTGCTTTTTGAAACCATTGCGCAGCCTGCTCGTCACTCTGTGCCACGCCACGGCCTTGGGAAAATGCCCCAGCCAGATTGCACTGTGCATCCGTGTGTCCTTGTTCAGCTGCTTTTTTCAACCATTGCGCTCCCTCCACATCATTCTTTTCCACACCGACACCGTCTTGATACAGAATCGCCAAAATCGACTGTGAAAACATGTGCCCCTGGGTCGCTGCTTTCTTGTACCACCGCGCAGACTCCTCATAGTTTTGCGCCACGCCATTGCCATAGCTGTAAAGTTGGCCTAGAGTCGCCTGGGCATTCACAAATCCTTTCTCAGCGATGTCTCGCAACTTAATGACTGCTTCATCAAAGTCGAGCTGTGTTGCCGGTGGAAGGGCATCCCAACGAACATAACCTCGCTCCTCCAGTAGCTCAACCATTATAATACGCCGCGAGGCTTCCTCAAAAATTTCCTCAGGTCCCGCAGGCAGTGGAGTGCGACACAAGGGGCAACTCTGTCTCACTCCATATTTTTGCAACTTCGCTACGCAATCAGCGTGAAACTTGTGGGTGCACTGCAGGGTAATCACTGACGAATCCATAAGCAAACTCAGGCAAATGACGCATTCCTCACCATTATCAGTGGCCGCCTTCGTTGCCATGTTTTCATGAGCAACCAGGTACTTCTGATCCCCAGGCGTTCGGTCGGCTTTGGCAACACAGTGCTGCTTGTGGTTGGCCTTCCAATGAGCCTTCTGGCAGTCCTTACTACAATAGACCACGGTACCACAACGAACGCATGCCGAAAGCTTGAGAACATTACCATTGCCTTTAGGCGTAAGACAGTTACTGCAGACCTTTGCACTAGGAGCCGGGCCTATTTTCTTCACTTTCTCCTGTGTTATCGCGGCGCACATCTTCACCTATGCGTTGACATGTATGCATAGATCGTGATGATGTTACATTGTACAAGTTTGGGTGCCCGCGCGATGCGCGGTTCAGGTGCAGTTAGTTTGGTGCGGAGCACCGTATCTAACCGTCTCCCTCTCTTCGCGGCCTTGAGTTGCCCGTGGAATAGTGCCCCGTGTAGCGCCCGTGGCGCGTGACCCTTTTTGTGCCCGTGGTCCGCTTTCTTATCTACAGCACATATACAACAGAACTGCACAGTAGCACAGTACAAAAAGAAAGGGCGGACACCAACGAACGAACGAACGAACCACGAACGATGTATGATGTCCTCGCGGTGCTCGATACTCGATCACGTATTTATGTAGTATTTACGTAGCGACGTCTCGATGATCGCACATGCATGCATGCATGATGCATGATGCATGATGACCGTTCACCTAAATGACCTAAATACGTCAACACTGTACTATTCATACGTACTACAGTAAGTAGAAACTGATTTCGAAGTGCACCTGGATTGAGGAGGCGTGGCGGCTCCCATAAAGCGCCTCAAAAAAATTAAGCCAAAAATACGGAATTTTGGACGGCCGTATATAGACCGTATCGCTGTTACCAGCGCTGAAAAGTAGCTCAAAATGCTTCTCTGCTACACTACTTACAGTAACTGCAGGAAAAATAGGGTGTAAAAAAATGAAAATAAGTCACCCCACTTAGGGGGGCTGCGGTACTCACTGACCACATTTTACATTTTTAGCTCTCGCTTACCATGGAATGAGCGACGGCAGCCCGTCCTGCTAGTAGAAGTGGGCCCCTTAGCTCCACTCACACTCGCTACTGAAACGACTATGCCTGTGTCGGATATGCCACCGTTGGAACTCATAAAGATGC
>Ga0307971_1001810_pt1 | contig 10766 bp, 14 predicted proteins | sample OrgLakmetagen714_FD_201820 | JGI IMG/M metagenome (GOLD analysis project Ga0307971, IMG submission 201820) | Saline water microbial communities from Organic Lake, Antarctica - #714 | ecosystem: Environmental > Aquatic > Non-marine Saline and Alkaline > Saline | place: Antarctica: Organic Lake... | reverse complement strand
TGTTCCGCATTTTTTGCTTGTTCACGTGCCGCATTTTTTTGAATTTTCGCTCCGCGTCCTTCCTGTTCACAATCCTCAAATAATGATCTGCAGCTTTCCGCCCAATTTGCTTATACCCCGTTATTCATTCGCCGAAAGGTGCGTCTTGGTGTACCTGCCCCCATGTGACGCGGACGAGCTCCTTCAGTGGGCAGCTAAAGGCCCTGGTAGGAACTCGGGGAACGCTGGCGCATTACCAGACGGAGGAGGCATAGTGGAAGTTGGGCCTTCGTTGTTTGCGGCGTTCGAAATGGTGTATCCCAGCGACGCGTTCGGCGAAATGATGGTGAGGTGAACGAGGATGATTATACCCCATGAGCTCGGACGCATGCTCTTTTTCCTGTTCGCTTTTGAGTTGTTTTCTTTCACACGTTCTTGCTCTTCCTGTTCTGTACTCTCTATTTCTCTAACGATGTTTCCTTTGCTGGTTGATTGCGTGCGCACCAGGTGAAGAATTTGCGAGGCCGTGGCGTTGAATTGCATGGCATGCAAGCGTACCCTACGCTTCAATCTCAGGTAGCGCGTTTTAGTAAAGCAGGCTGGAACCCTCTGCCAGCGCCGCCTCCATCTCAAGCTCAAGAGCGAAGGTTCGGAGCTGCCGCTGAGGAGCACGAAGCCGAAAAGAGCTCCGAAGGAAGCAAGAGCAGTGGCCGTTGCGGATGGAACATGCTGGAGGTATGGCCTTTCTTTGCTCTCAGCTCCATACGCTGGGTCTTGATATTCGTATGCGCTGGAGCATTTTCTCCCTGCTATTACTTCTCGTATCTTAACTTTTGGTTCTTCATGGCACGTTCAAAGGTGTATGAGCAATTTCTTGACACGAAAGCACGGCGCATCGCAGAGTCATTGGAGTTTTTGGACGAGCTGGAAGAGTGGCAACTCTTGATGTCGCACTACTGCTTGTGCCTCGCGACTACGGGTGGTGATGGTGGTATCCGAAGCAGGTCCGTGGCACCGCTAGCTGCCCGCCTCGTTAAATCACTCAATGCCCCGCCACCATAGACCATAGTAGTGGGTTTCATGTTTCTTGGAGCCGGCTCTAGGACTAAAATTCCGAGTACATGTCGTTTTCGCTTGCTTTATTATCAGTATCGGCATTGAGAGAGACTTGGCCGCTGCACTCGCAAATACACACCTAGGTCCGGCCATTGATGAACAATTTGCAATGGCAATGTATTCATTTGCGTATACGTGTCAGTGTCACGTGTCACATGCCAAACTTAATTCGTGTCCCTCCCCTGTAACTTCTACCTATTCAATCAAAGCTTGATAAAATGAAGACCATGCGAATGGCCCACACTATTTTCACACAATAATCATAGCTCAATGATCATGCCATAGATATGGGCGTTATTATAAGGATATCACACATGTTTTTTTTAATACTAGCTCTAGCATTGTCTAGAGTAGCGCCTGCCGTTTCGAGCAGTGATAGTTTGATGACGTCGATGTCAGAGCTCCTCGAGGCGCACGACTGCAATGTTACTGAGGCTTTTGCGAGCGTAAATAAGCCAACCAATACAAAAGTGCTAAAAGGGTCTGATTTCGGGATGACTCCCATGGACAAGGGCGGATTTGGTGCACAGCTATGTGAGTTGGGTGTTCTTTGCTAATGTTATGTCTATGAGATCGGGGCCTTTCTTAGCTCTGAGTTGTGAGCGTGAGCTAGCTGAAGTTCTTGCTCAGGGAGAGGTTGCCGCAGCGTTTGTTAGATTATCTAAATCATTCATCTGTCCATATTAGGTCTAAATTGGATACCTCAGTCTATCCATGCCATGTTCCACGGAGCTCGCTACGTGCCTAGGTTTGCAGAGAGTGACTGGAATTATGGTTGCCCTGAGCATGAGACAGCGAGCAAAACTCTTTTGAATGCTCGTCCCGCTGGTGCTGGTAGTCAAGATATTGGTACTGGCGACATGGTTGTTCGAGGATCGGACCATAACTTCAAAGAACCCGTGCACTGCAAAGGCAAAGACATTCCTCTGGAAGTGTTCCGGGGCGCGTCGGCCACGCACTGGGTGCAATTTCAGCCTCAATTCAGGCTTGTCATGGACCAGATTGCAGGCCAACTCAGCTTACCTCCAGCAGGGAACTATCTCGCCGTGCACATTCGCGGTGGCGACAAACTGGCTTCGGAATGGAGAGGTGCCTTTGGGGGGTATTCGAAGCCGCAAACTTGGGCAAAGGCCATTACCGAAATAGTGCAATACGAACGAGACCACTTCACGGCGTCGCTCTCAAACGATGTGTTTGTGGAATCAGACGACTGCAAATTCATTTTTGAAGTAAAGCGACTGCTCCCAGAGCCTTTACGCATGCTTCACCTTCCTTGCCAACTCAAGGCTCCGTCTTCGTACACTCAAAGAGGGCAAACGGTGAACGTGACAGGCCACAATCAATGGGCTTGGAATACGGAGCGCTCGTGCTTGGACACAGCCAAGTACTTCCTTGGCCTGGACATCTTTCGGTCTTCCGCTGCGGTGCTGCTTTCGAAAGGCGGCGCGAAAGGAACCAACCCTAGCGGCATGGGAAAAAATTCGATCCCAAGCAACACCGTGATTCTGATCGAGAATTTGCGACGCTCCACGAACCCACCGGGCCGGAATTACAACATGGACCCCAAAGGTGCCTGGGCAGTCAATGCAAGGATTCCATAAAGATTTGATTCCAGTAAGTGCGATGATGCTGGGGAAGGATGAAGTTGCACTTCGTCATCACGCTCGCAAGTCTTGAGACCTTTCAGTAAAGGGGGCCGAAAATGTGAGCTACGACCACGACACAACGGAGCACGTAAGGCTATGGCTGCGTAAAATGCTGCATAAAATCCTGGGTCTCTGGGCCTAGCTAGCACCAAGGCCAGCCCACAGAGCTGGCTACTACAGCAAAGCGAATATAGCTAGTGACAACTAAGCTACAAGCCCCAATTCTCACTACGCACTGCCCTTGTACTTGCATCCCAATCCCAAGGCATCCCAAACGGGCCCTAAACCTAACACAACACTTATATCGCACATAAATTTCTTTATTTTTGGAGTAGGGGCCCTTAGGCGCATATCTAAATGAGGGTCAACTGGGGTAGAAATATTTCATTTCAGATCCCTTGTTCCTGGGTCATACTGCAACTGCGATCTGCGATCTCCGGAGAGCTAGGGCGAAAGAACACACGCGCACAACGACAACAGGAATTCACATTAAAAATATACCCAATTATCGGCACTTAAGCCACACCTAGGCCTATGCCATGTCGTCGTCCTTGAGGTGCGTGCGGCGCGTCAGACTGCGGCCTCGCGTCACGCACAAGCGCCGCAAGAGCAGCATGAGCCCTACAAGTGTCCCCCCACCGGCAAACCACACGAAGAGCGCCACGGCGCCCGTGACGGCACCAGCTTCCACCGCCGTCTCAAGCAGCTCCCCAGCGGCGCCTTCGCTTCCCTCTACGGAGGACGCGTCATTGTCGTCGTCGACCACTGGGGCCTGGCGCTTGAGCCTGATGGGCTCTTCAGAAGAAGAAGCTCGGCGGGCGGGTCGATTTCCTTCACTATTAGTTGCCGCGCCTCCCTCGCTGCCTATATTTGCCTCAGGGTGTGGGTTTGGATGCACCTTGGGCACGTGCCGTTTCTTTCCTCCGCTATTGCTGTCGCTATCTCTGCTATTGCTGCTACTTTTGCTGCTGCTCTGGGTCGCGTTCCGCCCCCGGAAACGGTCATTGGTGGCGTCTAATGCCCCCTGTAAAGCCCGCGAAGCGGTTGCGTGCGCCGACAAGACGCTGTTTCTGGCACCGTGGGCGTGCCCCGCCGCTGCATTGGTGAAGGACTTGGCGGCTGCCCAGGTGTGGTTCAAGAGTTCAACGCGTTGGCCCGGCTGCTGCAAGTAGCTGGCGGCTGCACTGGCCGCAGTGGCAGCGGAGTGAGCTGCCGAGCGAGTGAAGTTTGTGGCTGTAGCCGTGGCACTTCTAGCCGCCGCGGCTGCCGCCGCCGCAGCAGCTGCAGCGGTGGCGTCTTCTTTGGGTGGGCTCGGCTGAATTCCAGCAGGCAGAGCCCGGAGCCTCGGAGGGCGGTGCAAGTCTTTCGGGTCACGAGCTGGCATGCCAGCCACCTGGTTTCGGTTTAGTTTTGACACACCACACCACAATTGAAAAAAATGAAGCATGATAACAGACGAAAAGAATCAAATAGAAGGGCTCATGAGCTGAAAGAAAAACATCGGGTGCGATGCCGTAGTCAATTTTATAAAGTGAGAAGTCCAAAAGACGAAGATAAACCCACACGCTCACCTCCATGGCGTCGTGCGTTAAGAACGCTCCCGCCCAGCGCCCACTGCCCTGTTGCGTGATGGGTGGCGCGTTCCACTCCGGTGGGACTGCCAGCCAAATGTCTTGTTGGGTGTAGGGCCACCCTGATCGAGGCTTGTAGTGCGAAAACACCGACGCGTACCTGGATTGGGGATTGGTTCACTTCAGTTGCCAATTCTTCACTTGCCACGGAGTTGCCACTTGTTGGGTCAGTTGTACAAAGAGTAAGGAAATTGGACAACCTAGTACATTATTCCATCAGTTCTGCCGATGCCAAGTTACGAACACTAGCTAGTAGTACAAGTCGTAAAGCACATTATTATTCCAGATACGGAGTTAAGCAGGAAGAATTAAAAAAAGAATGGATTTGTCTCTCACCAGTCGCCTTTCAAGCTGGTGCTCCTGCCGTGCGGGCATTTCGCAGACTCGTACAGGAGCATTTGCCCCGGCTTCAAGCTCACGGAGTGCCGCAGGCCGTCGTGGCCTTCGATTTCGATGGGCCACTGCTCGTCGTCGTGGTCGTAGGAGTGGTCGATGTGAAAGATGGACGACACCACGTGGGTGTCCACCCGGTCGGCGTGGAACGCCAGGGACGCGCCGCGGCGGTAAATCCGCATCCCGTACGCCGTGATGGGCTGCAGCGGCCCGGCCGTGGGCGTCCACTCCTGAGAGGGGGGACAGAGGGGGGTGGGGGGCAAGAATCGTAGTATACGCAAGGTTTGACGCGAACAGAGAAGAATAAGATAAAACAAAATGTGCACAAGCGTATAAAACATTGAACAAACAACAAAACAAAAGCTAAGGTGAGCTTCAAAAGAGAAAAGAAAAAACAGAATCATCGTTGCGAGCGGAACGAAACCTCGTGAATGGGCTGAAGCTCTTGAAGGATCGACCGCTCCCCGTGGTCCACGAAATCAGGGTAAAGGTCCCCGTATATTCCCTGCGCGGGGCGCCCGTTCATTTCCGACCGGAAGCTCTTGTGGTCTAAACTCGCGTGCAGCTTGGCTTTGAGCCGTTGGTGCAGCTCGGTGGGCGCGTTCACTACAGCGAACCCTAAATCGGTGAAGTTTTTCACGCTGCGCACCTGTAGCGGTTGATGCGAAGGATTGTTAGGGCGGGAGAGGCAAGGAGGCCGATTCATAATGATAGGGTAGACAGAGAGTGAGATCAAACGAGCGCACAATTGACCTCGTGCCAAATTCCAGATTCCATGGTAGGTTCACTTTTATGGTGCAATTCTGACATGGCTAGGGTCAGCCACAGCTAAGGACAATGGCACAAACACAAACGTCAAGAAGATATATACCTGAACATATTGCACCCAATTGTCTAGCCGCTCTTGGAAATGGTACAAGCCCTGAATTTCGTCGTAGCGCTTTTCTTGCATGGCCGCGTATGCGGGACTCTCGCCGGGAAACTTCCACTGCCAGCCAGCTTCCGTGCGAAGCTTGAGACGTGCTTTTTCGCTCAATTCTCCCCAGCGCTGCGTGAACCCTACATCTTTCGCGCTCTTATGAGGAACTTCTCCGAGCACGCAAGGCTTCGGAGGCAATTGGCCTGCTTCAGTTTTTGGTGCACTTTCCTTCTCGGTTGCCAGTGTAGAATGATCGCCACCAGGGTTTTCGTTGGAGGTGCTACCGACAACAGTGCCTATCAATACCGCTGCTACGCATGCAATGAGAGGTGCCCTCATGCTTGAACCGAAAGCAGCCAAGCTTTGACGCAACAGAAGAGGAAGCACACAATTTGTGGTGTGAAATGGATCTGGCACTCAGCGCAACACGCTGCGCAGGGCAGCGCAAGATGACTTCTATGGAACTACTTCTTCTGAACTGACGACTTCGTCAAAACTAAAGAAAGCAGACGTCGGTCGAGATGATGTCGAGATGTCGAGACGCCGTCGTCGAGAGCAAAATATTTACGCACCACGATCAACGAAGGTGTTTTGATGTCGATGCCTCCGTTCTCGGTTCTCGATTCCCGATGCCATGAATGTGGTGTGTGACGGTGTGTGGTGAGAGAGCGAGAAGGAAGTTTGAATGGAAGTGAAGTAGAGAACGAAGGCCGAAATGCACAATTCCATGTGCCGCAAGATGCATCAAAGTGGAGCTGCATTGAAGGCGATCGTTAGGAGGGAAAGTGGAAGAAGTGTCGGAAGGTGTAGACCCAGATTGATAATAGATATGGATCATGCGTGTAAAGTTTACTGCCGTGTGATTTGATTGCGCATCAAGGAAAAAAAATATCACCGTGTCCTTGCCCACGCACTGGCTTCTTAGCTAATATAATTTCGCAAGCAAGCGACGAGCCAACAAGCGAAGCCTGCCATATAGGCGCACATCTCAATTGGTTATCTCTGCTTACTCTCATGCTACGCCTCTCTAACCGAATTCAATCCGGATGAACAATGCACTGCACAGGTGGATATGTAGAACAACCCCTAAGGCAGTAGGGAGATCAAAACAGCCGAGAAAACGCGAATGAAATGTTGGAGAATCGCTGGCATAGCAAGAAAAGGGCCGAGTAAGTACGAAAATAAATCAGTATTCATAGTGGTACTCGTGTTCTTCTAGCTCAGACATTTTTCGCTGCTGAATGAAAGCTGTCATTGGGCCCCAGGGCATCATCATGACAAAGCGCTCCAGGACCTGTATACCACACAACAGTAAAAATAAAAATGGTAATAGGTGTCGCTATGTGAAGCGATGCTTCAAAGCGCGCTACACGCGCACAAAGGCAACAGATATAGACGATGCAAAACATATGTCACACGCACCGCGTAGCTCACAAGTTCTTTGCCGTTCAAGGAAGTTGAGGGCGGCACTGGGGAGGTCGTGGTCACAATAAACGTGTCGTTTGGCAACACAGCTAACCGCTCGGAGAGGCGCATCATGAGCTCGTCGTCAAAGAGGCTGCTGTGACAATACACCATCGAAGGAGGTGCACCGGTACTTGACCATTTCAGGGCTAAGGCATCGCCCACTACGAATTTGACGTTGGGAAAGTCACGATCCGCTCGCCGCAGCAATCGTCCACGCACGCGGTATTTGTAGTGCTCGTGCAAGACTTCGCACAGGTCAAACAACCCGGGCAATATTTCATAGCCAACAATGGTGTCGAAATCGTGGAACAAAGCTGCGGCAAAGCACAAGAGCCCGGTGCCAGCACCCAGTTCGTAAAAAGTGCCACTGAGTCGACCGCGCACGCTGCCGCTTCCGTCGCTGCTGGGTGGGTTGTTGACGCTGCGTGCTTGCTCGCTCAGGCTGGCGACTACTGCGAGTAGGTCAAGGAATTGCGCGATGGGGGTATCGCAGTAGCCAAGCGAGGGAGGCACCCGCATGCCCATGCCCTTGAGCCGCTGCCGCTCGGCACGTGATACCTGGAAATGGTTACGTTCCCTACGTTAACCACGCTCAACCAACTTAAACTTGATTGTATTTCATTCAATGTGTTCATTTAAAAAATCGATTACCTCGTGTCCAGTTTGTGGCTGAGCAGCAAGCTCTTCAACGATGTTGTCCATAGCAAAGGCGCTGTTCCATCGCGGTCGGCGCATCCACGTGCGCTGCAAGACCATGGCTGCTTTTTCGTACCGTTCCTGCATTTGGCGCAAGGTCGGGTCCTCATCGTCCACGTCAGGCACGTCAAAGAATGTGAGTTCGCGGGCATCGGAAGCTTTCGGCGGCGGCTTTGAAGCCGACGAAGCACTTGTAGGTTTGGCAAATGGTGAGGTGTTACTCTGCCTGCGTGGCATTGCTATGGATGGGTTGCCGAATAGCGAGCGGGGCCTGGGCTAAAAACGCGGGAGATGTTACTGGGCCTCCGACGCAGATCGGATTTAAACGTAGCTGCTCTTTTGCATAATCTAGCTGTACGTGATAGTATCCTACGCTACTTTTCGCAAAACTCGATGGCGCGTCGGCATAGCTTTGTGGCACTCCTCAAAGTCTCCATGGTCTCGGCGGAATATAGTTTTATAGGTAGAAAAATAGCACTGAAGATAATTGAAATTGTAGGTACTATTGTACGAGCTAGTACAATGGTCGTGCGATTGTATTGAGATGAGCTAGGGAGCTGATGAGCTGAAGGGCTGATGATGAGCTCTTTTGAAAAGTAGAAAAATGAATAACCAACGAGGCACGAGAAGACCGAAGAGTCTGTGTTCTGGTGTTCTGTTGGGTGTCTGATGACGTCATGACGGCACCGTGAACGTGGTGTTACGTGTACTTCTTGAGCTCTTGGATCCCTGCGGTCAAATAGATCGTCGCAACTGTTTGCCTTGGGCGCTTCGAGATGTGCCCGTAGAGTACCATAATTTTCCTCGAAAGACTAGAATTGTAGCCCTACTTACAATTGACTTCTTTGTAGGTACATATATACTATTAGTTATTACACAGAATTTCATTATGGCGTCCACCAACCGTCTAGCTGTGCCTCTGGCGTTCATGCTGTTTTTCGAGCCATGTGCTGCTCTGGTTTCACCAACTGCACAGACTGCGCGCTTCGATCGGCGCATTCATAACTCAGTCGTGTCGAACTTCATCGGTTCGTGTATTTCCCTTCCTGAAGAACACTTGTTCCCAAAGATTTGGGCTTTCACTTGATCTTTGCATTGTATCCTCTACCGTAGATTCTGACTGGTGCATGCCCTAACCACTTTTCTCTTTTCTTTTTTTTCCCAGGAAATTCGCGCGCTGCTCAGAAGAAAGACAGCGTTCAGAAAGACAGCATGGTGGGTGGTGACAAAGTTGCGAAGGAAGGCGCTGCCTTTTGGGCTCGCGGAGTGGACGGTGCCGAAGACGTTGTGGGCTTGTCTCCTATGGAGCGCAAGCTGATGGTCCTGAGCCGCAACGGCCAGTACTCTCAAGCCAATGACGCGATTACGCCACCTGGCTGGTCCCCCCTGCCGACTACGTTCGTGGAAGACGCTGGCAACTTCGCGTGCGATTCCGTGCTCACCTTCAGTGAGAACATCGTAGGGATTGTGGGCAAGAAGGGTGAAATTGACTTTGACCGCACGGTGAACAACGCTATCAAGCGCATCAAGGCCGACACGGAGTCCCTCGACAATGTCGTGGGCTCCAAGGCTCAGCTTTCCACCCGAGACCTCACTTGGCTGAGTGCAAGCTCGGCTGCAGCCATCATCGCGCCTTTCACCCTCGAGCTGGAGCTGGCCAAGCTCATCACGCCTTGCTCCACGTTCGTGTGCGCGCTGGTAGGTCTCTGGGCTGAATACGTGGGGAAGTCGGCCAACTGCAACTCCAAGGAAATGGTGAAAATCGCCGAGCAAACCGCGATGGAGTCCGAAGCCCTAGTGGCGGCCGCGCTCCGTGCCAAGACCATTTTGCCCCTCTGCGTGGGCGTGAGCATCACGGCGGGTTCGTTTGCGCTCCTGGCCCCCACTCTGCTGGAAAACTTTGGGGAAGACTTGAACATTCAGGCTTCAACGGAGTTATACCTGGTGATGCCGCTCATTTCGGTGTTGGGTGCTGCCATTGCGGGTTTGGCGTTTCAGGACGTGCAGCAGCTCTGCAACCGCGCGATTGGGACGGGCACCCGTCGCTTTTCCAAGGGCAACAACATTGGCGAGAAATGGCTGTCAGCCACGGAGCTCGTGCTCGCTGAAGCCGACACCAACACCAAGAAGTTGTTTTACTTTGCGACCAGCACCATCCCTGCGCCCCTATTTGCAGCCCTGTGCCCCACTTCTCTCCCTGTCAAGGCGATTGTAGCCGCCACGGCTGCGGCCGCTCAGGCGGCGTACTACTTGAACGACGCCGAATATGAGCTGGCAAGGGCCGAAGATGCCGTTGCGCTCAAGATTCGGGCCAAAGCTGTTGCCAACACCTACGCGACGCAGGGCTACCGCAGTGCTGCCATTTTACCGTACACGTCAGCGCTTGGTGGGTTGGCGGTTCCCGTAGCGGCCGCGCTCGTGGAGATTACGCCCCTCTTGAACGCGGGACCCGGTGTGCTGGCCCTGGTTTTCGGTGCTTTTCCGACCGCAGCAGCGGCGGTGGCAGGCGCGGCGTCCATTTCCAAGGCGCGTTGCCAGGTGAACGCAGCCGCGTCCAAGATCGCCGCCGAAAACTTTGCCGACGCCAGCATCGAGGCCAAAGACATCAACGGAAAGGGCACGCCTGACCCCATCCTGAGCGTGGTGAACCTGATTTCGTTGACCGTGAACTCGCAGTACAAAGCCGTGCGCCGTGGAGTCAAGAAGCCCATTGGCGCCGTGCGTCGCTTCATCACCAGCGATGACGATGACGAAGTTCAATACTACTAATACCACGAAGTGCCCTTGTTGACAGCAAATGGCCTTTCGCGTAGAGAAGCCTTGCCATCGCCACGAGAGCAGTTTCCATGACGATGACGAAGTTCAATACTACTAATACCACGAAGTGCCCTTGTTGACAGCAAATGGCCTTGCGCGTAG
>Ga0307971_1001803_pt1 | contig 10786 bp, 6 predicted proteins | sample OrgLakmetagen714_FD_201820 | JGI IMG/M metagenome (GOLD analysis project Ga0307971, IMG submission 201820) | Saline water microbial communities from Organic Lake, Antarctica - #714 | ecosystem: Environmental > Aquatic > Non-marine Saline and Alkaline > Saline | place: Antarctica: Organic Lake... | reverse complement strand
ACGTTCGGTGTAGCTCGCCTTATTGGTAACCAATTGAAGCTAATCATTCCCATATATCGCATAAAAGATAAGAGCTGTAATTGCATATTCCCATATTACCATTTTCTGCTGTTATGTTGTGTATGTGTATTGATATTGAGGATCGAGTGGGCCGGTTAAGTCAAACGAGCTGAAGCAATATCAGAAGGCACCGATAAGCCCTCCGATGAAATAATGCAATACGCGGTACTTTCTCATCTAAACGGGATCTAGACGGGCAGGTGATCCAAATGCGGTCTCCTAAGCTTCATGCTATTTCCCTTGAGTCCCAGTGATCCCTCATACCGCAGGTCTGCGCATCAATTGCTTCTCAAAAGAATTCGTCGAAGTCGTCGTCGTCTTCCAGGTCTGGATTCCTGCCAGGCTTCAGCCACCGCGGCAGGCCCGGCAATTGAGGCAATGAAAAGCCGCTGCCCTCGCCATAACCGTTGTTTCCCGCCAAGGCATTGCGCAATTGGCTTGCTAAGAAGCCTGCTGCCAGTGCTTTCGCCACAAAGCTGAACACGCGCTGCGGACTTAATCCAATGCTAGACAGTACCCGGCCAACAGCTGACCCGACACCGCGAATCATGGGTAATGGATTGAGTGCGTTGAAGACGCCACCTATGACTCGGCCCAGGGGCCCTGCCTCGCGCCCAAGGCCAGCTTTGCCATTGCGCCGCTTCCAGGCTGGAGGCATGCCCATGCGCGGACGCGAGAGCCCCCTGCTAATCACCACCGCTGCTACTTCTGGGTCGATAGCAGCAACTTCAGAGGCAGTGTAGTGCAGCGCGAGCAAGTCCGCTCGCATGCGCTGGGTCACCATCCATTGCTTGCGTGCCAAGGTGTCTTCAGCGAACTCGCGAGGAGAAGAAGTTTGCTTCGTATTGCCTGCCGCTGCCCTCCCCCGCCCGCTGGCCGCCCGAGATCGGGTCTGTGGCGGCGAAGAGGCTCGCCGCGAGTCGCTGCTGTGTTGCTCTGCACCTCTGCTAGCTCCACCACCGCCGCCGCGTGTATGCTCTTCCTCGGTACTCTCGTCATAATAGGCTTGCTGCTGTTGTACCAATCTTTGGAGCGGTGCATTTAATGGGCGCCCAGCCGCTACAAGGTGCGCAGAAAGTAATAGGTACAGCGTGGCTACTGCCCGCGCCCACATCATCATGATTCGCCCGCGACAAACTTCACGCCCAACGTCACTCCTCTCACTCAGAAAATAAGAAACGGTATGATGATGCAGACGACGACATATTTTCCCGAATATATTGTCAGTCCAAAATACGTAAACGCGAGATATTGCGATGGCTGCGCGAGACGTTGGAATGTTGGACTGAAAGGAAGATCTTTGATGACTCTGCCGCCCCGTCACTCGGCAGGAGTCCCTACCATCCACCATAGCATAGCACAGAAGGTCTTGATAATGAATCGCATATAAGCCCTTGAAGTGACGACTGGCCTGGTCCAAACACCTCTTGCCTGTCTATCTTCGAAAGCTTTTAGGGTCAGGAGCACGAATCAACCGAACTCGTGCGCTCAATTAATTTTGTTGAGTTGGGTAACCAAGGAACCACTATAATTCATAGATTAGTTTAATTCGTTATATCTACAGTAGTAAGTGCATGCTGCTTGCCCTGAAGAGATTACCTTCTTTTTAGATTACTCGTATATAATCTTCCTTTCGTCATAAATCTTTGTTGGCTTTCGCACGGACTTTACTTCTCTCTCGCATTCTGTATCTATCATGGACAACCAGTCTCAGCCTTGTCAATCTCATGTATCAAATGACAACGTAAGCACAATGGTATATGATCAGCAATATGGTGATAAATTGCGAGCATTGATTCAGAAGGATGTGGAGTGCGGACAAGAGCCCCATGAGGAACTTACAGACACTTCGAGTGCGGCCTTAGTACGGAAACGCTTTCGAGATTTTATGGATGAGCCAGAAACGTGGGAAAAAAATTTAATACCCAAGCAATCATCTTCACTGGAAGTTGTCGATGTTCAAAATATTTCTAAATCAAGCGAACCTCGAGAAGACAACGATGAAGAGCGAGAAAGCCGTAGCAAAAGGAGACGGCGCAATGCCATCAAACCGAACTCAATGACGCAGCGCGTTGCAAAGGATGTCGCCGATTGCTACCACCTTGAAAAAAAGGCTGCCGCTACAGGTACACGTAAACACCACATCTGCCTTCATATAATCGAGCTAATTGTTCGAGTGTTTCTATTCCTCAGGGCGAGTTTTGAATGCTGAAGATATCGCGTTGTCTGGTCTTCGTGACCGTTTCAAAGATGCAAGTGTCGGCGCCACGAAAGATTCCGCAGGTGATCACGACTCTGCTATTCTGGATGCATGACTTGGTGCACTGCTTCTAGCATGCTCTAAAGCGCATCACGGTGTAATTTTACGCTTTATAACATGCTGAAGTCTTGATTTCTCCTGCGCCTTTCAGCTGAAACTTTCCGACCTACGTAAAGTAAGAGTGCACTCGTGCGATCAGTTAGTCCTTCTATATATGTGTTTGTGCGTATGAAACTGTAGGCGCAGATTTTATTCCGCGTCCATTGCGCACTGCGCATTGCGATGTTCCAATGAATATAAATATCCAATAAGACGAGAGGCACTCTCACTCTCCGTGTTCTGGGGATATCTCAGCGCCGGCGCCAAGCACGGGCAGCAATAATTGCGCGGTGCTATAAAACCAAATATTGCATTTCAATATTGGCTGGGATAGATGATATTATTTACTGATGTCCCCATCTCGTTTAACTACATACAAGCAACGAAATTTCATCCCAACAGGCTTACAGCTCATCATATATATCATGTGCGCTTACTAACTAGAAAACCCTCGGGACTCTGGTAATGGATAAAAGCCCCATGGAGAAAGCGCCCATGCCTGTATGCTTATGATAGCACACTCCACGGCATTTGGATCTAAATGCTTTCCAGCGCACTCTTGAAATAATTCCGTACTTACCTTAGGCAAACGTGCAGTCCCCGCTACGTTCGAAACGAGTTAAATCTCGCCGGCTCATTTGCTTTGAAGTATTCGCGTTGGCTTCTCTGACTGCGTTACAGCGCTGACGAAAAGCTGGAGCAGTAAATGCGCGAAGGGCTGCCGAAAAATTGTGGTGAATTGTCGAGTGAGTCTGCTGCGCGTGGGTACGGCGAGCGCACTGATGAATCACTGAGTCAGGTTCCAGAAGCTCCGACAAGTATGCTTGCACTGCTGGCGCGAGCGCAGCAGCACTCGGTCGCTTGGTATTTACATGCTTAGGGTGGCCTGCGCAAACTTCTTCCAAGGGCCACTGATTTTCCAACGCTACAAGCACGAGAAAACTGTCCATTTCTTCCGTGGTACCCACAGTAAAGTCCGTTTCCAGCGCAGTGCACGCTATGGTGACATGTGCTTTTGTAGGGTTGTCGCGTTCAGCCAACGGCACGTGGCCGAAAACGTACGTGTACGGCAGTAGTGGGCCTGCATTGCCGAAGCCACCGGGCTCAAAGCGCCAAAACACAGCTCGGGCCAAAAGGTCCACATCGTGCACGCTGAGGCTAGCTTTTGCAGTCACATTTGTACTTTTGAGTTTGGCCTGTAGCTCGAGTGGCGTTCGGTCGTTTTTCCAAAAGTAAATTGCAGAGAGAAATTTATCAACAGGATCGCGCAGGACCGTATAGAGGCGTACAGGAGGCTGTGAAATCAGCTTAGCGTGAAGTTGAGGTAACGGTTCAGTGCACCTCACAAAGGCATTCACACCGCTGCCGTGGTACATGGTTAGGCTTGCATGCTCATGTGGAGTTTTACCGCAAAAGACTCCCGGTCGAGGCCGCCAGGGAAAGTGGTCAATAGTAACCTCATTGGAAGTCGGGTAGCCGGCACGCCTAGATATCGCTTTGCAGTGGCGACGAAACACCTCAGCTACCGTACCGCTTCCCACTTTGTGATGCTTGACGAATAGAGGGATGAATGATGTTACGCCGGTGGCCAATTGTTTGCCACGCGAGCAATTGCCGCTACATATTCCTTGATTGTTCTCAAAATTTGAAGCTTTTATGTCGGAAATGCCATTCATTCGTTGAGCCCGTGGATGTGATAATTCGTGCGAATTCTGGCTATCTGCATTAGTCTCAATCGCAGGATGCTGGAGACCGATATTCGGCGTTGCGTATACATGGACGAACTGATCTAAAGAGTCTACCTCACCGGATTTTCCAGGTTGTATCGTATCATCTACCCCATTGACAACTGCTAATTGTACAGCTATCGGTGCTAATTGTTGACTCAACTTCCACAGTTCGCTCGCTTCCATAATGATATAAAGGATAGAAATCGCCGACAAAAATATCGCGAGCAGACGGACAAAAGCACCTTTTGAGTAAATGCCCATCCCAGCGGTGACAGCTAAGAGACTCTGGCTTTATATTCAGAAATTGTTCGCACATAATTCAGAGTAGCACTTCTAGATACACTAACATTTTCAACAGCTCGAGCATAGTGCGTACGAGGACAGGATCCTAGGTTGAGATCAGCCGTCATTTAATTACCAAAGTATGCTTCTACAGAAGCTTACCACTTGCTGCATAACAGCTTGCTCAATTTGCGATGGGCTAGAGTATCATCAAGGTTGGTACAGATATCATTCATCAATATGATCATCACTACATATAGAGCCAAGAGCAACGAGCCAAGACAAAAAGACCCCAAATTAGGCTTTCAGTCAAGCCCGGTAGGTTGACCGTATTGTTCGTTGTTAGTTGTTATTAGTCTAGTGTAGTTTTTAGGCAATTGGCCGTTGTGCAGGGCCGTTATTGGATCCTGCTGATGCAGACTTGATACGGCGCTCTTCTTAGCTTGCTACCCCCCTTAATCCCCTAATCCCAGGACGCAAAGAAAGTCGCCGTCTTGTACATCCACATAGAATATAAATGATAAATCGGTATATCGATACCATACCACAGTACCACATACCAATATCACACACTGATACTTCGATCTGCGAAGCGCATGATTTACCTATCAGCTATTAAGTTATACGAAGTTAGGAGCAATGGAAATATATCTGTGGAATGCCCTTTAAACTACTCTAAATTGCGCGCAACGCATGCCGCATGTGCGTTCCCACTTTTGTTTTTTTATTAAGTAGTTCGAGTTCAAATTCAAGTAGAAGTAAGAAGACATGAGGAGAGGGCAGATTTCTTTATGAATAATCTGATCCACATAGGGCAGTCACCTCATAGACCTCTAAAGAGCTAATGATGCAGCTGGCTCTTGCCAAGTTTCGGGAATTTCCGCATGACCACCAGGGCTAAAAGTCCCGCCACGTACAATAGGCCAGATGCCACGAGAAATGGCACTTCAAGGTGGCTCTCTGAAAGTCCAACGTCAACTATTTCAGACGTTGTGGTGCTTGTTAACTCATTTGAAAGGTCGCGATCTAGGCGAGCTGCAATTGGGCTCTTAATCCAGTTGCCTGTCGATTCGTCACTGTACTTGCTCTTTTCACAGTAACAACTGAAGTAGTCGACAGCTGCAAAGATAGACTCCTCGTCACAGTTTTTGAAGCAGGCGGTTGAATTCGAAACACTGCATGGATCCGTTCCTGGACCCCAGGCGCAGTCGTCAAAGCAAGAATTGTAAAACGATAAAATGTCATCGTTGCAATGGATAACAGCTTCACTTGGAAGCTGAGTTGGGGCTGCGGATGGTAGCAGCGATGGCAAAGACGATGGCACGAGCGTCGGTTGAGTTGACAACTTCGGCGCCGCAAATGCTTGTGGCAATGCACTCGACTTATTCAAATCATGCGCTGGCTCAATAGATGAAACATTATGGCAGTTTGTTTCCCAGACTCGCGCACATTTGGAAAGGCTCTCACACCACGAATATCCTGCACTCAACAAGCAACCATGGTCGTCTTGCGTGCTGCCAGTCACATTGGGGATCAAGAGTACGCTCGATATTGAAGGTGGTTTCATGGGTGAGGATGTTGGCGTTAGGGTTGATGCTACGACAGGGCTTTCAGTAGGAAGCTGTGTAGGAGTTTGGCTCGGCAGCTGAGACGGCGAGGCTGAGGGAAACGGTGAGGGTCGATACGTCGGGGAACTCGTGAAATTGGTGAAGGTCGGGGAAAGGGTTGGAGCGCGGTGTTGACTAATTTTACCACCTCCGAGCTGAGTCGTTTCCCCACTCACTCCTTCGATTGCCCCCTGCGCAGCAGCCTTGGAAGCTGTGCGCGCACTCGTCGACTTGTCGCCAATGGACCAGGCAAAGATGAGGGAAAAACTAGGGACAGAAACCACCGCCACAAGCGTGCGCAGCGCTGCTAATGCTCCGTGCAACCCACCTTGCTTGGAGCCAGGGACCTGGGCTGTGATTAAAGCGTGCATTGTAGGCCGTTCAAGGCCACCCAAGCAGCACAAGACCATAACTATCAGGAGCATCCAGCCGTGGTTACAGAGGGCAAAGAGCATGTATTGTAAACCGTGAAGAAAGAGCCCCAAAACCACTGCAAACCGCGGGGACAACGGGTCGGGTACGAGTGCAGGCAAGAGCATGCCTTGAGTGACTGCTGTTACCACGCCTACTGCGGAGAAAAATAAGCCCACTGCCAAGGCATCCCAACCAAACTTTACAGCTAAATATAGGAACAAAATGGAGTGCACGCCCGAAGCTGCATTGGCCATGAGAAACGGGGCCAACAAGGCAACGAGCTCAGGACCTGACTGCGCTAAGATCGCAAGCGGCGCAAAGGGGTTGATTTGAGCACATCTCAACGAGTCCTTCTTCTTCTGAATCGTTTCTTCCATCGTCAGTAACACTAAAAAGGCCGAAAGCTCCGCGACTGCAACCAATACCAGCGCAAATTTAGCGTCGCCCAATTCGCTGATGAGGAAACCTGCCGTCAGAGGCCCAATCACAAAGCTCAAGCCCCACAATGCGCCTACTACGCCAAAGTTGTGGGTCAAAATCGAAGCTTCTTCTGCGTCCTTGTCAATGGGCCGCGGCGGCCTCAGCTTCCTCAAAGCGTCGCGGCGCTCTTGCAACGGGCTCTGCGCGCCGTGCCACGGGTACGCTTGTGGCCCCGCGAGTGCGACGCGAGGCTTGCGAGGCCAGTGCCGCTGAGGGCCGTGCCCATGGCTGCTATGGTCGTTGGCATGACTGCTCACCGCTCCCTCCTTCGCTCTTTCATGGGACGATCGCGTTTGCACCGGGCCAAGGGGCTCCTGGCCGCTGACGTCATCGTTGTTGTCATCATTACGGTCGGCGTTATTGTCGTCGTTATGCCTCATCGGGGGCAATAGAGAGCCCGCTTCAGGGTTTCCGTCTACACCAAGCGCATCGCCACCATCGCCACAATTGTTCTGGAGCACGTCATCTGCGGGCGGCGCTGCATAGCCCGTCAGGCCAGGCCCTAGACTAAAAGGCTTGTTGGCATTCCTCGAGGGAGCGAACTTGCCAGGGAGGGGCTTCGGAGACAAGGGAGCGTATATTCCGCGCTGGCCTTCTGCACGCTGGCGCCGCCGTTCGGACGCTGCTGCTAATTTCGCTTCGGCAGCTGCCGCACGGTCAAGTCGGCGCTGTTGGTGCGCCGCCTCAGCCGCCTCGGCTGCAGTCTCCGCCGCAGTAGCCGCAGCCTCCGCTGCGGCCGCTTCGGCATCGGCCCGCCGCGCCTGCTTCTTGGCAATGCGGCGCAAACGGCGGCGCTCCCGGGCAGCTTCCGGGGTCTCCGGAGGCGGCACTTTCACTTTGCGGTACATGTGCCACTCGAACGCTTCGTCCCACCCGTCGCGCAGCACCACCGGCCATCCGGATGCGCTCAACTCCACAACAGTGCCCCCGCCCCACCCGTCATCAACAACGTCGTTACCTTCGCCATTATGGCCTTCGCCGCGCCCCCCGTCGGAGACAAGTACGCGATCGCCCACTCTGACGGACACATCATCATTCCACGGATGTGCTGCGACGCCGTGACCGTCTACGCCTTCATTTGCCTCGCCTTCGCCAACATGACCATCGGTGGCATCTTCAGGTGACCTGCTCCGTGAAGCAGCCAGAGGCCCCCAGTCGTCAAACTCCAACGCCTCCGTTTCACCGTCAGGTCGCACCAAGGGCCACCCACTTTCGACTGCCAGCTCAACAACGGTGCCAGCTGTCCAAGCTTCCTCGGGGCCATTGCGCACGCCAACGCGAGCACCTATTCGAACCCCAGCGGCTGCCACAGCAGCCGCGAGCTCCCGCGGGTTGGGTGCTCGCAGCCCACCACTGCCTAAGCCCCCGCGCCGGGAAAACGCTACCAATGGCACACAAGGGTCGCCAGCTTCGTTTTGAGCGTTAGATCTAAAGGCTGCAGCAGCGCGGGCAGCTATAGAAGCTGCGGAGGCCCCATCGTCAAAGTATTCATTGTCGTAATCGTCGTCGTCGTTCCCACTCCTGTCGTTTTTCATCCTGTTGCTGCCCAACGATTGGCGCCCTCCAGACCCAACGGTGGAGTCGTCATCAAGGTCGTTGTTCACGCCAGCTGCCTGGCGGCTAGCGCGAACCAGCATTCGTCGGTCCACTTCCGCCCAAGCTTCAAACCAAACCATGGGCCATGACACCGCCCCAGAAGGGTCCGCGCTACGTGGGTCTACGTCACCGCTCCCGCTCCCGCTCCCGCTGCTGGAATCGTGCTCCTGGAGCCAGTCTTCAAAGCTACCCTCGGGGTACCGTTCGCGAAAGTCTCGCGCGCGCTTCTGAAGCACTCGCGCTTCCCACGCCGCCGTTTTCGCTTCCACTGACGCGTCCGAGCTTGTTGGCGTTGATTCCTTTCTCGGACTTTCCCGACAGGTGTCGGTGCCGCCACGTGTGGCGCCCTCGTTGCCCATATCACCAAGGCTTAAGAGACGCCGCTCGCGCCGGCGCTGGCGTAAGACTCGATATGAGACGTCCGTGATGGCTGCAAAGCCTACAGTTGTAGAGAGGGTCATGCGTGGGTTCACGGTTATTCACCACAGCTGAAAAGTGGAGTCGATGTGCAAAATATGGACTACTACCAAGTCCACATAAATATAAAGCTTACTTGTGGTGACTGTGCAAACGGTTGTGCCTAGAATGAAGAAGCATAGTGCCAGAGAGTTGCAGGAAGGCGAGACGGCGACGAGTAGCCAAGAAATCGATTCTCCGAGTAGACCCAGTCCCATGACCGGCTGCCCCAACATCACAAACAAAATGTGAAAAATGATTGATACTTAGCACTACAGCGCACATTACAGATAATGACCTCACGTTTCACGCCTCACCTTGCGACCTAAGACGTCACTAATTGCACCTAAGAAGGGAATGAAGAGCAAGTTCAAAAGCGCACGACCGCCGTTCAACCATCCGTTCCACTTCGCAGCGTCTGCATGGTCGCCTAGATAAAAAAATGAGCCCCATTCCATATATGAAGCAATTAGCGGACATGCAATCGACAAGTATATCTTGGTGCGATTCTCGTCAAGGCAAACGTGAGGGAAGATAACTGTAAGGAATGTAAAGAAGGTTACAATACCGTTTAGGATCTCGATCAAAAGGGAAGGTAGCGCAGTCACTGTCAGCGCTGAAGCAAAGAAATGGATGCCCAAAATCCAAGAAATAGCAGTAAGAGATGTCTCGTTGGAGTCATCCTCTTCCTCGCCCTCTTCTTCGTCAGTTGGCGCATGATCCTTAGAGTCAAGTAATTCGTAGCGTGCCGTTGTCGCAGTCTCCGACATTTCAACTGACGTGAGTGTCTCGGCCTGCCTTATCTATCGGCACCTGCTGTCTACTTGCAACTATTGCTTCTAATCTTTACAACATCGAGTAATTGTCCAATGCAGGGCGTGCTTCTCTTCTCCAGCCTGAACTCAGTTCCCCAGTTTCTCACTGCCCGGAGGATCAGATAGATGATCAGAGTATCAATCATTCAATCATCAGATCATCACATAGTAGATGGAAGAAGACGAACAACAACCATCCGAAAATCACCGTCACCCTGGGGTTGAGATTTTTTGGACAATGGTTGCAATGGTCCTCTAATTTTCACTTCTTTTGATCTCCACTCCGCCTTAAATAGCCAGACTCTTACTCACAATCTTCGCGTACTTATAACTCAATAAAATATGTATCGCGTGCGCAACCTCAATGGCGTACTTGCTGAGTTACGCATGTTGCGAGCTGAGCGTCGTAGTCCTTGTCTACCACGCCCTTTCACTACAGCTTCCGTCGCTATCACGCCCACCATGAATAGTGGTAAATCTGTAGCTGCGTGTTGCGGAGCCTTAGCTCTCGCTTATGCGTGTGCGGAGTCTAATTTCGCGGCCGAAAAGCTAGCGCTGGCTTCGGGCAGTGCTATGTACACGGCCGATGATGTGTCTCTTCGTGACGGCATGGAAGGTCGTGAACTATGGGTAACGTATCATGGTGGTGTCTATGACCTCACGGATTTCGCAAAAGAGCACCCTGGTGGCGCAGCCTTTATCAAGTCGGCTGCAGGAGGCGCAATTGAGCCATGGTGGCAATATTGGAAGAAGCACTCGCAGTCTAAGGTCGATGTAAATGCACTCATTGCCAAGTACAAAATCGGTGAGCATTCGGATTGGGACGGCGATACCACCCCGATTGAATTATTCGACGACGAACCTTCCCGAAACATTGAGCACCAACACCTAGTCATGGCTGAACAGCCTCTTGAGACTGAGACGTGGACTCCTCGCCTGAATGAGCAGCTACTTACTTCAGCAGATGCTCTGTATGTGAGAAACCAT
>Ga0307971_1001798_pt1 | contig 10801 bp, 11 predicted proteins | sample OrgLakmetagen714_FD_201820 | JGI IMG/M metagenome (GOLD analysis project Ga0307971, IMG submission 201820) | Saline water microbial communities from Organic Lake, Antarctica - #714 | ecosystem: Environmental > Aquatic > Non-marine Saline and Alkaline > Saline | place: Antarctica: Organic Lake... | reverse complement strand
GCTGATAAACGAGCCATCGCCCGAAACGGTGATCTTGCGCCCGCCGGTATCTGTCAGCCCTAAACGTTGTAGCTGCTGAGGTGAGATTCTTAGCCAGTATTCACCCGCAACCACTTGAGGGACGATGTAAAAGCCGTCCCAGCCGCTGGTTGTTTCACCCACTAACGCGCGTTGATCGTTTAACAGCTCCAGCTCAAGATCGCCTATCCCTCGCTCGACGCCGTTCTCCAGCAAGTAGACGGTGCCATCAATTTCCGTCGTCAGGCTCACCGGAAACTCGAGTTTGGCCACAGCGCCGGGCCGCGGCACCAGGTTGACCCCGGGCAGCTGAGGCGACCATTGGGGGTCCTCCAGCGTCGACATGTCTATTCCGATGTCGACGTACTGTTTAACGGGCAGATGATTAATATGAGCGACGCCCGCAGCGTTCGTTCGCGCTTTGTGGCGGCCGCCGTTGACCGTAAAACCGGCGCCGGAAAGTGGCCGCTCATGGTCATCCATAACGCCGTTATTGTTGTCATCCAGAAACATCTTTGCCGAAGCGGCGCCGCTGTTGGCCATCGGCCGGGCGTCGAAAAGCCAGTTTTTCTGTTGCGGGTCTCGCCCCATGGCAACAAACAGCTGGACGCCCAGCGCAATTTCCCCTGTGCTGGCGTAGCTGGCATTCACACCTAGCCCATAACGGCCCAGACTCTTTGTAAAACCACCGGTATAACGGGTTTGCGGTGACGCAAAGGTGTGCGCCACTCCCAGTGTCATGCGGTAGCCTTTACCCAAAGGCTTATTCGCCGTGAACGCCAGCGCTGATACATCGCTCTCAGGGCCCAGAGTGTAGCTCAGCTGGCTGCGTAAACTCATGTCGCGAACCCGGCGACTGATGCGCAGCGCGCCCGATGTACGTTCAGTATCGCCGGATGCCTGCCAGTTCAGCGTGTTGGTAAGGGCAGTATTGTAGGCGTACGCAGATACCCGAGCGCTGACGTCGGTGCTGGCAACGCCGGATTCCCGCTCGTCTCGCCCTGCCTCAATGGTCACCGGCAAGCGCGAACGCCCCCCCACCGGGATGGAGCCGCTAAGCCTAAGCTCATCCCGAGTGCGAACAGAGTCGCTACTGGCGGAAAACACGTCGCTGACAAAATCGCTCAGGTGGGTGCGGCTGGCGTCTACTGCGACGCCGCCGACGCGGGTTTTCAGCCCGAGCTTGGCAAGCGAACCACCGCCCTCAGACCGTACAAAATCGCCGCTGATGCTCATGGATTGCCAGAACGTGCGCAGCCCTAGAGTGGTGTACTGCTGTTCGGTATCATCCACCGGCGCGCGGATGAACCCAGCGGATGCCGAAAGGTAGCGGGAAAGGCCAAGGTCGAATTGAGCAACGGACCGGGGCTGCCCTTCGTCGTCGCGATGTTCGGTCAGGCTGTACTGGAACTCGCCGGGGCGCACCATGGATTGGGCCAAAGGGAAACTGTATTGTTCCACCCGGGTTTGCCCCAAAGGCCCGTTGAAGATCAACTGGAACTCATTGCGGCCGTAACTCAGGGGTTGATCCTCGAACCGATACCGGCCCTCAGAGTCGGCCAATTGAAAGCCTACAAGAGCGTTGTTGTAATACAGTTCTACGTCCCAGCCGGGCAGCAGGTCGCCTTCAAAGACCTGCCGATCAAAGCTGGTCGGTTGCGTCAACGGGCGATTGCTCAACGTTACCCCTTCACCGCTACCGCCTCGAGTAACGTTGTCAACGCTGGGCGCCGAGATACTGCCGAGTTGGAAAGACTGAGCCCGAAGCGGGCCGAGCAAGTCCCCACCAGGGTCGCGACGACCAAGCGCAACACGCACATCCGGCGCTGGGTCCTGTTTACGGCTCGATAAATACAGGGACGACTCCATGCCCAGAAGATCGCCGGCAAGCAAGGCGGTATAGCGCGCGTTGGTTTGGCTACCACCGTCGCTTTTGCGCAGTTCGGTGGCAAGCGTCTGGTCAACAAAAGGCACGCTTAGCCACCGGTAGGGCTGCTCATAATGAGGATAACCCGGGTCTTCGTAGCCCCCTCGCACACCGGCCTGTTCCCCCAGGCGCTCACGTTTGAGGCGGGCCTGTAAGGGCAAGGCTTCAAGGGCATTAACGCGCAGCGACAGGCTGGAGCGGTTGATCTCAAGCTCCACCGGAAGCCAGCGTTCCAGCAAAGACGCGGCAACGTAAATATCATTCGGCTCTGTGAAAGCAAGGGCGGGGTCAAAGCTTTCCGTCACTCCGGCGCGGGTAACGCGAGCCTCGTTCAGATTGAGGCTGAACCCTCGGTCCTCGGTGAGAATAAAGCCGCTTGCGATGGCTCGCCCGGGCTGAGCTTTGATGGCAAGTGTGAGCAACCGGGCTAGCTCGCCCAGCGGCAGCAACGTGTCTCCTTCCAGGCCGTAAGCGGGGATGGCTTCGGACAGCACCGACTGATCCAGGCGCACCTCAAGCAGAAGAAATTCCCGCTCGGTACTCTGGTACTGGGCAAGCAGACTCTGGGGCTGCACAACCGACGCAAGCAGCACCAGTGCCACCGTCCATAGGCGAGCCCTGGGGCGAGTCAACGCGAAGACCATGTCAGGTAACGTACATCAGGGCAGCTGCAGAACCGCCTCGGCCAGCAGCGCGCCGCCGTCCTCCGCTTGTTCTCGATAGGTCACCCGCAGGGCCCCGTTGGTGAGCCGAGATCCGTTTAACTGGCCCAGCGTGATGCTGGCGCGCCGTAACGGGTTCGGTGTGTAGATGGCAACGCCGTTGGCGCGAGCAACCACCCGCTCACTGCCGCTGTTGGGCGTAAAGCTGACGGTCAAATCGCCATAAACGGACCGGTTGCCACTGCGCTCCACCACAAACGCCAGAACCGGTGCTTCGTCAGCCGGCCGCTGCAGATCAAGACGCGTCAGTGCAACACTGGCGTCGGTGTTGCCATGACGCACAATCACTGGAATGGACGCGCTGACCAGTGCGGTCAGCGTGATGGCGATTTCGTTGTCAGCTGCGGCATCGCGGCTCTCGACGCTGGTTCTGCCCTCAGGGTCGGGCTGCTTGGCGAACAGCATGTGCGAGCGGTACTCGCCGGTTGCCAGATTGGCGGGTTTGCGCACCATAATGCGAACGGCCTGCCCGGCCCCGGGCGCGAGTGTTACTTGGCGGGGGGAGTACCTCAGCAGGTCCTCGGCGAACTGTTCGCCAGGCAGTGCAACGTCTATGTCCGAGAACGCGCCCGTTTCGCTCATGCGGCGATTAACCAGAGAAATGCGATAGGTTGCGCGCTCGGTGCCATTATTGATCAGTTCAAGTTGCGCCGCGCGCTGGTTTCCTGCCAAAACAACCCGGGTCGGATACAACATCAGCTCGGCCAATGCATGGCTCACGGGTAACAAAAGCAGGAGGACGAACAGGGTGAGTCGGTGAAAGAAATGCAGGGCACTGTTTTTTTGAGTCAAGGCGTGTGGCATTGTTCGGGGTCCTTATTAGCTGCATCCGGGCGGGCCGAGGCGGGCGGCCGCCGTTTAATTGTAGCTCACGGTCACGGAGAAGGTGCCGGAGTAATCGCCGGGGGCTTGGCCGCTGCCCACATTGAGCGTTCCTCCGACCGACAGGGCCTGTGAGCCTCCGGCTCCCAGTTGCCCTTCCGCGCCTGAGGGGGTGCTGGTGAAGTTGTTGATGAACATATCAGTGCCCGAACCCGTCAAACTGACGAAGTCATTACCGGGCAGTTGAATGGTGTAGGTCGCGTCAGAGTCGCCACTGACGGTAAATTGTGCGGCGGTACCTTGGCTTGACCGTATCAGCAAGACGCCGCCGCCGGCGTTGCGATTGCCATCGGTACTGACCGTCACGGAACCTCCGTTACCGGCCACAAAACGGCCAAAAGACAAGCTCTGAACGTTGTTGATCGCAACGCTCTCTTGTGCCCAGCTGGTAGGAGCCACCATTAAAGCCAAGGCGACGCCAGCCAGTATTCTCGGCAAGCATAACGTTACTGCAGCACGTTTATTTGGAATGGGCATACTCATTATCCGTCACGGTAACGCCGACATCGTTTCTGGCGGATCGGGCATCGTCGGCGGCATTTAACACCACGTCGCTGACAAAAACGCTTAAATAATACTCCAAATAGTATCACGGACGTCGACGGAGCAGTGACAACCGCACTGGCCGCAATATTGATGCTGTCTGTAAACTCAATGAAACTGACAACAGCGATTGCCGTTGTCAGTTTCAATTCAAGAAAGGCGCATCTGAAAAATCATTGATACCCCACCTTGGGTTTCATCAGCTTAGCACTCGCTTTTGTCGAGTGAGGCGGACGCTTAGTTGTACTCTACAGTCGCTGTCACGGTGCCCTCATAAGTACCCGCAATCTGGGTAGCACCTACGCTCAAAATGCCACCTAAGTGAATGGTCTGTTTGCCCTCGGTCGTCAGTGTACCGGAGGTGACATCAGCTGCCGTTGTTGAGTTGCTAGTTTCAAGGCTACTGATCGTGTCCCAGGGCATCGCAGCACCACCAGTACTAGTCAGCGTGGTATTGGTCAAGCCAATGCTATAGGTCGCACTACCCCCACCTGTGACTTCGAATGTGGCGGCCGAAGAGGTGGGACCTGTGCTAGACAGAACAACTCCTTCGGTTGCTGTGCGGGAACTATCGGTGGCAATTGTCACGGTGCCTATTGCGCCGTTAACCACAAATCTACCGAAGGCTAGATCATTTACGCTATCAATAGCGATTGGCGTGATCACGTCGGCGGTCGAATTGGCCGTAGCGGAGTCAGCGGCGAAGCTGTTAGACGCACCAAATGCCCCGAGCGCGACGACTGAAGCCAGCGCAGCAAAACGAAAAGATTTGTTAAATAAAATGGATGTGTTCATTAAAATTCCCTTAAAGACATACGGTCGAGTTATGACCGCTAGCAATTGCTTGGTTCAATACCAGTCGGGGAGATCCAAAAACAGAACAGAGATGGCGGACGCAGTTAATCTGTACGCGATAGAACCATGTGAGGTGCTGGCGGCCCCGCTTTTCGCTGGGTTTGCCTTTTTTCGTATTTTTAAATTGACTGGGATTTGCTTTTTTAGCAAGTAAGTAAAGTCACGCACCTGTCCGATACTGCAGAATGGCCCTCCACTACTCTTACTCTGATTCAGCATAGAAAGCATAACGTTGTCAGCGATTCTTGAGGCCAAACGTTACGCGGAAACCTCGCCAAACCCCATATACTTAGGGTTCGGTGTATAGACTGCAACGCCGTTGGCGCGGGCAATCGCCTGCTCGCTACCGCTGTGGGGGGGTAAAGCGGGTTCTGCCCCTAGGGTCGCCACTGACCGTAAATTGTGCAGCGGTACCTTGGCTCGACGGTATCGTTTCTGGCGGACGCTTAGTTGTACTCTACAGTCGCTGTCACGTCGCCAGTATAAGTACCTTCAGCTTGGTCTCTACCAACGCTCAACTTTCCACCCAGATAAATGGACTGGTCGCCAGAGCCGTCCAGCGTACCGGTTTCGACTTCACCGGTTGTTGCGCCGCCAGCGGTAAGGTCACTGATCTTGCTTAAAGCCACAGTCTGCGAACTCGCACCGGAGTCAGTCAGCTTGGCAGCACCGCCCCAAGTAATACTATAGGTCGCGCGGTTATCACCCGTGACGTCGAATTTGGCGGCGGTTGGAGTGGAACCTACGGAAGACAGAATAGGCCCGCTTGCGGTTCGGGCACCATCGGTGGCAACGGTCACTTCGCCACCGGCGCCAGGCGCAAATTTACCGAAATTCAGATCCGCCGATTTTGTGATTGCGATTGGAACGATTACGGTGGCGCTCGAATTGGTCGTAGCACTAGCGGCGAAACTGCTAGACGCCCCAAAGGCCCCCAGCGCAACGGCCGAAGCCAGCGCAGCACGTCGAAAAGCTTTGTTAAAGAAAATCGATGAGTTCATGGTAATTCCCTGTAAGTACGCCGCCGGATTATGATGGTTAGCAATTGCTTGATTTAATACCCGCCGGGGAGGATCCGAAAACACAACGGTGAAGGCGGATGCAGCGAACACATATTCGGAAGAAACACATAAAATGTAGGCGTTCCCGCTGTCATAGAGCCGTTAAGTCCGTTAGACCGGTAACTTTGTGTCACCACTTTTCGACAGGTTCACTTTTTTGTAATTTTGAAAGTAACTGAGATCTGCTTTTCTAGCAAGTAGGTGAAGTCGTACGCCTGTCAGATACTGCAGAATGTCCCTCTGGACTGCTGGTTAGACAAATGAATTAAGGAATGATGATGACTGCCCAGCTTAAAGGCTCAAGAAATCGTAAGGAATCTGCCAAAGTTGGAAGTGGTTTAAGGGTAAATTCAGAAAATCGCGAATGGGATTTTGTAGTGGTCAACGAATCCCGAACAGCATCCCAGCCACCCCATAATTGGTGCAAAGTGCGACAAAACTGAATAAATTCAGCATTCTTCTAACGGGTTTATTCAAGTAATCAACAAGGTGAGGCTGGGCGGTTTCCAGCTCCAAGTGCAACACTCGGTTTAATGAACGCCTGATGGCACGGTGTAGGTCACCCATTTTCAGGCTATGGTGGGATCGCGAACCGCACGCCAAACCACTGCGCATAAGAAAGCCATTATGTTGGCTCGACCGGACGCTCATATTCACCGGTGAGCCCGGCTGTAAACCCCACCACGCTCTCGCTTGCCAATGGCGACCACAGTGACCACTATGCGGTCGTCTTCGACTTCATAGATCAACCGGTAACCTGCGCTGCGCAGTTTAATTTTGTAGCAGTTTACCAGGCCGGATAAGGCGTCCGGCTGGACGTGGGGATCGTCAAGCCGCTGTTTCAGCTTTTTCTTGAACTGCTCCTGCAGCACCGGCGCTAACGTCTTCCACTCTTTCAGCGCAGATGGTTTGAACTCCAGGGCATACTTAGAGTGCATCCAAGGTCACCGGAATACCACGCTCAGATCGTCGCGACTCCACTAAACGAATCAGTTCCTGATCGTCCAGTCTCTCCAGCATGGCCTCGTAGACATCCGCTGGCACGCAGTAGAATGCTGGTTTATTTCGGTTTAGAACGACGATCGGAAAACCTTCTCCGGCGCCCACGACCGCCATTGGGTTTTTCTTCAATTCAGAGATACTCGCCGTGATTTCGGTATAAATGGGTTGAGTCATAAACGTAACCGTTCATTCCACGACGTAGTTGACTTACTTCACGTCCCGAAGTGGCCTGAGTAATCCCGGCGAGACCTTGTACTGCTTCTTGCCATCATCGCCCAGCACGATCACACTTTTACGGTTGATCTTGGTGACGATCGCGAACACCGGCCCTTCCCGGCCTTCGAAGGTTACTTTCAGGCCGACCCGCAACTGACTCAGGGCTTGCAGGGTTTCGTGCTCTTGCAGTTCATCAATGCGCTGGCAGATGTACTGGTTCAGTTCCAGTAGCTGATCAATGCTCAGGTCGTCAATGCGCATGAACGGTGGCCTCCGGCTGTTTGCTCTGGCGGTCAGGGTGGCGTGGGTCGATCAGTGCGCGTAACGGCGTGTCGGCGAACCGGGTTTTCCAGAGTCGCGGTGTCAGGTCCGCCACCTCGCGGGCCGAGTGTTGGCTGATGCGTTGCAGTACGTCCACCAGGTAGGTGTATGGATGGATGCCATGCAGCTTGCAGGTACTGATCAGGCTCTGGATGATCCCAACATGTTCAGCCCCCAGTTCGGTCCAGCAGAACAGCCAGTTTTTTCTCCCCATTGGAATGGGGCGCAAGGCCCGTTCCAGGTGGTTGGTGTCGGGTTGTACGTCCGGATCCTCCAGGAACACCGTCAGGCTCGTTTCCCGGCTGAGCACGTAGTTCAGAGCTTTGGTCAGCGGTTCGCTGGGCAACAGACCACCGCGTTCCAGTTGATCCCGGCACCACTGGAAGAAGTCGCTGACCACCGGCTTTGAGTGGTCCAGCCGGTACTGACGCTTCTTCTCACCAGTCAGTCCCAGGGCTTTGATGGCATCTTCGGTGCTGTACAGCTTTGCGATCTGTTGCAGGGCTTCGGTGGCCTTCTCCGGATGATCCTTCTGGGCGTCGATAAAATATCTTCGGCTATGCACCCAGCATTGAGCGTGGGTAATGCCTTCCTGGGCCTCGGCATAGCGGGCATAAGCGGCATAACCGTCACTGATCAGGGTGCCACTGAACTGATCGTTCAGAACCTGCTCGATGTGCAGTCGGCCTCGACTGTTCGAGTAGGTAAACACCACTTCATCGGCATCGCCGTACAGCGGCCAGAACCAGCCGGATTTCATCTTGCCTTTTTGCGGGCCTGCCCGGCCCTGGTGGCCGGCCTTGATGGGCGTTTCGTCCATGGCTAGCACCCGGCTGCGCAGCACGTTGTCGGTCTGGGCATCCACAATGGGTCGAAGCAGGTCGATGGTCCGCTTCACCAGGTTAGTCAGGGTGCTGCGGCTGACGGTGATACCGGCCTGTTGGATGCGCTGATGCTGGCGATACAGCGGCAGATGGAACTGGAACTTGTCCACCAACAGCCCGGCCAGCAGGCTGACATCGGCCAGGCTGTTGTCCAGCACGTTGAACGGAGCCGGCGTTGTCACTGGCTTCTCGGTTCCTTTACGTCGGAACACCGGGCGTTCGCACTTGAGCACCACATAGCTGGAGGCCCGCTGGGCCAGCCGGTAAGTGGTTTTGGTGCCGATGATGTCGTACTGGTCGGCATCCGGGCCGGTCAGCTCTGGCGGTAACTGTTCGATGACTTCCACCGGGACATCGGCGGTAAAGCGCAGGCCAGTATCATTCAGGCAATCGTCGTCCCGCTGCTTCTTGCCGGTGCCGCGCTGATAGGCTTTAACGATGCGCTTTTCTTCCTCAGCAGGCTTTTCAGGCAGTAAAGCTTCATCCGACTGGAACAGGTTGTCCTGTTCCGGAATATCATGGACCTGCTTCTCGGATTTAGGGCCGAACAGCTGCTTCTTGAACCAGTCCAGCTGGTGTTTCAGCTGACGAATCGCGTCAGACTGTGCGCTCAACTGCTCCCGCAGCAAGGCGTTCTCCTCGGCCAGGGCCGAGTAGGAAGGTGCGTTGGAATGGGGTGCGGAAGCCGTTGAATTCATGGCTGATATTATACCAAACACCCATCCCTTATGCCCCTCGAAAACGCTTGAATTGGCGGTATTTTTGCACCTCAATGCCATCAATCAGCAGCTGTAAATCCGTCTGGGTCAAGGCTCGCTGACCCGCGGCGGAGGGCGGCACCCGGAACTGTCCCTGCTCCAGACGCTTGGCCCACAGGCAATAACCGGTGCGGTTAAAATACAACATCTTCATCTGGGTTTTGCGACGATTGACGAAGACGAAATACTGGCCGCTGAGCGGATCGTGCTTGAGCTGGTTTCGCACCAGGGCACTCAAGCCCCGGAAGGATTTGCGCATGTCTGTGGGCTCGGTGCACAGCCAGATCCGGGCCTGGCTATCGAGCCCGATCACCCGTTCTGGCTCAGCCGCAGTTCGACGCCGTTGCCGAGGCTCAGCACAATGTTCCAGCCTGGACTGGATGATTGCGACGCGCCCATCAACGATGACAAATCCAGGAAGCTGGCTTCACCGGAATCCGCCGAAGCACCAGCCGACTGATCGGGCAGGCGCTTGCGCCAGTTGCAGAAGCTGGCGTAACCAATGCTCTGCTGCTTGCAGAACTGCATGGCCGACAAGCCGCTGTTCTGTTGCTGATCAACCAGGGCCTGCCATTGTTCTGGGGTTCGGTGTTGTCTCATGGGGGTAACCTCGTGCTGGGGAATGTGAGGTTACTGTAGAGAGAAACTCATCGGGGTGGCAGGACGTCCTAGAATGACCGGTTACTCATAAACAGACTTCCTAAGACCTATCAACAGGTCTTAAGGTATCAGAGATGCTCGAATCCCGCACCTCGTCATTCTTTTGCCGATGAAGACCCACCTCCGACTTTCTCGTATGAGATCATAATAAAGTAGGTATGTTCTGCGACAATTAGGATCTGTTGACGTTTTATTGCATCGGCAATCATAAAAACCCACAAATTATGGCGACGCTGCTCTGATAATTGCGCTTCAATTTGTTATAGCGCGTCGCCAGCCCACGAAAATGTTTCAAGCGTGCAATTTTGCCTCAGGTGGGTCAGTTTTAAGTTGGCGCTAGGGAGTCAGTATTACTCTGGCGGTGAAATCTACGGCCACAAGCTGGGCGCTACGTTCCGCTTTGGCTACAGGGCCCGCAGTTGGCGCAAGGCCCGCCTGGAATACGGCCCCTAGGGTCCGAACCCCCGCTTCGTGATCAGCTCCCGCTACGACGACGGTTTCAAAATCTACTGCGAACAATATTGTGCCCGCGGTGACATAGAAAACCGGATCAAGGATCAGCAGCGGGGTCTGTTCGCCGACCGCACATCCTGTACCCACTGGTGGCCCAATCAGTGGCGGCTTATCCTCTTCGGCTTTGCCTATACCTTGTTCGAGTGCATGAGCGCTGGCACCTTGCGGTTGAAACTGATTAAGGTCGACGCTGTGATGATCCGCAACACCCGTCGAATCCGAGTGTTAATGAGTGACAGCTATCCTTACAAGAAAGACCTCTCGGCACTGATTCAGCGATTGGTGCCCACTTAGATCAAGAGGTTCCCCCGGCCCGACACCAGTGGGGGAATGGGCAGTTGTATCTGGACGCCCGGAATCGTCTAATTTCTGATCAAAATGGCCCGGACGAGACGCCGGAAACCGACATATCGGTGATTTGCAACCCAGTTGTCCAAAT
>Ga0307971_1001797_pt1 | contig 10802 bp, 8 predicted proteins | sample OrgLakmetagen714_FD_201820 | JGI IMG/M metagenome (GOLD analysis project Ga0307971, IMG submission 201820) | Saline water microbial communities from Organic Lake, Antarctica - #714 | ecosystem: Environmental > Aquatic > Non-marine Saline and Alkaline > Saline | place: Antarctica: Organic Lake... | reverse complement strand
CTATCAATGTTCCAATTAAGGGAATGAGAAAAAGGGGTAATAATGTATTAATCATTGTTATATTATTTTTATCCTTTCTAATTTAAAAATAGATAAAAATAATATTAAATATATAGTTTTTAAATATATACTTAATATTAAAAGTGACGGAACTTTTTGAACAAATTAGCTTATACACTTTGCCAAATTAAGCAGTAGTCTCCTGCAGTTCCTTTACCTTGTTTTGTGCTTACTTCAGGCTTTAGATGCTTTCAGCCTTTATTAAATTAATCCGTAGCTACTCTGCGATGCAAATATCAAACTTACAACAGATACACCAGGGGGATCGACTTTCAGATCCTTGCGTACAATGAAAGCCACACAATTAGTAATTTTATATTGCGGATATAAGCCAAACTGTCTCACGCACTAACCCCCTTATTTCTAAAAAATACACGCGTGACTGTGTATTGGGGAGTGGACTATATCTTCACCCCTTTTATATTGTACATAAACAGAATTTATATGTTATATATAAAAGTAGGGTGCCAACGTGTTATGGTATTAAGGATTTAAATACCATCTGAAAATATTAATATAATTGAATATTCTATTTTCAAGTCTCTACGGGGAATGAAATTAATAATATAATTTCTATTTATTTTTATAGAAAGCCTCTTTGACAGTGTCAATTGTGATCTTTCTTCTAGAATTAGCCTTTATCGGTGAGTTTAAAGCTGCTATATTTTCTACTTTTTCACATACCTTTAAAAAAGCTGCCTGTTTCTCCGTTAAAGGGGAATCGTCACACATAGTATCAGCGGGCAAGTATTTTAGAGCGCTATAGTCGTCTATAATCTCTAATAATAACACTGCCTGTCTGTTTTTTAAGTATAAAAATGGTAATAGCCTAATTAATAATTTTTTAAGGAACACTGGATCTGAAATGACAACATCTCCAACTGTAGCTTTCTTTCTAATGTGCCCTTTTCTTCCTAAAGCCCCATATATCATTTCTAAGATATGAAATACAGCCAAAGACTGGGTAAAACTTACGGAAACTAATATTTGGAATTTCAGCGCATAGCTGTTATTTCTAATTATTCTAACGTAAATTGAGCCATCCCCATCTATAAAGCCGGCAAGCCAAGCCATAAATGAGTCAGAAAGTAGGTCTATATTTCCTAATTTTTTATTTTCTAAGTGCATATTCATTTTTCCTTTTTTTTTCCTGTTTACATGATTTATCCCATTATTAACTCCATTCTTCCCTCGGTATTGCCCTACAAATGACGCGTTTAATAACGCATATAATGCTTAGGTTTCACCGATATAAGTTGGTTCTTTACATTTAATTACTTATATGTACACGCAATGAGTTGTTTACGTTTTGAACTCAGATCATGTGGGGTATTACAAGACGAACAGTCTTACCCTTGACAGCTGATACACCATCAGGTTATCCCAATCCAACATCGCTTTGTGTTATAAAAATAAACACAAACTATTAATATTAGTATTTATGTCGCATTGACGGCTGAATATAGGGATCTATAAGGTCTCTAAATTTTTGCGCGTAAGCCACGGGTATATAAATTCTAAGGTTATTGTCCTTTTTTTTAAAGGAAATAGATATATCATACATAGACATGAAATACGACTTAAATATCAACAATTCTTCTTTCGTAAAATTGTCAGTACAAAGTACGTACGTATTAGATTGCTTTACTTTTGAACCGTCATCCATATACCAGTAGGCAATGGCTCTGGGAGTAAAGTACTGCTCAAAAAAGGCTGACTTATCCCATAACCCTTTTCTCTTATTTAAATAGAAGAAATCACCAAACTCTTTTAAGCTTGGATGGGTTAATGTATTAAAGTAATACCTCTCATACCCCCCTTTTACCGTCTTTTGGTATTTAGGAGGTGTTCCGCAGTAGGATCCAAATATATCATATAGGTGAAATAAATATTCCTTATGGTTTATACCTTGTAGATAACGCAGCCTCCAAGTCTTACCTTTTGAGAAAGTTTGTAATGAAGCGTCCCCTAACAAAGTCCCGAATACAATTTCCTTTTGTTCTTGAGTAAAAGGTAGTTTTTCTTTTTTCGCCATTTTGATAATAATTTGGATGTTTTTTCTACCCCGATACCAGGAAGACCCAGCACCGGCTATTAATCGCTTAATAGATCAGACTATATCATATTCTTACTTTTTAATTATAACCGTAAGAGTCAAGCGTGTAGTCGTTGAGGGGTCATGTACATCTATTTTTAGTGTGCAAGTTACTGGTTAAATAGTACGTGCCATGTACAGCGGACTTCCCTGCCGATTGTCCACACCGTGCATATTTTTACTCAATTATTGAGTGTATCTTATATTAGCATAGCCCTAATAAAACTCAGTAATTAAGTAATGACGGATACTTGGAGATCCCGGCATATAGCTTGTTCATCTTATACCTCACGATATAAGCGCCCCGACCACAAACGAAATAATATATGTGTTTGTGGGGTTGAGGTCCCAAACCATCACATCGATATGAACTCTCTGTGATGATTAGGCTGTTATCCCTAGCGTAACTTAACTTTTGATCACAAACCTTTCCACTCAGTATTTGTGGGTCACTATAACCTCCGTGTTATAATAAATATATTATATTCGGACCTGTTTATCTTATCAGATTCACAGTCAAGCCTACTTATGCTATTATACTCTACTAACATTTTCTAAATGTTATGAGTAGACCGATTGCAAGCCTTTGTTACTTTTTAAAAGGCTATCGCCCCAACAAAACTGTCTCTTATGAATAAGTCTAAAAGTTTATCTTTTATTAGTCCGAAAAAAATAAAAATGAAAGGTATTTCACAATTGTCTTTATTATTCACTAGCGTCAATAATATCCTAGACTTACCTTTTATACTATACACTCTTTTTCTTTCTACGATTCATAATAACAGTAAAGCTGCGTAGGGTCTTCTTGTCCTGCAACATTTTATGTAGCATCTTAACTACAAATTCAATTTCACTAACCTTATACTTGGGACAGTTTGAAACTCGTTACTCCATTCATACGTGCCAACAATTAATTGGCTATTGATTGCGCTACCTTAGTACAGTCATGGTTACTGCAGCCATTTAATTGTCCTTATATTTAAAGCTTTCACTTTATATTTTTAGATACAATCATTGGGCAGGAGTCGCTTCTAATACCTCCATTTTCATGTTTGCTAAAAGCTGTGTTTTTGGTAAACAGTCGATCTCAACTATTCTCTGCGGCTTTTATAAAAAAAGCTATCCTTATCGCTAACTTACGGATATATTTTGCCGAGTTCCCTAAATATATTTAAGTTATCACCTTAGTATTCTCTACCAGTTCACTTGTGTCAGTTTTAGTTCTGTTATTGGTACCTATATTATTTCTCGTTAAATATCTTAAGTCTTTATAGATATATTTTTTCCCATCGATTATCTCCTTTTGGTTCTATCTTAGGGACAGATTCACTCAACTATGTTTATCAGTGAGTTGAAAACCTAGAACTTTCGGTGCATCTTTATTTCAAAGATGTTCTCGTTACTCATATTTGCATTATCACTCTTGTTTATTTTTCAATCTCTTGTAACAAGACGTTCTGCTACCTCTTTACCTTTTTTCAACATCCGACGAAGTCGTAAATTATATTGAAATTTAAATTAAAGAACAAAGTTTCGGTTTATAACTTAGTCACCTATATTTTCGGCGCTACATCACATATTCATCTAATGAACTGTTACGTTTTCTTTAAAAGGTGGCTGTTTCCAAGCCTACTTTTTAGTTGTCTTCGTGATTTAACCTTCCTTTCGCACTTAGTTATAATTAATGACCTTAACTCTTGTTTAGGGCTGTTTCCCTTTAGACTTATGACCTTATCGCCAAAAGTCTGACTGCTAAGTATATAAATCGAATATTTATCTGGTTAACTGGATAAAGTATATTGCAGTGCAACACCAAATACCCAATCAGAGCATTACCCTTCTCTTTAAAATTTCTTAACGCTATACCTAAATATATTTCGCAGAAAACCAGCTATCTCCAAGTTCGATTAGCATTTCACCCCTTTCCACAAATCATCCTAAGCTTTTGCAACAGCTAAAGGTTCGTTCCTCCATTTCGTTTTACCAAAATTTCCTACTGTTCATGGAAAGATCACTTGGTTTCGGGTCCTATTCCTACTAACTTGCGCCCATCTATTTTTGATTTTATATAAAATCTTTATAATATTAAGACTTGGTTTCCCTACGTTTTCATTCTTTATAAGAAATTTCAACTTGCTAGTAAGAATAACTTGCAAATCCATTATACAAAAGGTACCTCATATTATTGAGTGCTTATAAATATTAGAATTCTTGATCTGTTTCACTTTGCCTTGCATATCTTTTTCAGCTTTCACTCACGTTACTCTTTCACTATCGGTGTTTTAATCATATTTAGCCTTAGAAGTTATGGTTCTCCTATCTTCAAACACTATACGCGTTTTACTTTTACCTACTATTAAAATAGTTAGGCATATATGTTATATGTTTTTTCGATAACTGGACTTTATACCATCTTTGGTTTTTATCTACTCTTATAGCATATTTGGCTTTAAGATTTTCACTCACCGCTACTCACCTTATCTCATTTGATTTATTTTCCTTCTGTTACTAAGATGTTTCAGTTCACAGAGTTTCCTTTGTTTTCTTCATCACCCATCACCTTTATACTGCTTGCGCAGGGTTATAAGTAAATGAATAAAACTCTCTAGTTTTCTAGTTTGGTCATTCTAATATCAACGTTTCTCCATTAGAATCTTTTCCTTTACCTCTTATTAAAACCCTAGCTTTCCTTCTAATATCCTTTATTACTTTTTTTAAATACTACCGGAATCGAACCGGTGTTAACTACGTGGAAAATAGTAAGTTTACCCCTAACTTAAGTATTCGGAGAAATACAATCTTCTTTCCGCGCGTTGCGCCCACCATTAATCTAATCTATTAACAGCTGCAGCACAGGGCACCCCCCTTTTTCCAGGTGCGAAGCGCGGGTTTTGATCGTTTCTATATTATATTATCATATAAAATTTACTTAGTCAGCTTAAAACGCGAGTATGTTTATATAGTAATATTTGAATCTTTTATACGCTCAAAGATACCCTATTTATGGTTTCTTCTTTCGCCACATTAAATAACTATTAATTATTTAATGGGTTTCATCCAACTGCAGCTTCCGCTACAGTTACTTTGCTACGACTTACAGGTAATTTAATTCGGTCTCTAACTTGAATTAGAAATAAACTCATAATTTAATCATAAATTTATTCAAATATAAAGCTTCAAGTACTTCCAAATTTTACCTGGTGACGGACAATATATACTCAAGAGATTGCTCTATTCACCTTATCCTTTCTGATATAAGATTACTGCTGAATCCAACTTTATGAAGACGAGTTGCAGTCTTCAATCCGTACTATTATATTATGGAAAAATTTAACTATTAGTTTGTACTCACATACTTACTAAGCTCTGTCTATCCCAATGTAACACATGTGTAGCCCTAATTATAAAAACCATATAGGCCTGGCGTCATCTATAAAATAAAATAAGTCCAGTAAATCAATATCTACTTAGCAATATTTTATCTAGGTTACGTAAGTTTATAGAGTTAACTTAACATCCTAAGACACTTACTTACGACGGCCATGCAGTATCTGAAATAAAGATTTTTTTTTCTATCTTTACTACTAAATTAGGTAAGGTTTCACGCGGATCGTCGAATTAAACCACATGTTCCTCCAGTAAGGTATCTCTCACAGTTAATTTGTTTGAATTTTAGTCTTGCGACCGTAGTATTCAGGTGGAATGTTTATCGAGTTATCTACAACAGTAAATTTGTAAATATATATTATATATGTTACTTACCATTTAACATTCATCGTTTACGGCATAGACTACCATGGTATCTAATCATGTTCGCTACCTATGCTTTCGTGTCTCAGTGTCAGTCCACTCCCAGATTATTGCCTTCGCTTTTTGGTGTTCCTTCTAGTTTCCACGCATTCTATCGCTACACTAGACATTCCATAATCCTCTTAGTAACTCTAGATTAACAGTTTTAAATCCTTTATCTATTTTTTTTAGATTCTTTCAAATTTCACTTATTAATCCACCTACACACCCTTTACACCCCTAATCATACTTCTGAAAACTCGAGCCTCACGTTTAACCGCACCTGCTGGCACGTGAATTAGGTGGCCCTTTTGATATATTAATGTCATAATCTTTATTCCCTTTTCTATACACCATTTTCCTTAGAAAATTGTATATAGTCCAGTAAATTTATATCATTATATAACTTATGTTATAATCACTATTTGGCTGCATCATTCTTTCGAACATTGTACAAGATTCATTACTGCTGCTTCGAAATTTCGAATCTGATCCGTGTCTCAGTTTCAGTGTGGCTGATCTAACTTTCATTTCAGCTACTGATCTTAGTCTAGGTAGTCTTTTACTCCACCTACTAACATAATCAATCATCAGCTCCTCTTATACCATATTCTATGTTTAAAGGTTTTAATATTTTATCTAAGCTTTTATCTTAGTCTATTATTTATCCTTTATTATAAGGTAGATTCCGATGTTTTACTCACCCGTACGCATTATTAGAAAAATTGATTAATTTTCTTTCTTTCTTATAATTTACTTGCATGTATAAATCCAATAATGTAGCTTTCCAGATTCACCACAATCAAATGATATTTGTTTATATTTAGCTCTTAACTTAAAATTTTTTATATTAATATAAACTATTTATTCTATTCTAATGACTTCATAATTCATTTTTATCTTTTTTTTATCTTACCCCCCATATCTAATATGTTTTTATTACGAACCTATGTTTAACGTCCTATGCCTACTCCCCTTTTCTCTTTTTTTAGACTTTTAAATCTATAAAAATAGGCGCGTAGCGCCTTCGTGCCCGTAAGCGATTAGATTTTGAAAATGGCCGAATTTGTAATTCAATTATGCTGTTAAAGAGGCGCGTAGCGCCTCGAATTAGAGGGTTGGAAGGGGGGGGGGGAATAAAAATGTTTCCTTTACTTGGTTATTCATTTGTATGTTCTTTTTTATAAAGGGCTACCTTTATTTTGTATGTTCTTTTATATAAAGAGCTACCTTTATTTTGTATAATATTCTAATAGAGTACTCATTACTGGTAAATCTTCCTCATTAGTGATTCCCATTATTTTTATAGTTAATCTTAATTCCTTCGCTATACTCTTCATATCCGCTGTTATACCTGTTACGCGACTACTTGTCACCACATATACTGAGTGTTCTTCTGCCGCTAACACATCCTCACTTGTCACCCTTTTAGCTCCCAATAGACTTGCATCCACGCTCATGAAATTTTATTTCAAATATCCACCTTAGGACCCACTGTTACCAGTAAGCGCCCACGTGTTACTGTATAACATGCCAGGTGTTTCTGTTCTCTTTGATTTATTACTTTATTAATTTCTACTTTAAATTGCGTCATGTATCTTATTTTTTCTTTCTAATGATTATTTAATTTGATTTATTTTCTTATATGTGTGGCTTCTTACCTATATCTATTTAATCTTCTTAAATAGATTTGTTTAAACTAATTTTTTACCTCTTCACAATCTTTAAGGTCGGGCCTTGGCCCTTATATAAGTATAATAAGTCTAGCTCTCTTTCATTATACTTATATAAGGTTCCGTTAAATCTATAACTCCATCATGCAGTAAGTTATCTTCCTCCACATAAGTGTTAAGTAATAGATATTTTAGTTTTACTGTAAGACCGTAAGATTTAGTAGATAAACCAGTAATAGATTTAATTTCTTCATTAAATCTATTAAGAGTAGATCTATTAGCCGATATACCTGAGTGAAGTAATAACTCATTTAAAGTTATACTGTCATCCATAGTATTTCAATCCATTGAAATTATATCTAAACTATCCCTAATACCTTTTATTATATCGGGCCCTACCCCTCTTCTTATTTTAGCTAGACCTAAGTTATTTAAAACCCCTGCATCAACACTATCTTGATAGCGCTGCTTATCTTCTTTACTTAAATGGACTATTCTTAATTTAGTGTTCTCATGAGGTTTATACTTTACTATCATAGACCATTCTCTATTAGTTAGTAAGTCTTTAATCTCACCTAATGTCATATGTAATACTTTAGCAGGTTTAACTGTAACCGTACTTAATAAATAATGCATTAATAATAAATGACGTTTAGGCATAGAAGAGTGACTTAGATAGAATTAAAATGGATGCTCCTGGTGTTAAAGTAAAGAAATTGGCATTAAGCAGTGGAACCTTGGCCTATATGGCTCAAGATTTATTAAATATAATAACTGCGAAATAATATTGCGTCTGGAAATTAGAACCGGAAGTAAAAATAATAGTGAAAAAAATTAAAAAAATAGAAAAGCATATCCATTTAATTTATATGTTAACACTATTAAAAACAATATAAATTGGGTTAAAATATAAAATAGTGAAAAAAGAAAAGAAAATGAATAAAAATAATAGTATTAAAACTAATAGTTTTAACACTCCTTATTATAGGTATGTAAAACTATTATATTTAAAAGTGTATGTAAATGTGCTACTAATATTTTTTATTTATAGACTCGCGCTTTAAGCGCATATCGGGGCAAAATAGATGAATTTATAGAATATTATGGTATATTTATCTCTTTAGAAGAGGTTTGAACTCTTGACAATTCGGTTAACAGCCGAACGCTCTACCAACTGAGCTACTAAAGATGAAGGCAGCGAAGCAGTATAAGTATAAAACTTGGCCCTTTTCCACTGAATTTTATTGTGTTTTTTTTTTTGATTATTATTATATTTATTTGCGGCTTTTTATATGTTAAGTAGTGCCGTCTCTTTATTCGCCTTTCTTATGGTTATTTTAGATTAATATTGCGCGCCGTAGGGAAGCGCTACATTTTCATATGTTATATAATTAGGGGTACAGAGGCGCGTAGTTATATTTATAAAACCATTTTTCTGCTTATGTCTTGGAGTGTACCAGACTCGAACTGGTAACGAAGCAGTGCAAGTGCTATATTTTACCATTAAAACTAACACCCCGTTATGCGATTTTATAAGGAAAATGGTGGGCGACGATTGGATTATGTACTGCCTTGGTGCAGTATGCTATTATTATTAGAAAATAATTGATAGAGAGATTTACGGCTTTCGCAATTTGCTTTTTTATTATTTTAAATATATAAATTCTAAAATTGCGAAAGGCCTATATACAAATTCAGCATGAACAGGATTCGAACCTGCAAGTCCTAAGACACTAGTTTTCAAGACTAGCGCAATACCATTCTGCCATCATGCTTAAGTTCTTTAAAAGAACACTTAAATAAATGTTTTTATTATACTATCAAATGTTATAATTAATAACGGATTTGGATATAATAAAAAAGTGCAAATCACATAAAAAGTTATGGCTAAAATCAACACAGTACCTAACGGCATCATTGATTTTGGCGCTGCAAGCCTATTTATTGTCTCGTTTTCAGTTCCTAATTTATTAATAGATGTAGAGGCAGTTAATAGGCCAACTTTTGAGTAAGCTATGTCAGCTAGGTCTTTTATGGCATAGGATTTAGAATTATTAAAATACATTCATTGAATGATTCTAATATAGTAAAAACAAGCGATGACTGAAAATAAAATGGTTATTAAAGAAATTACATACATTGAATTTTCAATAAGACTTAGTAGGACAAAATACTTACTAAAGAAGCCCGCTAATGGAGGTATACCTGCGATTGATAATAAACTTAATGCAAATGTTGCCGCTAATACCGGCTCTTTTCTTGATAATCCGCTTAATTCACTAATATAATTAGACCTGTCGGATATAGACAATGAACTTCTATATTTATTAAAAAATATAAGAACGAACGCAAATGTGTTCAAACTCATTATAATATATAATATCATATATACTAAAGAAGCCTGTAAACTATTAATAGTGGCGGGCACTAAACCAAGTAGAATGAAGCCCATATGACCGATCGCTGAATATGCTAATAGTCTTTTAATTTTAGTCTGATTCAATGCTCCTAAACTACCTATCATTACTGATAACATACCACTGATTATAATTAAAGGTTTAATTATGTTATTAAATATACCAAAAAAGGGTCCATATATTAATGTTATTAATAATAACAATATCGCTATTTTAGGTACTATTGCAAAATATGCTGTTACAATGGTTGGAGAACCTTCATAAACATCTGGAGCTCACATATGAAAAGGAGCTGCTGCTAATTTAAAAAGTATAGCAAATATTATAAATATTGCTCCAATTTCAATCCCTACTAAATTTGATGTGTTATAAGTTATAAAATAAGTCAAACTATTAAAATCTGTCAAACCAGTCGAAATATATATTAAGGCACAACCAAATAATAGTAAACCTGAACTTAAGGCTCCTAATATAAAATATTTTAATCCGGCTTCGGTACTCAATTGGCCCGTTTTTCTAATCGCCGCCAAGATATATAACGATAAACTTAAAGTTTCTATGGATAAATACATTACTATTAAATCTTTACTTGATATTAATAATAGCATCCCTAGTGTTGATAATATAATTAATTGAGTATATTCATAATCTATTATTTTTTCTCTCTTATTATTATATACCCCTAATGATAATATTAATATGCTAATTGCACTTAATATTATTACCATTTTAATTAATAATATTACACTATCTATACTCATTATTGAG
>Ga0307971_1001795_pt1 | contig 10807 bp, 6 predicted proteins | sample OrgLakmetagen714_FD_201820 | JGI IMG/M metagenome (GOLD analysis project Ga0307971, IMG submission 201820) | Saline water microbial communities from Organic Lake, Antarctica - #714 | ecosystem: Environmental > Aquatic > Non-marine Saline and Alkaline > Saline | place: Antarctica: Organic Lake... | reverse complement strand
GTAGGCACTGTGTAACGAGCTTTAAGCAATGGACCTAAAGAAGGTCACCGAGCCAGCCCCTTCTACTTCATCTTCATCAAAAAAGAAGCCAACGACCAAAAAGCGTAGGCTTGAAAACTCAGCTTGCAGTGAAGACGACGACACGGAGGACTATCGGACGGCCGCTGACACCTTCATAACCAACATCCTAGACTGCGGCTTCACTTCCCCACGAGACGTACTCCATTCTATTCGTCCTCTGGATGGCACGCCTGAGTGCACGCTCCTGCCTCATTGGCAGCCTGTAAGCAAGGGTAGCGCTGGCGCCATACCTGCAGCTATTCAGGATGACGATTCCGTGCAAAACTTCTTGGCGCGAGAAGCTGGGCACTTGCTGTTGCATGACCTCAATGCAGAGGTGCGCTGCCGCCCAGCTCGTGGAAGCTCTAGCACTGCCAGTGGACCTCGCAGCGAAGAGAGTCATTTGGTAGGACGGCTATCGGCAGTCAAGACGCCCTGGAGCATTACTGATGACTGGATCGCCCAAGTGCCCGCATTCAACTCCGTAGCGCTCCCAAACCACGATGCCAAAGCGCCTGGGTTTTCAAAGTCACCGTTTGCATGCTCGTCTCCTCCTGCGAGGAAGGCAGAAAGAAAGGCGCTCAAGCAAAGCGGGCTTCAGCACTGCCTCGACACCTGCCTCAACGTAGGCATGGCCGTCACTGCCATGGATCTTCAACCTGCCGCGGCCGAAGAGCCCAGTAGTACTAGCAGCAGTAGCAGTAGCAGTACAAATGCATCTTCGGGTTTTTGGCTGGCAGTGGGTGGTGGAAGCATTGGAGGTTTCGGCAACCATAACCCTCATGCAGCTGAGGCCAACCTACTGGGCGTGCCAACTGCCGGAGCCAACCTCATACAGATCTGGTTTCTGCCTTGCAGTCACAACAGCGAAGGCGAGAGCTCGTCTCTAGTACCGTGGCTAGTTTATGGGCTACTGCATGACCATGGTGGCGTGCGAGATCTCAAATGGGCACCTCTTGGATCCAGTGCGCTACCTTTTGAGTTGAGCACAGGTGCTGCAACGCATAGAACCGAACGCGCAGGTGTGCTAGCTGTAGCAGCAGGCGACGCTGCTGTGCGTGTCTACGCCCTTCCTACACACGCGGGGAGTGGGGCCAGTGCTTCTCTTTCTGGGGCTGCTGCTGCAGCTGCGCCGGTGCTGCGGCTGGCCCCGCTCGCAGTGTGCAATGCCCCCTGTATGGGGATCACCATTGAAACGATCCGTTGGCGGCCCGTGGCATGGGGTTGTGGCGGAGGACAAAGAAAGAGCTGTCGCAGCGACGTTGACGGCATCAACGACGAAAGCACCATTGACGAAGGCGATGACGATAATGACGATAATGACGACGACGACGAATATGATCGGAACTACGGGCTGAATTGTTTGGCCGCTGGCGCGAGTGATGGCACACTTCTCGTTTGGAGTTTGCCAAATTTAGCTCACACAGCAGCCACGAACAAAAACGACGGTAGTAGCAGTAGTAGCAGCAGTAGGAGCAGCTCAAGCAGCAGCAACAGCAGCAACAGCAGCAACAGCAGCAACAGCCACAGCAGTGGCCCTCTGATATTGAAACCCACCCGCACCTTGCTGAGCCTCTCAGCGATGCGAGCCTGTCCAGCTCAAATGGCTTTGCGCACAATCGCGTGGGCGCCTGATTCCGCTGCGCAACCTCCGGGCAGTACGAGTGGGGTCTGTAACAGTGACAGTGACAGTGGCGGTGGCGGTGGTGGCGGCGGTTTAGTGGCGTGTGTGGACACGCATGGCATGGCGCGGCTCTGGGACTTAGCGCTGCCTCGCGGGCCCATCCTAGAAGCTGCGAGTTTGCGCAAGGAGTCCAGCGGGATGGGCCCTACCAGCAGCCAGCAGTGGGTGAAAACCTGTGCGTGGGCCCCACGTAGCGCAGGTTTGTTCGTGGCGGGCGCCACCCCTAACGCAGTGCTGATGCAGCGGTGGCGCCGCAACGCGATGCGCCTCACCAAACACCCCTGGTTGCACGAAGGCATTGTCGCTATGCACGTCACGAATTTGGCACCCAAAGTTTCCAACAAGAACAATCCTAGCAGCGGCAGCAGCAGCAGCAGAGGCAATGGTGTGAATGAAGGTGACTGGGAGCCCTCTGCAGCTGCAGCTGGCATCGACGTGATGCTCAGTGCAAGCTCAGACGGGTCCCTTTTTGTCGCTGGCTTAGCTGCTGCGATCTACGACAACGCGCCGCGCATTCGGCACAAACGCACCAAGCTCGGGCGCGCGCTGGCCCTCTCTGGTCTTGCTGCTGTGCCTCCCTTTGGTGCGGGCAGCAGCTCAAGGGCGGCAGGTACTCTTGAAAGCGACGCGAGGGAAAGCGAGAGTGAGGGAAATGATACTCCGGCTAGGCCAAGGCGAGTGTTCGAAGTCTCGCGCAGTCCGGTTTGGGTTGACACGTCAAACTTGCCGTACACGCCTCCAGTGGTTCCAAAGGCAAAGAAAGGTGGCAATAGCAGCGGCAGAAAAGCTTTTCGTGCAGGCGAAAAGGGCGCAAGCAGCGGCGGTACAACAGCGGACGGAGAAATAGCAGCAGCAGATGCAGCTGAAGAAGCAGCCAGAGAAGCTGCCTTTGGTCTCTGCCCCGGCGGTGGCCGCGCTGCGCTCACGACGATGTGCTGTGCGCACATGCCTCTTGCAACGCCAGGCCACCAAGCAGCGGACTTGTTGGTTTGCTCTGGGTCGGTGTGTGGCCTAGTGCGGGTGCAGTCCCTGGCGGCAGCCACGGCAGATCAATTTCGCAACTGAGGCCATCTGCCGCTTCATCTGAGCGCCAAGAAGAGGTTCTTCGAATCATAAGAGATCTGAATCTCATCGAAGCCTCAAGCCTCCCAAATGGCTGTCGGAGCTGCATATCTGCAGTGCAAATGACAGCGCCACCTAAGTAAAATCATTATGGTGGTGCTGTGTGATGTGAATTTGGGCTCTTTAGCATACAATTGGCCTTTTTATCTCCATTCTAGTTCTGGCCTATGTAGTAATTCATAATGGAGTTATAATGCACGGGCGATGGGCAAGATTTAAGCCGCAAACCCGCTGTAACTGTAAGCTGCCTTAAGGTGTAAATGAATCCCCCTGTAGTACATTTTGAGTTTGAGGGATGTAAGCTTACAGGGATGAATTCGGATATTATTGGGGCACGCAGATCCGTTCAACGGTCCTCTTGGCCACCTACCACGCCCCATTCTGAGTTACGAAATTTTCGCGACACTGACAACCCGGTCGAAATGCTCCTTCAGATCCAGATGCCTTCGTTAACTTGTACGTTCCACGGCCGCGCGGAGGCCTTGTCCTCGCACTGATGTGTTTTCACATGTACCATTGATGGCATGTACCTATTGCACTTATGTCGAACTATTTGGCCATGCACCCACGCGGGCCCACGCCTCCCCATATTGAAGTACTCACGGCGCGTCCCTTCTTCCCCCAACAGAGGCAACGAACGCGCAGACCAACCTCTCAGTGCTCTCTGCACGTTTACTTAACTACTTTAAAACCATATCGATCGGCTTTGAACGACGTGGGTCCATCCTTTCACATGTTCGCCGTCTCGTACGCGGATGCCTCGAGCTTCGACTCGGTGCCAGCCCCCCTGGTCGCCCCTGCGCCTGACCTCGACTTCGGAAGCAACCCAGACTTCGGCACCTTCGTAGACGACTCCGCCGATTTCGCCTTTCCCGAGGTGATTAGTTTTCGAAATGTGAAACAACTTTGTCCAGTCGTCCTGTGCCTTGGATTTTTGCCAAGTTGTGCACCCACGCCCCCAAATTTTCGAGAAAGTTGAGATTGAAATTTTTGTCTTCAACCTCAACCCACGCCTCCCTGCCAGTCCAAAAGTTTTCACTTGGCTATGGTTTGCGAATACTATATTATTGTGAGCTGTGTCTCGTGCACGGCGGTAAACGGCGCCACCTGTTGACCGACGAAAGAAGGGCCCACGCCCACGCATGTGCTGGGCCGTTAACCCTCCTTTCGAAACCTCTGTTTTCCTTCTTTTACCACGCCTCCTCGACCACTCCTTCCGCCTTCTTGTTTCTCACACACCGCCTTTGTCGTGTCTCTTTTTGTTGTTGCTCTCTGCCTTCTTTTTCATTTTTCGTTCATCTTCTTCTTCCTTCAGGACCCGCCGGCCTCGGCATCCCGTCCCATGAAACGGAAAGCCCGCGCAGGCGACAACAGCGAAGCTTCCAGCCTCGACGAGTCTCCGACCTTCGGCCGCGCCCTCGCCGCCACCGCAGACCCCATGGCATTCTTGCGCGCGGTGCAAGCGTCGCAATTGGCGCACCCGAGTGGAAGCAACAACAGCGACCATCAGCAAGCCTCCAAGAAACAGCCTCCAGTGCCGGTGCAGGCAGCGCACTCCCTTTTCATCGAAGGCCAACTCTTGCTGCCGCCGGGGCATGCCGCCGAGAAGATGGCTACCGCGCATGCCCCACCAGCTACGTCTTTTTCTTCTGCTCAGCCGCCTCACCCAATAAGCTCCGCGAACTCCGAGCCCACCTCGCCGGACCTCGTGGCGTTCCTACAGGGAGTGCCTTTCAAAGTGGGCGACAACAGCGAGCCGGCGTCCCCGCTTTCCCCGGAGCTCCTCGCAGGGCTCGCCAACGGTTTACAGGGCCACCACCACAGCAGCAGCCACGATGGGCTGCTTCCTTCCGCGCATGGGCTGTTTTCGAGCGGCATGGAGCGCTTGACTTCGCCCGACAGCGCACGGTCGGTGGGAGCTGAGAGCTTCACCATTGGAGTCAACGGTGTCGGAAGCACACTGACCTCTGTGATGGGCCGTTCCACTTCTCCGGGCTTCTCGGCAGAGTCGGTGTTCATCGACGAGGTCACTGACGACTCGAGCGGGCACTCGGACAACGACGGCGACGACGAAGATGGTGACGTTGACGACGGCACCGCGTCGGAGTACGCCGAAAGCTTGGGGCTCGACGACCCTTACCGGAGCTTTGACGACGACGCTGCGGACGCGTCCTCCGACTACTCGTACAGCCGCGATGACCAAGACGACGTCGACTCTCTCTTGGACAATTTTGGGGCGCCGTCTGCGCCTAGTGGGAACCTGGAAACCAGCGGCCTCGTGCCAACCTCCATGAGCGCGCTCAGCTTGCAAGGCTTTGACTTGAGCCCAGGCCTCGTAGGCGGTGGAGGCTTCCAGCAAACCCACAGCAGCAGCGGCCACCGCAACAACAAGAGCAACAGCAACTCGAATGCCCGGAGGAGGAGCAACAGCAGTTGCAGCAGTGCGAGCAGCAGCGGTGTGGTGGCCCTCTCTCGCACCGTCAGTGGCTCGTCCAAGGGCCGCCACCGCGCTCCTAGCGCTAAAGTGCGAGAAGCGGAGGAAACGACGGCGTCTCTTCTAGCCCGAGGCGCTGCTCAAGCATCCGCGAACGCAAGTGGGGGGCGCAGCAGCAACCGCAGCGGCGGCGGCAAACGCCGAAAAGTGTCCCCAGACGCCCGCAAGCCTCCAGTTGCCGAGACCAGCAACTCCAACAGCAACAGCTCGAGCGACGACAAGGACGCATCGTCTGCGGCTCGGTCCAAAAGCAGAGCCCGGCCGTCTCGTTCGCAGGGTGCCGCGGCAAAGAAAGCCCTCAATTTGGAGGCGCTCAAGAGCCAAATCGCGAGCTTGCAAGCGAAGGAACAACTCCATGCCAACCGCCCCAAACTCGGAGCCCATGCGTCGGCGACGCTCCGTAAGCAAGATGCCGCCGCTGCCGCTGCCACCGCCACCGCCCTCTCCACCGAAGCGGCCGACGTGCGGCGCTCGGTGGTGGCGGCGTTCTTTCAGCTGCGCACTAGCCGCGGCGGCGCGTCTACTGACGCCACGACGTGGGCCGAGCTGGTGAACGGCGACTCGTTTACCCTCACCTTGCCGCGGACGCCCTACCGTGCGGTGCCAACCTTAGCGGACGCCAAGGCCAAAGCAGCAGCCGCTGCTGTTAGCTGCAACAAGGGCCAAGCGGGCAGCAAAGCAGTGGCGGCAACTGATTCGGGTGACAAGGCTCAGGAATTACCACAGGAGCAGGTCAAGGAAGGCAGTGCTGAAGCCACTGCATCTGAGAGCAGCAGCAGCAGTGGCCGCGTGCTGAAAGGCATTCCCTCGTTGGTGGCGGACTGCGCGTCCCTCGCGTCCCTTGCCGACGGCCTGCGGGCTGCCTGCCGGTCCCGATATCCCGAAGCGAACAAGGGGGACCGGCGCTCCACCGTGCATTCGGTGGGGCTCAAGTACGAGCTGGAGTCGTCGAGCGAGGAAGGCGGCAGCAGCAGCAGCGGTTTGCTAGCGCAAGGCGACGTTCTCATGGGTTCCTGGCGTGGGAGCACCATGGGGGTAGCTGCATGTGCTGAGGTGGAAGCTGCAGCTGCTGCAGCCAGTGGCGGCACTGCCCCAGCAGGAGGAGCGAAGGTCTCTGCCGCAGCTGCCACCAAAGTAGAAGCCACCGTGGAGGGGATGGTGCGTTGCCGGTTCGACGACTCGCACAAGCTGGTCGCGGTGGAGTTGACATTCGACGCGGCCAGCTTCAGCCGTCAGTTGCAGAAGCTGGGCCTAGGCGAGGCGTCTCGTTTGGGCCAAGCACACCGCAACAAGCGCAGCAACAGCAAAGCTGGCAGCAGCGGCACCGCAGGAAACGCAGCCAATTCTAGCAGCGGTGGTGCCGCAGGAGGAGCTTCCTCGGCCGGTCTGCTTGCTCCTTCGGGTTTTGCGGGACTGTCGAGGCCTGCTTTAGGGTCGCGGAGCTCCTCAGCTGGCAATGGCGGCGCGCGTCCAGGCACCTTGCCACTGCCGCCACTTTCTGCGATGTCTGGGCTCGCCAGTGGCGCCCCGGGAAGCTTGCTCTTAGCCCCTGCCCTCATCGGAGGTGCTAACGGTGGCGCTCCTTCCACCGCCACCGCGAGTGGCAGCACGAACTTGTTGGGGCCTCTGCCGTCGGCAGCATTCATGCGCGATTTCGCTCGAGCCACGCAGCTAGCGCGCGCTGAGTGCGGCAACCAAACCCCGAGCCCACAGCAGGTGCACTTACAGCTCTTGGCGCTTCAGATGCAGGCCGTCGGGCAGCAGCAGCAGCAGCCGCCGCCGCAGCAGCCACCAGTTCAGGTGCCATCGTCGGCCCAAGGGCCAGATTTGGAAGCTGCGAAGCCTGCAAGCCTCACTGCAGCTCCTGCGGCCCTGGCGCCTCACGCGCCGTTTCCGCCGTCGGCGTTCACTGAAGGTGGGCCCAACAGCTTCGGGGACGTGAAAGCGATCCACAACACCAACAAGCGGCTGAAAGTGGTGGCGGCCTCTCCTCGCGGCTGCGCCGTGGCCACCCCTTCACCTCCCAGCGAAGCTACCTGGAGCCTTGCGAAAGGACCTGGGAAACTCCCCCACTGGCCTAGCAACGTGAATGCACTAGCCAGCGTGGCGCCTGCGACCTTCCCACTGCCGCTCACCTCATCCATGCCGCCACCAGGAAGCACAAGCACCGAGAGCGAACTGCTTCCCGACGCCTCGCGAATGGCGCAGTAGCTCTTAAGTTGTATCATTCTCCTACGCGCCCTCGCTTGTACATTTACCAACCGGCTGGCCTTCACGAAGAAAATGAGAGGCGTTTTCCTTTCGCATTCGAGGATCGTCCCGCGCCCTCGCTCTTCCTTCTGTAATGGCCGCAAAAAAACTGTTCATTCCACGCGCCTTCACACGCCACTTCTATTCTATTAACTGCGAAAATAAAACCTCAATTCGGTCTGTTAATTGTTGAAAATCGAAATAGGTCTAAATCTAGATCATTACTTACGATCCATATATCATGTATCACTATATCTAGGGCACTGGTTTACAGTTTATAGTCTACCTCACTTCTTCCACTTCCTCGTGATGTACAAGCAACTGCCTGATATACGCAGCACCGAAATAAATTCGCTCTCAGCTAATATTAGGGTCGTTTCTGAAGAACCAGCCATTAGTCATTTCGGAACTGGGAACTGGAACTGGGAACGCGCAGGGCATTTGCAATTAGGAGAGTCGCAGGGCGATTGCTATTCGCGATTTCAATTCACAGCGCCTTTTTTAGGTGATTTGCTTTTCAAAGAAGTCCCCGTGTTTGCAATTGCGGGACGCTTTTTGTTTCCAGTGCTTGTCTTCTGCTGCTTGCTACTCGAATCCAAAGTCATTTTGGGGGTTTCTCCTCGTTTTTCTGCTTGCTTTAATGGCTGGCCAGACAGCCGACCCAAGTAAGAATTTCCGTCAATGATGAAGGTGCTTTCCCGTATGTGCAGTGCGAGCTTCGCCCCAGCTTTCACAACGACATGAACAGTGCCAGTGCCATCGCTTCTTTCTGGGTCGTTACTCAGGATGGTCCACGCATTTCGTGTCTCACCCACAACGATACCACTCAAGGCGCTAGAATTCTGATTTGGGGTCGTAGCCCCAGATGCTGGAACTGCATTGACTCCTGTTGGTACCGAATCAGCCAGTACTGGTGAGGTTACAGGAGTGTCAGCAGATGCTGCCGCAAGAGCCAACGCCGAAGTTGCTGCAGGTGCCGTAGATGGAACTGAAGTAGGACATGGAACTAAAGCTGCAAAACCAGGTGGTCCAGCTACCGCAGAAGCTCCACTTTTTCCAATAGCAAGCACCTGAGTTTTTCCCAACCGCGTCAGCCGTGCTCCGAAGAGTGGCAGTCTTGCGAGTACTGCAGCTTGCATGTCTGCCTTCGTGCGACCCCCAGAGGCACTTGCAGATGGTGACACGACAGATTTACTGTTGTTGCTGCTACTACTCTGGCCCTTCCCGCCAGTGCTACTTTTGCGGCTCTTGGTGTCACTACAAGCGCTATTGTTCGGTCGTTGAGCACACCCTGCAAGGCTGCACATCTCATGGAAATGAGCATCGAATTCGTGGGTAAGCAGCGCAACCTGTTTGCTGGTGGTGGCGGTCAAGCTAAGATCGGGTGGCGCCATGGCAACTTTCCTTTTTAAGGAGCGCCTAGATATTTTTAAAGGGGCTGCAAAAACGGCTGGATCAAGCATTTGGCATGAGCTAGTCTTTTTGCGGGGCGGCTTCTTTCGGTACGCTGTCAAGTTGAGCGTGCGACCCTCTAGCTTGGATGCCACGTTTTTTCTAGCGCTAGCTGCACTGTGCCCGCCTTGTGACACAAGATGCTGTTCTACCACGGCTAAAACTTCTTCAGACGGGTTTGCTGGAGTTCGGGACGCTTTCCATTGCGCCGCAGCTGGCAAAGGCCCATACATATCTGCTAGCAAATCTCAGCTCACTAGCGCTATGGCAAATGCTGTTGCGTGCAATCAAGCGCGACGCCCCAAGTAATCAACAACTAACTAGGTCGTGACGAATACAAAGCGCGCAAGGCTATCTATTCAAAGCTAAGAGCGGTTTCTTTATTGAATATGTTGTTGCCCCTGATTTGAAGGCATGCGTGTGGTGCCAAGTGCCAAGATGTGATGTCATGACGGAGAAGTCACTCTGTACCATTGCATCAGCGATTTGTCGGTTTGTCGTTTTTTGTCGACAGAGTGCACAAATGCACAAATGTACAGGATTGTATACTTCTACCGGGAAGGGGACGAGCATTTCCTTCCTCCCGAGAGAGCTTACGAGGCATGGGACTAGCCGGATAGAAAAGAAGTGCCTCGTATTCCGGCTCAAACCCCACCCATTGGTCATTTTCGACGTAGCCATGACCTATGGCTGTGCCTCTTACAGCTAACATTCACAGGCGGAAATACAACGAAAGCAGCATATGCAGTTCCAGCAGAGGAACAAACCACGCACATGAGACCCCCTGTATTTCGACGCTCAGCGCCTCTTTGCTCTTCATGGTATGCGTGGACTTGGGACGTGGCACTCGGCACTCGAATTAGCTCCGAGCCCTGCCGACTTGTTCGTTGTTCAGTAGAAATGAAGAATTAAGAAGCGAATTTGCGAGCAGTTCATATGCAACTCCCAGTGAACTCCTTGCTATAATTTCTATTTATTCTGATGTTTGTTGGTGTTTCCTTTGCATGTGCCAATTGCCGTGTAAGTGCCTTCGTCTTCTTTTTTTATATCCTAATGTCTGATGTGGATATCGATATATTTGAGAATTTAAGATGTGAAATTTGAGACAGCATTGCGGATTTCGGAGTTCCGGGGGAGCCTCACTGTGCTCACTAACGGACGGGACACAATAGAGTCTCGACAAGGCTGCATCTCCAGCCCGAAGTCCTATAGGCGCCATTGGAGATGGTTCTACCACGGGGGCATTTATTAAGTATCAATATCAATTCCATAATAGTACGATTCAACTTCAGGCCGGAAGGCCGGAATAAAACATAAGTTTCATGTAGTAGTAGCTGGTAGCTAGTAGTAGAGAAAAATCCCCCTCCTCTCATGTCTCTGCTGTCGTGCTGTCGTTCACTTCACGACAAGACATTCTGGAGCGCCCATCCACGCCCATACTAGTCTAGTCTAGTCTAGTCTAGTCTAGTCTAGTTAATGTTGGATGTTCAGTGTTTGAGGAACATCCCAGAGATAGAATAGAAGATGAGTCAGAGGCATGAACCATGAATCGGATGACGCAGAGGCAACACAACCTTGATCAACAGAGAGCAAAGACACCAAACGCCCTTGCCTCCTACTTGCATCTACCTCTAATACCAGGGGCCCTTCGGGGCCCCACAAACACAATACTTCTGCTACAATTATGAGAGGACTAAGCACCATGGGGGCTCATCATTTAATAGTTAATAGAAGACTTCCCCAAA
>Ga0307971_1001792_pt1 | contig 10810 bp, 9 predicted proteins | sample OrgLakmetagen714_FD_201820 | JGI IMG/M metagenome (GOLD analysis project Ga0307971, IMG submission 201820) | Saline water microbial communities from Organic Lake, Antarctica - #714 | ecosystem: Environmental > Aquatic > Non-marine Saline and Alkaline > Saline | place: Antarctica: Organic Lake... | reverse complement strand
GGGGTCACAACCGCTGAGGCCGGTATCCCGTATTTGAAGAGGGTTCTCCCCGCGCAGCAAAGTTTGCAAGTCGCCGTGGCAGCAGCGATCTCGAGTGGGAACATCAAGTCGAATTGGAGTTCGCACAAAACGCACTAAATTTGGAAACACGATACAGGAACGACCAAAAGAGAGCAGTTAGCATTGCGGTGAAGATCTCTTCATCAGGCCATGGAAAGACGATTGACGCAGGTAAGTTATCTCCGTAGACATTACCGCACAACATTGCTTGTCCCTATCTTCAGCGCAGCACACACCACTAGTGCCGCATTGACGCCTGAACGGACGAATGAACGGTAGCGTTACAAATATCAAACCATATTTAGGAATATAAAATTCGGGCTCAAATGAATTTTGCGTTGTGTCTCCTATCAATTACCAGCAGCATACTAGGGCGCAAAGGTCAAATCCATCATTGTCATCACGATGGCAGCAGCAATCGTTTTTCTCAGGCATAGTGCAGGCAAAACAGAGATAGCAGCGACGAGGCCACGCAGCCACTCAACTGCCCTTCTTTAGGATAGGAGAGCGATGTGATTATCCCGCTTGCTCATTCATCAAAATCCAATAATAGAGCTCCAAAAATGCCGAGCGATACGTGTGGGCTACTGAGTCTGTACCTCGTAAGAAATCCGAATGTAGGTGAGATATTGGATTTTGGCTCTTATTCAACCATGTTGTAGCTCACGCCGAGCTCATTCGATCGAGCATTCTGTTACCAGAATCCATTGAAATGGCGATGAGTTACATGCAGTCGCGGCTTCGTCGCGCCGAATCAAACTCGTCGTTGCCGGACTTCGACAAGGCCGTGCAGGCCGCGACGACATTGTCGTCATGCAAGGCTTCGTCTTACACGACACTTAGGACCTCCCACGGGCGCTAGCTGCCGGGCGGGCTCAGAAATACGCTTTTAGTGTCGTTTAGACCGAGTTTGCCGAGGCACCCGAGCTCGCTAGCGTCTTACCTCATTGGACTTCAAACGCGTTAATCTCAAAACGACTATGCCAGATTTCTTATGAGGTAGCCCGAATACTAAAATATAACTCAGTTCTTCAATTCCTCAAAATTATCACTGCGAACTGCGAACAACTGCGAGTGCCGAGTGCCTGATGACTGATGACGTACAGAACGACTGACTGTGTACTGTACAAGCATTTCCCCGTAGGGGGGAGACAACAAACCGTTAGCCAAAAAAAATGCATCACTTTTATTCCCCTCTAGCTAGCTAGTTGCTACTTACATCATTTCCTAGCTTCGTGCTACTTCATAGACATCTCGAGACATAGAAAGTGAAGGAATTTGCATCAAAATTAAATCGCCATCATACTTATAAAAGATGAACAACAGCAGTTCTTTGTGGTTTTATCTCGATCCATTGGGAACTAAACAAGGACCTTTCTCGAATTCCGACATGGTGGCATGGCGTGAGGCGGGTTGGTTTGACGCCCTCACTTTGAACGTGGCACCTCCTGACTCGGATTCTTTCGTGCCAATGCACACAGTCTCATGCCTAATGCAGCCTACTCGAGAGGCATCGCACAGCCAGGGCAGCAATCCTGTTTTTGAGCCTAGAGCAGCGACGGAGGACTCTGCTGCGAGCTCGCCTGATCCTCAAATTCCGTCGCCAGAGGCTGAAGACGGAGAAGATTTGTCGAAAGTCTTGTCTGCATTGAACTTAAATCGTGAAAATATTCCTAGCAGCCCAAAGCAAAAGAAAACCCAAGGTTTATCGTCGGCACCTGCTTCAGCGGCCTCTGACATAGACGACATCGTTGCCACTCCTAACACTTCTTTGAACGCTACCGATCATTCGGCACCTAAAAAGACTCTGCCTGCCGACATTGCTGCCAAGCGGGACTTGGTGCGCAGTGCTCAGACTGGTCGTGCTAAATGGCAATCTTTTCAAGCCACGAAAGGTGGGCGCCAGGCTAGCGCAGCAATACGACCGCATGGTGCGGCCTCCTGTACAGGAAGCCTCGAGGCAAATAAAAGTGAGCCTAGTTCAACAAAAGAAGAAGGTGCAAAGCCTCCGCCGGTTTCGTTCAAACTCAACAGCAAATCGTCAGCGAAGTCTAAAAAGGCTGGTTCTGCTCAAGGCTCGAAAGTTGCATCCTCTGCTCGTACACTGCCAGTGGCAACAGCGCCGACGACCACCTCAGCTGCGAGCAGTCAGAAGCGGCAACTGCGGCGGCGTGTAGTCGTTCTCGACACGTCAACATGGATTGATGAAGCAGATCGCACTCTTACGCCATCGCTGCTCTTGCAAGGACTCGCCACCACACAGGTCACTTTGGTGCTGCCTGAGCAGGTAAGCTCTCTTATTTTGAGAGAGCGTAGCATTCCACCGAGAAGTAGTTTCGTAAAAGCTTTCACGAGAACGTCAGGTAAATAAATGCAATTTCTTTTAATTTCATGTCCATTATTATATACTCTGCAGTAACTTTTAAATGCATACATGACATGTCGAAACTTTGGGGTGCGACGTTAGGTGGTGAAGGAATTGGACGGTTTGAAAGAGCAGCGCGAGTATGGAGGGCCGCGACCAAACTGGAGCGGGCCAATCAACACCGGGCCTACGACGCATGGTAGTACCGCCTCTGACGGTTCGCATGGGCGACCTTTGAACAGTAGCCAAGCGCCTCTTTCAGTAACGGCGCAGCGTGCCCGCCGTGTGATTGGCTTTTTGCAGGAGCAAATGACGCCCAACCGACCCAATCGAAACAGCGCCGTGAGCAATTATATGGGCGGAACGAATGAATTGATTGGCGCCAGCCTTTGTACTGGCGTCGCCAGCACTATGAAGAGCATCAGTAGTGGCTTGAGTAGTTTGGCAGATGACTCTGACAGCAGTTTCGTAGTGGGAATCACAGACACAGAGGTAGCGACCAATGCAGCAGCTCTCAGCGATGGAAGTTCGGGTAGCATGGCAGCAGACACAAAAATTCTCAGCACAGCGATCGCGGTCGCCAACCATCTCGGCCAGCTTTCAGGGGTGCCTGGAGGCCTCGTTTCTGGAAAAGCAAAAACACCGGCTGGGCCTTACCGGGAAGACCCCGTGTATTTGTGCACGTCGGACAAGAACTTGGCACTGCTTGCCGCAGTGCATGGCATTCGGGCAGGCAATTTGGCCAGCCTCAGGGCCGAACTCGCTGATCGTGAAACTGCTTGGCGCCGTGCTTACGCTCAAGAAGCCGTTGCTGCTGCGCAAGGCCTTTCAGCAGCTCCTATATGAAGCTCTACCTTGTTGGATTGCTTTACACACTTACTAAGTAATACACACTTCCCTCCCTTTTTGCTTGATGAACTTTATCTTAGTGAGCTCCTTGCCGTGCCTCCATATAATAAGCCTCTCCTCAATTCGCCGTGTTCGTAACAATGAGAGCACGAGAAACAAAGCCGAATGGGACTTGTAAAAGGAACAAGCGTAAGGTAAATCACCTGAAGTTGACCTCGAACAAATAAATAAGTATTGGTATATGAAAACTTGTAGTCCTAACAGGCTTCGCTTGATTTAAGCTTTTAACAGTAATAACAGGGAGCTCGGTGGTCGATAGCTAAATGGGTTGATAGAAGGAGAGATTTAGGAGAAATACAAGGGAGGTGGAGATCAGGAAAGACCAGGTGTACATCTAGAAAGGAACAAGCCAAATCAAAATGCTGGTAAGATTTGATTGGCTTATATTACACTCCCCGATTGCTAAGAAACATCAACAAATAGCAAAAAGCTGCGTATTGGTGAACACTCCAGAAAAGTCTGTATGGACTGAATGTCTTTTTGCGTGATGCAATGTTCATCTTTACTCTCATGAACCCTGTAGGATCAAATCTCGGAAGCTTATAAGGAGTCAAAGGCTACTCGAAGCCAAATCCTGATTAAACATTTGAATCCAGTCGCACTTCTTGGTGGCTTAGCAGGGCTCTGAATTGTCTTTCCGTTAAATTGGACTTCGTGTAGAATAATCGAATGTGCCATGGCTCTGCTCCTTGTTTGCTTTATTTTTTTTCATTATATCGATCTCACTTACGATTCAAGATTTATTTATTTTTTAGTTTTGATTGCAGTAAGCAGCAGACTAGATAGCAGATAGCAGATTTGCCGAGTTTGCCGTCACTCAAATTCATGATTCGTTTCATGATATACTGAACCGACATTAACATTATTGTCCTGCGTAAAAGGTTACCAGATGCAACGCTTTGACTCCAACATGAATCTAGGTCAACATGTGTCCTCTGCGCCTCCTCTTTTTCCTAACGAACTTCAAGCCCCATGTAAAACTTGAACTTGAACGAATGTCAATGCCAAGCACAACACCTTACATATCAATTAGCGATATATTTATTCAAGGATCAGTTGAAGCAAGCTCAGCGTAGTTATCCTTTAAGGACTTTTCTAAGAGTTTTCACTTTTAATGAATTGAAGTGGAAACACAAGTAGAAAGAGACAACCTTGCCACTTGAGGACGAAAAATCAATTGCCTCAAATTTTCTACTGGAAGTCGTAACAAGGAGAGGCCACGGCATGCGCAAAATCAGTCCAAATCACGTGAATGTTCGTGAATATGATTGTGAAATCATTCAGTATGGTCTTCTCGGCAAATTTTGCATCCGTGATCACGCTATCTGCAACAATGCTTGCCACTCGGTGCAAAATGGCGGGCACAACAGCGTTGCGTAAAATAAAGTTTGTTAACTCTTGCCTATTTACGTTGACTGCAGTGCTCCACGGTTGCGCACATCCGAGCGCGTCTGTTGTGGCGTTGTTGAAGGCGTTATATACGGCCACCCGAATGCTGTCAGCTGAGATGGGGTCTAGCAAGAGCGGTGTGGCAGCATTGAAAAAGCCGACTCCGAGCGATGTTGCGAAGTCGCTCATTGCACCCGCCACGAGACGCAAGGCATCAGGTGAGCTGCGCATGTTGCGGCCAGCCAAGCGTGCACTTGCTCGGGCGCGTCGTTCAGCTCGCTCATGTCGGCTGTTCCTCTGCCGCTGCAACATGCGCCAAGCAGCGCTGTCGCCTTCGAGCGGGAAACTGTGGTGCACGGGGAAGTCTTCGTCATCAAATTGCTCGTAGTCGTCAAACTCGCTGTAAAACTCAGCGGCTTCGGACGAGAAGTCTGATTCATATGGACTCGGTGCATATGAGGCCAACTGCACTTGCCGAGCCCCAGTGTGTGAAGTCTCCATTGCAAACAAATCTTCAGGTTTCGGCATTTTAATTGTAGATCGGTGCAGAATGGGCTGAAACGCGGACGCGCTTGTAAACGTGCTTGTTGAGATGATAAGCATTGCAGCCCATGATCGTTTTGAAAGGCAAGAGAAAGACATCGACGTTGCTTCGCTTAGGACGTGATCGTCCATGGCGCTCGTTGGGAATTGCTGCGGAATAGTCTTAGGGATTCCTGTGAGAAAACAATTGAGGTTTTGTGAGAGTAGAGTTATTCTTGGAAATGGAATACATCCAACATATTTTAGGAAAATTCTTATTACAAACGCTTGCGCAAATCGTTCATACAAGATGCCGTCTAAGCTTCTAAGGGGTCACAAAGTGGTGGACAGTTCACCGGTCGAAATGATAATCCAACAAAGAAGTATTGTGCATAGTTGTCATCATCGGTCCAAAAGTTTCTCCAGGAGTGTGTGCATGTGTGCATCATCGCACTGCCGTCGGCGTTGTCCGAATTCAATATTAAAAAAATTGCACTACTGTAGTATGGTATAAAAAGGAAAAAGAGGGAAAAACCACACTCAGTAAATCCGAGAGAAAAACTGTGCTGCTACTAGCTAGCTTTATCCCGGGTTGAATGGGGGTTCCGGTAATTACACGATCGCCGGTTTAGCTTGGGGTCGTAGTAGTAGAATCGGGGGTAAGGTGACGCTTTGGCAATAGAAGGGCCATCTTGCTGAAAACAGAATCCCTCTGTAGGATGCGGTTAACGAAGGCCGCATTTGTAGCTGTAACTGTAGAGGAAATCCGTTGACGCCAGAATGCCGAGAACCATGTGGTGTTCCAAGTCGAGTCAGTGTCCTGGTGGCTATGGCGCATACTGAACATACTGGCAGCCTTGACGTGTTTAAAGACCACGGTGAGGAATTTCGACGCTACCGGTCCAAGAGCTCCATTCGCCGACATGGCAAAGGGGATAAAAAGAGCGTCGTAAGCCTTGACAATGGACTGAATGTGAGGGTCTCGGTCTTCGGTACCTGTACAGTGCAGTCCTTCTGTCCTTCTGTTCGGGATTCGGACATTCGGACTGTGTTGCACTGATGTGGTATATCGAGTGACGTCCAGTGGCCGGCATCGCGCATTGTTTGGGTTTGGGTTTGGGGTTACATGGGGCTGGATTGGGTTCGATGTTTTTCATGCTAATCCACCCCCACTGTATTCCTCATTACCTCTAATTACCCCGAAATCTTCAAAGCGTAACGTAGACTGCAGCCATTTTAGTACTGCCAACTGTCAATGAAAGGCCCTCAACGATTTCGGACACAAGTTTGAAGTCCAATTGGATGGAAATCATGATTGCACCAATAAATTTATGTAGACGGTAAGAGAGGGAGTAGGGAGTATATAGAGCTATCGGAGGCACTGGAATCAACAGACGCAGAAACGACTTGAATATGGTTTCAAAATAATTTCATGAACAGTTTCCACTTTAGAGGGGGGTGGAAGGTGGAGGTATGATTCTTCCTGCCCTTAACCTCTACCTCTACACACTTACTACTAACCACCTTACGAATTTGACTTGCGCGTAATGCATGCGCGTAAACTTCTGCCCGCAGCACTGGCTTCTGTGTTACTGTGTCATTTGGGTTTGTATTAGTTCGAGTTCAATTTCGAATCTATACACCATTCACAACATACTTCTCGCTTTTGGGGATACGGATACGGGGTTACACTTGACAAAAAGAACATAAACTCAGAATCCTCCTTTAATTCTGTTTTCTTTCGTGATTCCCCTCACCTCCACGCATTTTTTATATACTTCGCTATCAGAACCACACGCCCCTCTCTGACAATGACAATGAACTGTTTACTCATCCACTTACGGGAGCCCAACCAACCCAAAACCACTCCACTTTCCTCGGCCCTCAGCGCAAGCGTTCTACCAAACGACCATGGTTGTATTCCTTCACTTCGCCTCGCATCGTCATGATGCCCAGCGCTTGCTTCACGGCGGGCGCCGCGTACCGCTGGTGCGTTGCTTCTTCCACTACTCGGCTAGCATTCACCTTGGAGTTGAGAGGCAGTCGGTGCCGCAAGAAGCCCATCGCCCGCTCCACTTCCCTTTGCTTGTCTTCGTTCGCAAACTCAGCCACGGCCGCGGACGAGCTGTAGGAAGCGGCCGAGCCAGTGCTTACTTTGAACAAGCGAATGGCTTCTTCCACATGCCGAGGCTCCACTTCAGCTTTCAGCTCCATCTTCGCCAGAGACTCGCTCAAACGCACGAGCGCCTCGAGCTGCCGCACGGTGATGGGCACCGCCTGAGCAGCTTCGCCTTGCTCCTCACGGCGCTGCTTCATTTCGGTGCGGATCTTCACGTAGTCCGAGCTCAGGAGGGCGGCGGTTTCGGGCGAGAGGCGTGGCGCACATCTGGACCGGCAATAGGTGACGAATTTTTTAATGGTCATGAAGTCCAAATCGCCTGACTCCCCGCTGATGTCCATCCCAAGGCTCGAAGCACCACCCCCACCGCCGTTTGCGCCGCTCACCGAAGCGCTGCTCGAGCTGCTGGACGCCGTGCCGGCGCCGTGCCGCTGCCCGCTTTCTTCGCCATTGACACTGAGGGCGGACGCGTTGATGTGCACTCCCATCACATGCCTGGCAATGCTGCGGTCCCGGTCCTCGTTCCGCAAGTCCCGCACGATGAAGATCAAGTCGAACCGGCTCAGAATTGTGGACATGAGGTCGATGTTCTCGCTCGCCGATTTCATGTCGTCATAGCGCCCAAAGATGGGGTTCGCCGCAGCGAGCACCGAGGTGCGGCTGTTGAGCACGGTGGTAATCCCCGCTTTGGCCACCGAAATAGTTTGCTGCTCCATGGCCTCGTGAATCGCCACGCGGTCCTAATATAGTATAAAGTGCAAGACAGCATTAAGTATTATTACAAAGACGACATGAAGTCGGACTATATTCTTAGGGGGTGAGAATTGCTTAGCGAGTTAGCACTATTAAAAATTAAGGTTCAGACATCATGAAAAAGATACACAATAGACTTGAGACATGGGATGGATCTCACCTGTTCGCGCATTTTGTCAAACTCGTCAATGCAGCAAATGCCGCCGTCCGCCAACACCATGGCTCCGCCTTCCAGGTAATATTCCCCCCTGGCATCTCGAGTAACCGACGCCGTTAAGCCAGCAGCCGAGGAACCTTTCCCCGAGGTGTACACCCCTACCGGTGCCACCTGAGCGGTGGTGGTAGCAGTTGAAGTTAGGGATGCACACAAAAACGGAAACATGCACACATGAGGAGCAAAGTGAGAAAATGAAATTTGGCGACATGTTTTTCTTAACGCTCGAGTACGAAAGAATGAATAATGAGAAAAGAAGTGCACTACTTATCCACGAATGAAGGTTTGTACTGCTCATGAAATGAATGAAGATAATGTGCGCGCGTATTCTTCAATTTACCTTCTCAACGAATTTCAGGAACTGCGACTTGGCAGTGGAAGGATCGCCCATCAAGAGCACATTCACGTCGCCGCGCAAGCGCATCCCGTCGGGAAGAACTTTTCGGCTGCCTCCCATCAGCTGACAGGCGATCGCCTTCTTGATGTCGTGGGTGTACTCACCTATGATTAGCGCGCACACATATACATGCAGGTACACACGTTAGAGCTGCAAAATACAGGTCAAGAAAAAGGTTTTGACTTTTTATTCAAAGAGGCTTTTTATGAGAATTAAGGTAACGGCATTTCTTACCGCTGATGCTGGGTGCGATGGCATCGCAGAGCCTCGCATAAATGTTCGGGTCCGAGGCCATTTCAATGAAGGTTTGCTCTTCCTCGGGCGTGAAGAGCGCATTGGCGCGACCGCCTCCGCTCGACTCGACGGAGACCCCCACCACCTTCAAATACATTTGCCGCACCGACGCGCCCGATGCTTTGCCTCCCGTGCCCTTGCCGCTGCTGAACAAGCTGCAGATGCCCAGCACGCTAACCCGTGTCCCCGGGGAGACGCGGTCCACGAGGCACCGGTCCATGCTCAGCAGAATGTTGCGGGGCATTTCACCAGTGGGCACCACTTCTGGGGCTTCTTGCAACTTGAAGTTTTGCTGGTCCACGTACGTGCAGGCGTCGGGCATGATTTGAAACGAGTTGGGGCCGCAGTCAGGGCGCCCTTGCTCTAAGCTAAGGCCGCTGCCGTCGCAAGAGGTGGGAATGGAAGCCCCGGTGAAGCCCGAGCTGCAGGCCACGGTCTTTTTGGCGCCGCACTTCGTGCACGCGCATTCGATGTGCACTGCTTTGGACTGAATGCGGCTGGCGCTGATCACAATCCCCGGTACTTTGATGAGCTTGTTCACGTGATCGGCGTTCACATGCCGAAGAGCGGCGGGGGCCTGCGGTGTTAATTGTGTTGCGTGTGTGTAGATAGAGCCGAGGCGTAGGATAACGAGGTACCCATAGTGAGAGATAGGCCTTCAATTTGGTGTTTTTTGGGGCTGTTGAGGAGTCGATAGGCAATTTGAAATATGCCTTCTTGCAGTTATTTTCGCATCAAAGTATTGCCGCATTCACGCAACGTACCAATAGTCACACACTCTCATACTTACCTCGTATAATAATCTTTAAAATGCCCTACCTGGTCACTGTTGACGAGCACTTGAAAGTCAGGCAAGTCTTCTGCTTCCGACGAGGGAACAAGTTTAGCTAAGGCCTCGCGCACGGCTTCTTCGAAGAGTGGCAAGTATTCCACAGGCCTCTCCGACACCAAGGCTAGCAGTTGCGGGTCATATCTGATGCGCATGGAGCAGAGCAGTGAAGGTTATCCTTGTTGAATGCAGCACGTGTAAGTAGGTTGAAGGTCAGCACCAACGCATCAGTCAAGGGTTCCGAGGCGTGTTTCTCTCAAAAACTTCTGCGTGAACAGGGTGAAGGAGCTAGCAGGTCGTGATTATCACAGCAGTAAGATGCAGCAATTTAACGTGTTTGTAAGACCCTAAGCGCGCGTACTCTAGGAGGTGGCTGAAGTTGATGTCGAGGTATGCTTCGCGCTTCCGCCACCTCCCCAGCAACTGCCAAAGCAAGCGTAGGGACAAATTTGGTGATTTATGGTTAAACGAGGATGGGGCGTGAATAGCTGCCATACAAATTCGTTTTCAGAAGACTTCAGGGCAACTTGTGATTGCTTGCGCCCAGCAGTTTCAATTACTGTATCAAGGTTTTACGTAAACCGTTGGGCAGTTAGTCCTTCGTACGTTCAATGATAGATTCTTCCAGCGCACCCCGACCAAGAAAAGCTCAGGAATTGTACGTCACAAGAACACCAAAATTTGAATGATAGTCCAAGCTCAATCAAAGCTCAGCTTGATTCATTCATCAACCCTGAAAAGCTGATCACCTGGTCCCGGTATGGGAAGATGGCGCCGAGTCGAAAATTGCGGATGAACTCCCGCATCTTTCGTCGGACCACATTACGGTCCTAGCCTATCGCCGAATCACTCTCCGATGGATTGCTGTTCACCAAGCCTACCGCGCTGTAGCTAACCCTGTCGCCGCCCCAGTCGCTCATGCTTTTTTACGCGGTTAATGCTCCTCTGCTTCTCTGTGA
>Ga0307971_1001791_pt1 | contig 10813 bp, 5 predicted proteins | sample OrgLakmetagen714_FD_201820 | JGI IMG/M metagenome (GOLD analysis project Ga0307971, IMG submission 201820) | Saline water microbial communities from Organic Lake, Antarctica - #714 | ecosystem: Environmental > Aquatic > Non-marine Saline and Alkaline > Saline | place: Antarctica: Organic Lake... | reverse complement strand
GATGCTATTCTTACGGAAGCTCCCTAGTTCAGTCCTCTCTATACAGTTTGTTAGATTGTCCGGTCACTTCTTCTTCCTTTCATTTTTACGATGAACAAGCAACAAGTGCTAAGAAGTAGCTGCTGCCAGCTGCCAGCCAGCCAAAACGAAGCCCAGAAACCCAGCAATGGTATTTTTGATACCGGTATCATATTAGTAATCCAATTTGCTTCCCTCTGTTTCCTTCTTGATGAGTTTCAGCCTCGGCTCGTCAAAAACACCTAGTAGATCGCCGGCTAGCTCTAGCTAGCTACCGGGGAAACTCAAGGCTAGCACGAGGCCGCAGCGTCATCACCTGGCCAGTGGCCAATAGCTCACTACGCACTTACAGCACGCTATGGAGCATGGCGGGCGCGCTGTAGGCTCGCAGAAGGATGATCCCAGTCATGACGAGCTCAACGTCGTAATTGGGCGCCGTATCTTCGTTGGAAACTTGACGTGGGACACAAGGCAAGCACAATTGGAAGACTCATGTTATCGTGAATCAGATACCAAATGTTTTCATGCGTTTGCTTTCTCCATCCCCCAATGAACTTACTTCAACAAGCGATCGATCCGAATCACAATGTATCTTCTACCGTAGGTGGCAAGACTTGAAAGACCACTTCCGGCAATGTGGCAAAGTCGTGCACGCAGACGTTCTTTCAGACCCAACCACAGGAAGATCCAAAGGGTGCGGCCTCGTAGAATTTGAGACGGCAAAAGGCGCCGCTGCTGCAGTGGGGCAGTTCAACAAAGTGCCACTGCGTGGCCGACCTTTGCAGGTGCGACCTGACCGCGACGACACAAGCCAAAGCGGCGTGGCTTCCAATGGAAGGCTCTTCTTGGGCAACCTTTCCTGGCAGGTGTGGATTTTCTTATGTATCTAGTTGGAAGATTTGAGCATACTAAATATTTGCTCTTTCTGTCCCTAATATCTGATGTTGTTCTCACGCAGTAGTATTTTTCTGTCTAAAATTCGGATAAATCAATCAAAGTTTGTTCTTTGCGCCTAGGTGGAATGGTTTCAGTTAAAAGACCACTTCGCTGCCTGCGGGTATCCGCTCAAGCACGCCGACATTCTTGTTGATTCTACGTCTGGCCGCTCCAAGGGCTGTGCGGTGGTCAGCTTGTTGCGCCCAGCTCAGGCGGCAGCTGCCACCGCAGCCATGCATGACAGCGAGTTCATGGGCCGCCGCTTCACGGTGCGCGAAGACCGAGAACCGCACAAACAATACGGCAACGGTGGCGGCGTTGGGAACAACCAAGGAGTTGGTAGGTCGAGTAATTTGTCAGGGAGTGTAAGTGGCCAAGAAGGGTGGTGGGCGCCGCCCACTGGCACCGTGAGTCACGTAGCGCCTGCTGGGAGCAGCAGCAATGTCGTAGGCCTCGGCTGGGGCGTTGTCACACCAATCGACCACCACGATCACAGCGCAAGCGCTGGACCTCCAGACATCCACAATACTTCTTCTGTGAGCCACGGTGGCGACAGCAGCAGCAGCGGTGGGAAGCTGTGCTACGTAGGCAATTTGTCCTTACAAGTGAGTTGGCGCGAACTGAAGGACCACTTTCGCGCGAGATTCGGTGACGCCGTGAACCGAGTCAACGTGTTGAAGACTGTGAGCACAAATTTAGGCGTTTCAAGCGGCATTGGCACGGTACATGTACACTAATTCAGCTCTATTCTTTGTCTTTTCTTTCGCTGCACTCACTTCCTTGCAAAAAGCTTTACCTCTTGCTCAATCCTCTCCATCTACTAGTATACTGACCACTATTTGACTTCGTTTCTATGTCCCAATTGCATTTTAAAAAATCAAGCAAGCTCACATTCACCTACGAACCTTATCTGTCTTTGAATTTGAAGAGTTACTGGACTTGCATTTGCTAATTCTGGATGGTCAATTTTAGGTGCGGCTTGCAACCGCAGTCGACGTCCAGAGGGCAGTTTCCGAGCTTAACGGCTCTTTGCTCATGGGCCAAGCCATCGTCGTCCGAGAAGACAACTCGTTCTTGAAAGCCACTGGCAGCTGACCACAGAGTATCCCCTTGTGTACATAAGAACACAGAAATCTCGGATTGTACGCATTTTTTTCTTATTACGCACGAAGTAGCGGAGAACACAGTTGTAAAGTAGGTTTAGCAAGCAAAATTTTCAATAGGAATCAGCCTTATATTTATACCCAGTGATAAGTAATGTGCATTTAGGAAACCGCAAAGATTCCCAGTGGCAGTTAAACATGGAGATTCATTTCCAGAGGACGGCACCCGCTGCTGGTGTTGTTGTTATCCACACGAATTATGCGGCACTATAAAATATGCCAGACCAACAAAAGAAAAGAAAAAGTTTTTTCGGAAGCCAAAGTCATGTACAAGCAAAAGCTTTCACTTCCACGCAGATGGGGCCACGAAGTTTTTCGGGAGTCGGTGACTCTTCTTCTGCATCACCCGAGGGATTTTGTAGGAGCCCCTACCTCTGCGGTTTGGAACTCTTCTCTTGAGGAACACTCTCAGAGCACGCACGACACAATTTCACATGCAGTACGACGCAGCATACCGGATCTCAGGCCAAAGTAATCGCCGGGCTACCTGGGATGGGCTCCAGGTTAGCAATGCCGTGGTCGCGAATCAGCTTACGGCGAATCTCTATTAATTCAATGAGTTGAAGAGACTGTACCCAACGGTCTGTGTCTGTCGCAACCCACTGCGTATCATCTTCAGTATCGCATTCGAGCGCTACCAAGTAAGGCACTGTTTTCCAGGCAGGCCAGACACTGTTCGCACGCGCACGAACCCCTGTCACAACGGCAGATTGCCAAGCGGCTGGTTTGCCAGGTTCCGTGAGCACCAATACTCGCACTTTCTCCCCCACGCCGTAGCGCAACCCGTGCTGCTGCTGATTAACATCCATCCTGCTCACGTAATCGGACAGCTTTGACTTGTACAAGTCATACGCTGCTGCACGCTCGGCGTCCTTGCGTTGCTGAGCTGAAGTAGGAGCTTTCGTTGGAGCTTTTGCTGTAACGGAACCTTCCTTGGTTGTCGCAGAATTGCTAACTCCATTTTTTGCCTTAGCAGTTTGCCGTTTAGATTGTCGTCGGGAGTTGCGGTCATTGTCACTCTCGCTGTCCGAAACAGGCTGCAGTGGAGGCGGCCCATCGTCGGAGTCGGACTCAACTACTGCTGCTGCGCGCGATGTCGGCAACCCGCCCGCTTTACTGTTTTGTACTTTGCTTTCTTTGGCAGTCGATTTACCTACGGATTTGGTGGCTGACGGATGCTTCGTTGGTGATGCATTGCTGTCGCTGTCACTTTCAGTGTCGGACCAGGATTCCAACGAAGGTGGTCCCTCAGAATCAGAGCCGTCATCTACCGCGGCAGCGGCTGCACACGACTTCGCAGTCTTTTGTTTTTTAGCATTGTTGTCGGTCCCCGTGATCTCGGTTTTGGGAATGCTAGTATTGGAAGCGCTTAGAACTTGCAAGTTTGTTGCTTTGATGTTGAATATACTCCCTTCGGGGACCTTGACTGGCCATCGTTCAGTACTGCGTTTCATGTTGCCCGAGATGACACCAACCATTCCGTTCATTTCAGGCTTAGACACGAGCCCGTGCAATCGAACACGGCTTCCCTTGACCAAATCCAAATCCTGGCCAGCAATCTCTCCAAGAGCAAAGGAGATTACTTTATCAATATCCCTTGCTGTAACAGCTCCAGGAGCTGCGGGTTTTGCATTCCTTCTGGGCGGCTCTGCTCACCCAGAAAAAAACGCGCACGTAAGATTTAGTAGAACAGATGCACACGAAGACAAGGCAGGACATTCGTAAGGGCATATAGAAGAAAAAGGTGTTATAGAAGAGACTGCCCTCTGCGAGACATGCGATGCACTAAGAGGTGGAGGTGATCCTGAATCACCTTCTTCAGAAGACGAATCTGAACACGACTCTAGTGGGGGTGGCCCGTCGTCAGAATCAGAGTTCATTCCATCATTGGGTCCTACTGCTGAAGCTTGTGCAGGAGAGACTTTGGGAGTCGCCGCTGTGGAGTTTGTACCAGTCGGAGCTCTTTCGGTGTCAACAGTAGTATTTTGTTCTGCGGGGCCAGATGGCCCACGAGTAGCTTCCAGCGGTGGCGCGACGCTGCCCTCATCAACAGACGAAGATTGACTGCTCGCTGCAGTTGTAGTTGGCGACGCATCGTCGACACTTTCTTCGAGATCGAGTTGGCCCAATTCCCTTCGCTTCCGCCAAGCCATGATGGTGCGGATGGCAGCACGGTCACCATTCCGCTGAGCTTCATTCACGTCGCCCTTGTAAGGAAGCTTGGAGCTCATTCTCAGATAAATCAGCACACTTTTAGAAACACGCTCATCGCCTAACAAACTGCTGGACAGTACTAAATAGGCGTCGTAATAAGCGCGGTAAGAGCTGCACGTATGTGGGCTTGTGGGCTTGTTCTTGATGAGAAGCTGTCGCGCCGTGCTGTCGCGCTGTCGCAGTACGTACTGTAGCTACAGACCTGTACAGTACGTACTACTACGTAAAAGCCAACCAACAACACAAAAAAATCTTTCTGCTGATGACAAAAAAAGTCCTCGACAGCTACAGAGCTACTAAGTAAGTTAGTAGGCTAGTGTCTCGCTTCTCGCTTCTCGCTTCTCGCTTCTCGTCTTATGTGCTGTGGAAAATGACATCCCTTGGTGCTGTAGCCCCGTACCCCAAACCTAGTAGCTCGAAACTTGGCGAACTAGCTAGCTAGCTAGAGCTATCATAGAGTACTTTGTACCAAGGCTTGCTAGAAGTATTTGGAGGGCTGGGATGCTGTGCAACATGCTGGACGAGACCTATATCAGCTTGGAATAGGCTGCAATGTGGACTTTGGGATGCCCAACCTCTTTTGAGTCACCATCTCTCTTGGTAAGAAACTCTTCAGTAAAACCTTTTCCACACATATGAATCTGATCCTTCTGCGCTCTATCCAACAGCCCGGCCCAAAGCGGGGAGCAATTAGCGCCGTATCCTCGTCCCCTGATGGTATGTACGAATTATTTCACGATTCTGAACTACTGAAGCATTGGCTCATTCATAGAAGCATTAACGCGAATGAATATACTAGACTGACGTGCTTTTTCTCTGTTGTTAGGTTCCCTCTTAGCCGTGCTTCGCGATAGCGGTGAGCTGCAGGTGTGGTCTGGAGGGCCGCATTTCTTGCTCCTAGGCGCGACCAAAACTTTCCGTTCCCTAGCAATTGAGCTGCAGGGGGGGTACAGCGTGCCCAATAGCACTAGTGCATCGTACCATGGTGACGGATCAAGTGCGAATCCATATAGTACGAGTACTACTAGAGCATCCACACTGGCTTCGAAGCCAGCGCCAGGGCCTAGTCCTGTCTTAGTTTGGCGCTCGGACTCGGCTTCTATCGCCGTATTAGAACCACCGAATGACGGCCGTGGGTATTCTTTCGACAGCCACGACAATAATGTCAACGATGGCTATAGCAGCAGTCCAAGGTCCCTATCAATTGGCCTTCTAGGAGTATACTCCGTGGTAGTGCGGCGCGATCAGCCTGTGCTGCAATTGCCTTTGCCTGGATGGTTGGAGCAAGCCGCCGACTGGCGTGGGGCTCCGCCTGGTAGTGGCAACAGTGGCAGCGGCGGAGGGGGAGGCAGTAACTCCAACGGATCAGGTGGGCGCGCGCGCCAAACCACAGCACCCCCAACGGTGAACTTGACCCCGAAAGTTGTCTTGGTGGCTTCAAGTGCTGCCAGCACGGCGGAGTCACTCGCGTACCGCGACGCTGCAAGCCACAGCTCGGTGGGTGGCAGTCGCGTGAAAGCAGCAGCTGGCGCCGCGCGCGGGCGGTGGCGTAGCTGTTTACCCGGTGAGCCGACATCCATGTGCGCCTTACCGCTGACTGACGCAGAGAAAAGGACCTCCAATGGACGAGGCAGACCTCATGACGATGCGTCGCTCAGTGCGGCTAGCAGCAATGCAGGTGAGGAAGGGCTGAAAAGTGGAGGAAGCAGTGGGACAAGGAGCTCTGGGGTGCAGCTCCGAGTGCTCGTCGGCACTTCTTGTGGCGTGTTGTGCCTCGTGGACTGCGGCCCCAGTTTTGGTGGAATGGCAGGTGGCTCCTTTGCAGTACTGCGCGTGTTTGGCTCTTTTGGACAGCTGGCAGCACCCCCACCGTCGCCATCGGTACCATCACCACCTCCGCTGCCCCTCGCTACGGAGGCTCATGTGTCCTCAGGCTTGGTTGCTTCTGCGTCGAAGCGTATGCTCAAGGACTACATCGCAGAGCGAGGCTCAGGCGCAGCGAAATCCCCTGGCCGAGCTCGCAGTCGAAGCAATAGCACAGGCAGCTTAAGCAACAGCACTTCAGGCGCCAACGGTTTAAGACACAGCGGAGATAGCAGCGTACTCAACAGCAGCACCAGCACTAGCAGTAGTAGCCACCCCAGCACTACTAGCCATTCCACGACCAGTCGAAGCAGCGCCAGTGGCAACACTAGTACTAAACTGGGTATTCGCGCGCTGTCAGCTGCGCCGTATTCCTCTGCAGCACATGTGAATAGTGTTGCCCGTGGCCTCTTGTGCTACGTTGCTGCGGTGCTGGAAGATGGTCGTTGCGTAGCAGCTGCGTTACCTATACAAAGTAATAGCAGCATGAGTGGTAGCTCTGGTTGCTTTGATAGTAATACAGCGAGTGGTTATTTAGCAATGAGAGTCCATCCGCCGTCTATAGGCTCAGCCTCAAGCATGAGTAGTAGCATCAATGGGTCAATCCAAGCGTGGGCCACTTCGGTAGCAATAGCGCCAACTGCTGAGGCGGGACCTGCAGAGGCAGGGTGCTTGCTTGCAGTGGGCTGGTGGGCTCTGTCCACCACTAGAAAAACGCCAAGCTCCAGCGGGATCGAGACGCCTGCTTCAAGTGGGAACACTTCACCGAGCACATTTGCAAGTGGGCATGGGATGGTGACCTTGCACCGTTTGAGTGCTTCAACTTCAACTTCGAAATCTACCACTCCCACAACAGCTACTACAACCTCTCATTCCAGCATTCCAGAGGCACAATCCAGCGCATCTTTCCTCTCGAAGCCTACTTGGATGCTCGCAGCACCGGTTTGCGCGCCACCTTTATGCCTTGCAGGTCTCGGCTGGGGTGGCCCTGTCTTACCGCCAGCAGGTGCTTCAAGTGCTATCAGTAGTATAACTAAAGTAGCAGGAGCAGCAACAGATGCGGAGAGTGAAAGCTTGAGGAAAACCCTTGATGCTAAGCATCTGCATGATCTTAGTGGTAGCAGTGACAAGAGCGCCCTCGAATCTTCTACCTCACTCAGCTCATCCGCACCCGATGAAGAAGGAGCGTGGGCTGACGCGGTTGCCGTCAACCCTGGCCCGCCGCTCGCCTTGACATTCAGCCCGAGCCTAAGTTCCGTTGACAGTAGCAGCAGTAGTAGTAGCAGCAGCGGCTGTGGGCGCAGGACTTATACTCTGGCTGTGGCGTATGCTCATCGCGGATTTGCAGTTTGGGAAGCAAGTATAAGTGCCACGCCTCTGCTTTGCTCCCTACCAGAAGTGCCACCGCAATTCTTATCGCCCGCTGCTGGAGCTTGGGTTGAGAAGCTGTCTGAGGGTATTCATAGTCCAAGTAGCAGTAACGGCAATTCCAATTTAAGCGGCAGTGACGTTAGCAGCATTGATAGCCTTTCAAATGCATGGTGCGCTCAAGCTGCTGCTCTACTTACTATGGCACGGCCAGCGCCGCCGCAGGTGAGTTCAACGGGAGGAGCTGCGGCTGCGCTTTCCTACGGTGGGGTTGCGTGTGTAACCTGGGCTGGGCCTGGCGGTAGCCACCTCATCACGGTGCCAGCATTATCGTCTTCAACTACCCAAGGAGATCCAGCTGCACCTTTTCTCCACAACCGGCACCTTCAAGCTTGCAATAATGCTTCCTTAGTAGCGCACGACGTGTGGCGGTCTGCTCTTGGCCCCACTGGTAGTTGCGAGACTCCTCTGCTTGTGTCTGCTAATGCAGTTGCTGTGCTTGACCGCCTACCATGGCCTTCGTCAAGTCCTTCGTCAATTTCCCTGGACAGCAGCAGGGGCAGTAATGATGATCTCCGACCAACTTATGCTGGTGTGAACTCTGTTGTTGATGCCACAGTATCCATCAACAGTGACTCAGCAGCCGTTTATCGGTGGCGAGTGGTGCCCTTGCCACCACAGTATTCAGCCGCGTACGCTCCACTGCAATGCTGTGCTGTGAGCTACAGCGGTTTACATGTGGCCGTTGCAGGCCTTCGAGGCCTCGCCCTGTTGAGCCACCCTACTCATGCTAAAGCTGGCCTCAGCAGCAGCAGCAGCAGCAGCAGCAGCAATACAAGCAGTACTCTTGATAACAACGGCAGCAACAGTCGTAAAAACGGCAGCTTGTCAAAAGGAGGTGGTTGGAGTGGGTTGAGTGGGGGCACAGGTTCTGCCACTGGCATTAGCAAGAGTCCCCATAAGTGGCGCTTGTTTGGAACAGAGCAGCAAGAAAGAGCGCTGCGCGTGATAAATCTAGCGTGGTGGGGTGATGATTACTTGATCTTGATTGTGGATCGGTCTTCGAGCCTATCTGATGATGACGACACTTCCTCGAATCATCAATCAACTTCTTCCACGTCCCCTTATGGTTCCCCCCGTAATTCAGCCTCTTCTAGAGGCTCAAAGAATACATCCAGTGGATCTCGCCACAAAGGTCTCGTCATCGAGGTTTATTCACGCGGTCAGTTGGATGCGTCGTCTCTCATGGCGAACTGCCCGTTGCCTCGCGGCCTTCAGCCCTCGTTTCTGCACATTATTTCTGCAGACACTCACAATGTTGATAGTTGCAGCAGCGAAGACGTTGACCTCTGTAACAGAGCTATATTACTTGTCTCAGATGGTTTTCAGTTCGCGATGTTTCGACTTGAACCACCACAGAAAGCATCAGCAGGAATACCATCCCCGGGGCTTTGGGGAGCAAGTGCTCCCAGCAGTAGTAGCAAGTCATCGAATGCTAGAGTGCAGTTGGCTGCCGAGGGTCAATTACCGTCGGTGCAGAACGCGGCTTCTACTATTTACAGCTTAGGAAGTGGACCCAGAAGCCACAATACTTCAGTCAACACTACAACTGCTAACATGAGCCGAGGCACCAACACTGATATGAATGCAAGTGAAGACGCTCCTTGCACTGCGCCAACGAAAGAAATGAGACTCATTTGGATTCGTAATACCAACAAGTCGTCGCCGTCGGAATTGCGCTTACTTGTTCTCGACGCTGATGGTAAAGAATAGAGAAATCGAAAGAAGCAACTTGAGCAGAGTTGTCTTTGCCGCAGCTTTGAAAATACAAACATGACTATGATCATGGACATGCCGCTATTAGCTACTACTAATTCTTACTTTCATGTTGATTTCCTTTGCTTTTACTGTGTGTGCATCCGGCAGGCGTGCTCTCGACATCTGAAGCTACAGCACTAGGCCAGTACGGGCGACGACGAGTGGTGTCGTCTGGTGTCGTGAGCGTTTGGCCTCTAGAGCTTCATCGGCTTTTAAACCTACCTCTTATTTGTGGCACTGATCGAACGCGTTTCGATAGCGACAGTATGATCACCGACTCAAGTACATCAGGAGCTGAAGTAGGAGCTAAATGTGCTGGAGCAACAACAGGCGCCTTCCTTGGCGCCTTCCTTTACTTGCAACGAACGCCGAGCAAAAGCAGTAAGGGTGTCCTTTACCCTTTTGAAATGGGCATAGATGCGGCGCCTTTTACGCTTCGTTGCTGGTTACCAAACCTATCAGCTTCCCTTCCAGCCATAAAACCTACCTTGTTTACGCCTAGGAAAGTTAATACTTTCAGCACATCGGGCTTAACTTCTTCGAAGAGCAGATCTTATTCCGAGCAAATATCTCCGAAGGTCGTACCTCCACGTACGCCACATCAATCGCCACCGTCTTCAGACAGTTGGGCAAGTGAAGCCTTTGGCACCTCACCGCCTGCAGCCACTGAGGCTTCTTTGGCACCGCCGCAGACATTGCCGTTGATGTCGTCGTTGCTGTCTCTGCCACCTCGCTGTGGTGCTAAACAAAGTTCGAGCCACAACAACCCTTATCACTGGGTTCACGCAACAGCAGAGGCTACCATTGCTGCTGTGGTGAAAACAGCAGATCCAATCGTTGGTGGTTCCACGACGTTACTCAGCTCAGTGCCGAAGATAGGGTGCCTCGTAGCGCTGGAACAATCCGTGTCCCGAACTACGATTCCCATTAGCTCAGGAATCAGTGCCTACTCGAACAGTTTAAGCATTGATTATCAACAAGGTAATGCTTCAGGATCTTCGTTGATTGCGCCGCCAGGGTATGAGCCAGCATCGGAAGTGATTCCTTTTCTGGACGCAGTGCTCTTGGAGCTGTTGGCGATTGCTGTGGCAGAAGCTGAGCTTGATTGGAACACCAGAGAAAAAATGGCGGTTACAAGAGCTGCTACCGCTACAGAGAGTGAAGCGGCTGGCGAAAGCAGTTCAAGCAGTGCCATTTCCCCTGGGCGTAAACAACGAAGTGCTAGTATCGGCAGCCGTGGCAGCCAGAAGAACAACGATGACCGTGAGGATACCGACGGCAGTTATGAAGCGAGTGAAGACGAGACAGATGATGCCGAGGAAGTTGAAGGATTTAATGACACGAGTGCGTTTGACGAAGACGAGGTGGAAGCTGGTGCTGAATGGGCTGACATCGGATGGAGTGCTCAGGAAGTGAGTAATTTACTCCCTCGG
>Ga0307971_1001789_pt1 | contig 10816 bp, 10 predicted proteins | sample OrgLakmetagen714_FD_201820 | JGI IMG/M metagenome (GOLD analysis project Ga0307971, IMG submission 201820) | Saline water microbial communities from Organic Lake, Antarctica - #714 | ecosystem: Environmental > Aquatic > Non-marine Saline and Alkaline > Saline | place: Antarctica: Organic Lake... | reverse complement strand
ACCATGCCATGAGCAAAGCAGCGCGCGATTCTCTGCAGCTTGAACTCAACAAAGGCCAACTGGAGTACCGCCGAAAGCAGCTAGCCGTGCAGCAACAGATCGAAGCAGTGAAAGCCTTGAACGGCGTCTTGAACGGCCACGAGCGAGAAATGCTGCGCTTGAAGAAAATCTACGAGGCAGCAGTGGCGGGGCGCAACGAGTGCGGAGTGCAACTGATCGACCGCAACGATGAACTATGCGTGCTCTACGAAAAAGCCAACTTACAAACGGCTACTCTGGAGAAAGGTGATAAGGGCGTAAAAGTGCTGGAGGAAGAATTGCGAGAATTGCGGCTGGAAGTGCACGAATTAGAGCGAAAAGTGTTAGTCGCCCGCAAGAAGCAACCTGCGGGCAACGATCTTGCCAAGCAAGCGAAACAGGTGGAGGCCGACTTGGCTGCTCAGCGCCAGCGCACCGCTGCCCTGTGCCTTGAGCTCGAGTCCCCCGAGAACCCAGACCGCTTTCGTTTGCTCGGCGGTGAGGACCCCAGCGTTGAAGCGCTGTCCGCGAAAATCACCAGCTTGGAAGCCCGGCTGGACGAAAAGAAGGGCGCCTTGCTTGAGCGCGAATTAGTGCTCGAAGAGGTGACTACCTTAACGCAGAAACTCAAAAACCGCGCGGGTGAGGGCCGCGACGGCACTTTAAAGCTTACAGCGCAGGTCAACCAGTACCAGACCAAGATCCGGGACGTGACGCGTCGCATGATGGCCACCGTGTCGGAGCTGAGCATGTACCAGGCCACCGCGATGAAGTTGCAGCAAGAAAAGAACGCGCGAAGTGCGGCGTTAGAAGAGGCCAAATGGAAGGTCGCCCACGGCCAGCCACCGAGCGAAGCGGCGGAGCGGGAATGGTACCAATCAGAACAACAGGCCATCAACAAAGCCGAAGCTCGCCTCATGGGTCGCACCAGTGCTGCTGCTCCAAGCGATGGTTCGGCAGTTGCCGTGCGCACCACCGCAGAGCCGCGGCCGAACGCTTACATACCTGATGAGCTCGGCATTCCAAAGCCGTATGGCACACTCGCCCCCTTCAAGCCGACCGAAACGGGCTCCACCATGCGGCATATCCGCAACCCCAACCCGGCTGAGATCGAAATATGAGTACAGGCACCCGAGAAAGCCACCATCATTTGTACTGGTAGAGCTCTTTCTAGAAATATCTACATTGGTATCTGTTGTGCTAAATACTTCGGACTCGGCCAGCTCAACCACGCCCTAGAATCAGGAATGGCATTTGCTTCCAAACACCAAACACCCAACACCAAACTAAGCTTATAAATTTTTTACTATCAACTAGTATGGCATCAAAAGAAAAAAAGGAAAAACCGAACTGAGGAAACCCGAGAGAAAGACTTTGCTGCTAGCTGGCTCCTTCCCGGGTTAAATGGGGATTCCGGTGATGACCCGGTGATTTATTGATTTATCGTTCCCGGGTTTCCGGTTTAGGTTTAGCTCCGGGTCGTATTTGTAGAAACGAGGGAAAGGTGAAGCCATGGCGATAGAAGGAAAGTCCTTCTGAGAGGCAATGTTCCTCCGTAGAACTCGGCTAACCAAGGCCGCATTTGTAGCTGTAACTGTTGAGGAAATTCGTTGGCGCCAGGATGTCGAGAACCATGCGCATGGTAGAGGGTAGAAATTTGGTCGTTGGTGTACAGGGTAGTATCAACATCCAGAAATTATGTCTTCGTCTTCGTTGCCGGATGTTCCCTTTTACCTTGATTGGTATGTCGTTAACAGGCGATGCGCATGCTAAGCTAATAAGCCTCCGTTCGAGTGCACTAGACTAGAGTTCCCAAAGGAGAAATTCAGATAAAGATCAATGATTCAGACCTATGTTATTTCGGTAGGATCGTCAACGGCATTAGACTAGTAGTAACGCTGTTAATGCTATCATATATCTTGCGTCTGACTTCGTTAACGAAATCATACATAGTGATTCATCTCTATAATTCATTAGAAGCAAGAACAGTCGCTCAAGCAGTTACCGCGCGTACTCAATGCTACCAATCGCTGCGTAACTCTTATAAACTCATTCTAGCGCTTAATCTTTTGCCGTAGCTTATCTGTGTTCACCCGGACCCTGTCAGTGATCCTGTAAATATTAACCACGACCTACTGAAAGCCACAAATTTCCCTCTTCAGCAACCATGGGTGCTGGCTTTTCTGGATTATTCTCAGGATTATTTGGAAAAAAAGCAAAAAAGTCTACCAAGGTTGCCCCAAGTGCATCGTCAGCCAAAAAGAAAGATGCAGCAGCGAAGCTAGCAGCCAAGGCCGCAGCCGATAGTGCAGCAGCGGCGGCAGCAGCGGCAGCCACTGCGGCCGCAGAGGAAGCCGCTGAGAAGAGCGCAAAGAAACCGAAAAAGAATCCGCCCGTTAATGTGGACGACCTCCGCAATATTTTGGCCCTCTACGACAGTACTGACGGCGGGCACTGGGAGAAGCGCGGCGGATGGCGCACTCCATTACCGGTGCCGCAGTGGTTTGGGCTCCAGGTGAATGCTTCACGGATCGTTGAACTTGCCTTGGGCAACAATTCACTCAAGGGACTGTTACCAGCAGCAGTTGGTTCCTTGCCTGGCCTAGTGAAGCTCGGGCTGAACGAGAACTCTATTCGAGGGAAATTACCCGATTCACTTCTTCAACTGAAAGTAAGTCTCTGTATTGCTTCATAGGAGGGTAGTTATCTTTTGAATTTGACATCCTTTTGTTGCGTGCCGCAGGAACTCGAGCATATTGACATCTCGTACAACGAACTCACTGGCCCCGTGCTTCCCGGTCTTTTCGAACTCCCGAAGTTGAGTGAGGTGTACCTCCAGCGCAACTTTTTGACAGGATGGGTGCCTTCTACTGCTTGCGCGAGTTCATGTCTGAGGGCTCTCAGCCTGGAAAAGAACTTACTCACTGGCGATCCGCCCTCCGGATGGGGCAGCCAGCTCGAGGAGCTCCGGTTGCATGGCAATAAGTTCACTGATAGCAGCGTTGCTCGAACAAGGTTACGTGCAGAATTACCAGAGGATTGCGACGTTACTGTTTGAGAAAGACGTCCTGTGGGTGTTCAAACGGCAGTGCGACTTCATGGCAAATACCAAGTCGGAGCAACCCATTTAAACCAGCTGCCTCCTCTTACTTTTCGGGCTTGAAATTCTTTTGTGGTGGGCTGTCTTTTCTATAGTATTGTTTATAGGCATCTCACTTCTGGACTTCTGGATTATGCAGGTGACAGATGGCCTTGTTGCTTGTTGGCAGTTGGCAGTTGGCAGTTGACAGAACTCCCAGCTCCCTAGGGCACAGATGGTCTCTTGTCGGGTTTCTTCTAAATCCAAATCGGCAGCTATTTTGAAGTCCTGCTGTTAGATGCTAAGCGGGAACGGGGCCACTCGAGGTTCGAGGTTAGGAGTCAGAAGCTGAAGCTGAAGCCAGTTACTACTTAGATGTAATGTAAGCTGTAAGTATTACGTATTACAGGGGAGACTTATTTACGATGTCAAAAATCTGCTGTGACGCTGCTGTGAATAGTCCCTACAATAAAACATCCGACGTATTTCCTCCAGAATATAAGGCAAATACGTCGCGACGTATCGACTTTTCTGCTGACGTCATCACAAACACGTCATCAAATATACGCCTTTATACGGCGTTTGCCATGCACATAGTGGGAATATACCCTAATATAACGTAATTTGCGGTACTGACGTATTGATTGACGTATTTGGGTCAAATATTTGACGTATTTTTGTAAGGCCAAGATGTGAAGACACGCGAAATCTAAAATGACGAGTTCGTGCTCGCTCCTTCGCGGCTGTTATACTGAGCTTAGCCCGGCCTAGAATAGTCCTAGGTAGAAACTACTCTAGTGCTAGTGTAGTGCAGCTTAGCGAAGAGAGCCTCTATTCCAGCAAATGTTTGAACTGTTTCAGATTTACAAAACATCGTCCTAGACTCGCAACACACAGAAATGAAAAGGCCTGCTGAAGACAACGAGCTGCCTTCCAGTGCCACCAAGAAGGCAAAGAAAGATAAGAAATCAAAACGAGACAAGAAGACTAAAAAAGATGCGGATGCTTTGCCTAGTAGTTCTAGCCCTATCCCAAGCCCAAGTACAGCCTCAGAGGCTACACGACGAGACGACAAAAAGGCAAAGAAGGCAAAGAAGGCACGCAAAGAGCAACGTAAGGACCGCGCGGCTGTTTCAGTTCTGGCTGGCGTGAACACACCTAAGAAGGAAGATAATCAAAGCGATGTCGAAGAAGCTGCGGCGAAGGATAAAAGGGCGCACAAACGGAGCAAAGATACAAGCCAAAATGAAGACAATGAAAAGGAGGTGAAGCATAAGAAAGATCACAAACATAGCAAAGATAGAGCCAGGAATGGAGAAGTGGAAGCAAAGGTGAATCATGAAGCAGCACCCGAGTTGGAACCTTCAAGTTTATTGCCATCAACTTCCACCAAGGCAGTTCCCTTTAAGCCTGGCAATGCTGCTGCTGCCACCACTGGAGTGTTCGACAATGCTGTGGAAATGATCATTGCTCGAGTGGCACAAGACGGTAGCCCTACGCTCTCGGATCTGCTGAACCCCGACCATGGAGCCTACGACGCGACCCTCAAAGCGCAGTGGAAGACTTTGCCCAAGAAAGGGCGAGCAGCGATCGTTGCCGCCGACCTCAGGCGCATCGCGAACCTACGACGAGCCGGCGAGGATGCTCTCACTCGGCTTCCGTATGAGACGGAACCTGGTGCGTGGGAATTTCCTCCCACTGATTTGCCTCTTCTGCGCTTCCGACATGCCTCAAGTGTTCATTTCTACCCCTTTCTTTGCGCCTTTCTTTATCTTTTTGACTGCTCTTAGACGACCACTGCGAGTCGCCTCCCGAAGCCTATGCGGATTTAGCCCCATTTTTGGACCTTGTCGCTGCCGAGCTCGGGAAAACTAGGGCTACGCTTGAGGTCATCCTTCGAAAATATTCCTGTGCTTCAAATCCTGCTATTTTAAATGTTATCAAACCTTTTCAAGACTCTAATCTCTGACTTTCTGGGATGTCCAGATTTACGACCCGTATTTCTGTACGGGCGCCATGAAAAAGCACCTCGGAGCTCTGGGCTTCACAAAGGTGAGTTCGGAACTTGTTGCTTTACTACTTGGCGAGATAGACTTCAGAAATCTATGTCCTTCTTCAGCTTCGCATTGTTAAAGCCTGCCTTTTTGCCCTATTTCTACCCATTCGTCAACTTTAAACCACCTATGTACTCACACTCTTCATACTTATCTTTTCTCCCCTGAAGGTGCATAATGAGTGCGTCGATTTTTACGAAATGATCCGCTTAAATACGGTCCCCGCTCATGATGTGCTGGTTACGAATCCACCGTAAGTCCTTGCTGCCAACGGAGTTGTGAAGTGGCGTTGTTGTTGCAGACATGCACAAGGAAGAGGTCTACTTCGCGCTGTTGTCTACGTCAAGTACTTGCAGTAAATCAGTGTACTTCAGCTTTTAATTCTTCTTCCCTTCTTTCCGTTTTTTGTTTTTGGACCTCGCACGTAGGTATTCCACAGACCACGTGAGCCGCCTCTTGCAGTTTTGCAGTGCTCCTGGCTCTAAGCCTTACTGCCTCCTCATGCCAAACTACGTTGCGGCCAAGCCTTACTTTTCGGCAACCTTCTCAGGGCTAGACAAGAGACAGAGCACTTCATCTCCTTCTACTGCTGCAAGTCGTTGTGAAGCCCCTGTGCTCGTGTGCCCCCGCAAGCGCTACAACTACTGGACCCCCAAGGGCTTGCGAGCAGCAGGTAAGGTTCAGGGCCATGTGTCAAGCCTCGGACACCGCACCTCGCCGTTCATCAGTTATTGGTATGTGCATCTCGGCCCTGTAGTGCCCAAGCGGGACCTCTTAAAGCAAAGAGCAGCACTTACTGGGCAAACACTCCTCCTCTGCGAGTCCTTTGGTGACTTTCCATCAGCCTTGCGTCCCTGAGGAGCCATTTTTGGCATAAGAGTAGGAACTATGCTGGTGCTGTTTTCTTGAGATATACCCGGAACGGGACTTAATAAGAATTCTAGACGAATGCGATAACGAAGACCCACACCAAGTACACGGCAATAAAATCCGACATCGTGCTCTTGATGTATTGGCGTCGAGTTGATATTCCTATTAGAAGTAATTGAAGTGGCCTTGTGGCTTCCCGGGGTAACGCGAATTATCAAACGGAGCTCGGCGGCTACAGGCCACACTATAAGTCTTTTTAAAGCGCACCAAGCACCACACACCACAGTAAAAACGTAAAATGGAAGTGGATTTCAATATATGCACGGTGGCATGGCCCATTTCACTGGATATCAGCACCAACAAAAGTTTCATCCAACGGCTTCCTCCTCATCACCAGCTTCGCCCTCATCGCACTCGCACCGACTTCACCGCTGCCACACTTACTTGAGGGGCAGCGGATGCAGTAGACTACCTGTATCATTTGTCCTCTGCAGCGAGAGCGCGCTTGTTAACGGCACGTATTTTCCACCAGAGACCCTCACCGTCTGCTCGTCTGTTTTCGCTTTTCTTCTGATAATATCTAGAGCGAGGCAGCATAGGGGAATTATGTCAAATCGAGCTCTGCAAAAAAACTTCAGAATTCAAAGCGAATAGACACAAAAGACTGAGTCCATTCAAGAACAGCACGCTCGCGTATGATGAGCAAAAGTGGCACACTCACTTGTCAGGGCTAAACGCTTTCTCCGCTGCTTCTGCTTTCGCTGCTTCTAGAGCCAATCCTGCGGCCTCTTCTTCTGTGCGTTGTTGTGTCAGTCGAGCTGCAGCCAACGAGTGACCATCCTCGTGGCGCATTTGTTTCAATTCCCGCTCTCTAGCAGCTGCCTCGGCAATCGCCCTGTCTTTGGCAGGGTTCTCGATGGCTTCTCTCGCTCGCTGCATGCCCTGCACGTGATTCGCGTACTTGTCTGCGGTGGCACAAAGAGCCTGAGGCAGCACCAGCCCGAGCCCGCACGCCATCGCCTTGTCCACTGGCAGCTTCAACCCCCTTGGTACGAACGGGTCTGCAACCGCCACACTCCGCACGTCAGCATCCATCCCGGAGGGTTTGGCACACAGCGCCTCGAAAGATGGCAAAGGAACCACCACGGCGACAGAGGGCACCGCAAAGCTTTTGAAGGCCTGCAGCTCGAAGAGCGCGCGAGGCGGACGGCGAAACGCTTCGGCTTGAACGATGAAAGCGCCTAGTAAAGTGGGCAAAGGCTGGTGCAGGAGCTTGCTCGACCATGAGGTCACGTAACGCAGAGGTTTGGTCAGCAGGAAGCGCTGGTCCACTAGAGGTAAATCGTGCAAATTGCCACCATGCTTCAAGAAAATCAACACCGAAACGGCATCACGAAAGCACCGCGCTTCAGTCAGGGCAATGCATGTAAACGGGTCTTGAGCGTGCACGTCGCTCGCGGCTTCGTGCAATCGCTCGTCGCCTTGCTCTTTGGCTAAGCCTTCGCTCTGAATCCACAGCGCAAGACCAGGAAACGGCGGCAAAAGTTTCTTTGCTGCTGCCATAGCCGCCTCTACACCAACCTCAAACACTTCGCTTTTTTTTGAAGGAGAGCGCGGGTGTGCCAACAGCTCTGCATTTGGCATTGTTGTTATAAGGCTCGCAGGCTTGACTAATAACTTTTCTTCAAACGTGTAACCCCACCAATGCGCATCCGCTAACGGGTGTGCTGCCAGCACTGCCTCGAGATTGTTAGTAGCGTCAGCTGGTGTGCTCGTCTCTTCAGTGGTGGAAGCTTTGCCACTGCTGTCATGAGCAGAAGAAGACGAAGAACCAGTCGACGAAGGTCGAAGTTGGCGCGCCCATGGAGCTCTTTCATTGGTGGAGGCGTCGACGATCGGTGCAGCTTCGACCACCTTCTTCGCCTGTCGTAAGCCACGCTCAGCCAATGAAATGCTTCGATTCGCCATCGCAACTATTCTGGCTGCGTCCTTGAAGTGTGTGAACTTGCGGTGAAGCGGTGACGTGATGGCAGGGCCCCGTGGGGGGCCCATGTCCTCCTCCTTTTTCTCCTCTGCTACCTTCTCGCTTGCCTCCTCCTCCTCCTTATCGTGCGGAAATGACTCTGAGTGGATGAGCACAGGTGATGTTCTCTTGCTAATATCCATGCTCTGTGGGCTATTCCCCGAGGCATGCTCATCAGTGGCGTCTGACTGCATACCTGTCGTAGTTTGAGGTCTTTCCTCATTGGGAGTGTTTGGTCGCACCCTTGCTGCGTTTGTACTTGCCTCCTTAAATAATCCTGGCTGCACGCTTGCAGCCATAGGAGTTCCTGGCTTTTTCACAGGGCAAGGGCGAAAGGTTGCTTTGTTCTGAGCTGAGTCTGCCCCGGGATCAGCTCGCGGTCGAGGCATCCACAACGGTGTCGCTTGACGCGCAGCTTCTCGGCGTGCGCTGAGGGGGCGTTTGGGTCTTGTTGGGACACTAGGTTGAGGCGAAGTTGCACTAAAGGTTGAAGCTTTAACATTAGATTGCGCTCGAATTCTTTGCGGAGATGCATCAAGCCGAGATTTCGCAGTTGCAGGTCTTGACATGCGACTCGGTGGCGCATTGCTGCGAAGGGGGGGCGGCGCTCCCTGTGGCTTTGAGCTAGTCTTCAGCTGCTGGGCTGACGACGGTCTCGCAGGTTGAGACCACTCTTCGTGCGGCAATGCGGCTGCCGCGCCTCCTCTAACTGGGGGTAGCCAGGGCGACGGTACAGCACCAGCCGATTTGCGTCGTATGGGTCGCCGGCTATCCAGCAACACTGGTGGCTGCACAGTGGTACGATCGTGCATTGGCGATGTGGACTTTCCTCTTGCTGGGCTGCATGGACGATTCTTAGAGCTCACGTTGATTTGTGCGCGCGGCAAAGCTTCTTCAGGTGTCTTCAAGTCCTGATGTTCTCGAATTCCATCGCGCTGCAGTCGATCAAGCAAAAACGCTAATCCTGGCACGCTAGATTCTTTCTGATTTCGCGCTCGCGGCGCGACATCTGTATAAATGAGCACGCAAGCACACCGAGAACATGAGCTTACCATCTTTCAAGACCAACTCAAACTATATTTCAGGCATACCTGAGATAGCTAGGTCGCCTAATCTGCGAGTGAGCCCACGCTCGATGATTGCGTGGCGAAATTGAGTCGTGTCATGTGAATGGCTCGATAAGGTAAGACTGGGCTCGTGTGTATCCTTAGCGTTCCCGTGGTAATAGAACGCTCCGCGAACGTTATTCATATCGTGGCACCTGCTGTGGGCGTAGGATTTCATTCTGACGCCCTTCTTCTTCTTCTTGAGTGACTTGTTGCGTAGCTGATGACCACGGCAGTTCCCTGAAGTATACGCATTTAGCATGAACTAAGGTGGCTGGGATACTCTACACACAGTGCCACTGAAGAAACCTGGCTACATATCTTGAGTTGTATTAGTTCAGCATCTGTTGAATGTCTGGCACTGGAACATTTCAAAGCTTAGCTTCGAGGTGCGAGATTCGAGGATATATTTTAGAAGTCGTCTAGAAGATACATTTTTGGCAGTTTGCGCCTTTTGCGGTACCGATACCCAATACGTACGTAGGTTTACGAATGATAACTAAAGGAGTGCGTTTTTTGTGTGTGTTCATCTTTCGCAGAGAGAGTTGTAGGCAACAGGCAACCCATCTAGAAAACCGGCAATTCGTGAGATTTCGATTATGGCTCTAGCTTTCAAAAGTTGTAGCCCACGCCGAGCTCCGTCAATACGGCTTATCAGAGCCAGAATCCATTGAAATAGTGAAGATTTACATGCAACTGCGCTCTGAGGGTTGGCCTTGGCCTGTAATTCGCGAAATTTTTCGAGAAATTTGGGGGGTATTTCAGGGAAAAAAATTCTTTACGAAATATGCGAAATATAGTGCCTAAAGCGAAATTTTTTTGGCACCCGAAAAAAATTCACGCGAAATCTGGCTACACCGCGCGAAATTTTCTTACGGGGGGTCGAAATTTTCTTACGGGGGGTTGGTCACGTGTCACGTGCCACGTGCCACTGGCTGTTGCGGTTCCCCAGATAACCATCCAGCGCCTAAATTCATACAATTTCTTTATATGTAGGCTATTTGCCATTTGCTGAGCTCCACGTATCCACATAGACACATACTGTAGACACAGCTCTACGTGCACTGCTTTAAGTACTGGTTTCGGGTATATGATATGTATCTGTTATGGAACTTTCGAACATTCCTGCTATTCCATGATTGGCGGAGCCTCAGTGAACTCGACAGCAGAAAGCGGAGACGCGGAGACTTGTCAGCCACACAATGAGCGACGACGATTACGTTGTGCAACGCATGCTCGATGGGGAAAGCGAAGAAGATGAAGATGAGCCGATTGATACAAACGTTGAGCTTCCATTAGGTGCAGGAGTTGACCAATTCCGTGCACTGGGTCGAAGCCTGGCAGGTGCACACAGTACAGTGGAATCCTTGTTCACACTGAGGCAGCACTTCATCGAACCTTAGACAATCCGGAAATCGGCCTGAGGTTCTCGTAAGATTTTGGCTCGCATGGCTGGTTCGGTGGCACAGTGACCGCCATCGAAGAGCACGAAGGATCGAAGGTTTTTAAGGTCGTCTACGACGATGCAGACGAAGAAGTACTTGATTTGGAAGAGCTTCGTGAACTTTTGGATGCCTATGGGAATAAGCTGTACGGTGGGATTGTCGAGCGGATTACGCCAGCTTTCGACTACTTGGAGAGTCGGCTCACGGGCACATGCCAGACG